>Ga0213861_10005523_pt1 | contig 10136 bp, 7 predicted proteins | sample PICome_4_FD_160110 | JGI IMG/M metagenome (GOLD analysis project Ga0213861, IMG submission 160110) | Coastal seawater microbial communities near Pivers Island, North Carolina, United States - PICO131 | ecosystem: Environmental > Aquatic > Marine > Coastal | place: USA: North Carolina | collected...
TGCAATATAGTAGTTTGTTGGAATTATTTGAAATTTCCTTGTCTAATTCAAGTCTTTTCTCAAGAAAATTACCGGATGATACTTTAAACTATCGTGAAAAATAGGCAATATTGCGACTCAATTAAACCAATACTAATGAAAAGATTTTTCCTTTTACCAATTTTTTTACTCCTGGGCTGGGGACTTCAGCTCCAGGCACAAACTTGTGATGTGGATACGTCACTGCCGGATTCGGTCATTGTTTCTCCTTTGCCCTACCAGGCAGATTTTCCTGAACGCGGTATCCAGGACACCGCCTGCGTGGACGGGTATTACGAAACGACCATCCAGGTGAACATCCCCAATACCATCACCATTGGCACCTCTGAAATTGCAATTACCCAGGTGCAGGTAACGGATCAGGGAATCACCAATTTACCTGCTGCTTTCGATTATTCCTGTAATCCACCCAATTGTGTGTTCACGCCTTCCGATCCGGGTTGCATTCAGATTTACGGCACTGCCACCGCTGCTGATGTAGGGGTGCACGACCTCAAAATCAACGTCCTCATTAGCACGGGCTTAGGCACTTTGCCTTACACCTTGCCCGATGGTTCGCTGGTAGCTGGTAATTACTTTTTTACGGTTCAGCCCGCAGGCAGCCCCAACTGCCTGGTAGGTACCGAGAACATTGTCGAGAATGCTTTCGGTCTGCGCATCCAACCCAATCCGTTCAGCGAGATCACCCAGATCGCCGTTGATCTTCCTCAGGGAGGTGCCTACAACTTGCGGGTTTTCAATGCCATCGGCATTCAGGTTCAGCAAAAGACCCTGAATTTTGCCGCGGGCCAGAACAACTTCGAGTTCGATGGCAGTGACCTGCCTGTTGGCATGTACATTTTTAGCCTTCAGCAAGGCGATCAGGCGGCTTCTGGTCGTTTGTTGATCCAACGCTAGTGTTTTTTGGTAAAAGGAAACTAAAATAACGGAGGGACGACCCGCTTCAACGCCCAGAGACGGGTCGTCCTCCTCCTTCTTCTTTTACCACGGTTTTGTTTTCCACTCCTTGCAACAGCCTGTTATGCGTGACGTTTGTTAAAACAATCGTCCACAGATAAGGATTTTTGATACTTCCTTATCGTTCTACTGGAACTATCTACTTTTCTCCGCCCATAAACAGTAGAAATTATGTTGCGAAATCTATTCCTATTGCTGCTTTTAGGCAGTGTACATTTTTTAGCCGCTCAATCGGGTTGCCCCGGATGCGTGGTGGATTTACCGGTGCTTCCTGCCGATACCATTTTTCTGGGAACAGCGCCAGCCGGGGAGGCGAGTCGTTATTACGATGAAGACCTGAGCTTCCGGCTCCCGAAGAGTACCACCCCCGTCAACGCTACTGACCCCAGTATACCTGCCGGGCTGAACATTGATGAGATAACCATTCTGGCCGTAGCTGGTTTGCCGCCCGGATTGAGTTGGGAAGCCAGCCAGTTGATTTTTCCGGTGCAGGAAGAAACCGACGGCTGTGTCAAATTTTGCGGTACGCCGCTACTACCTGGCCTTTATACCATCGAAGTGGTGATTGAGGCGCGCATTTCTTTTATTACGACCCAAACCGCCATTGCTTTTCCGCTGCTTATTGAGCCCGCACAATCAATCGGTGAAGGTTTTACGCTGGTCAACAGTACCGGTTGTGGAACCGTAACGGCTTCCTTTATCAATAACATTCCTTCCGGCGGAAACCCTGGCTTCAGCTACCTGTGGTTTTTTGGCAATGGCAATGCAACCACTGCCGAAAATCCGGAGGACCAAACGTTCTCCAGCCCGGGAGAATACGCCGTTAATTACGAAGCCATTGTCGATACAGCCGGTTTTTTCATGACCCAGGTGGTCATCAGCCAGACGCCCTGTACGGACTTGCTTACCCGGCCTGATCTGAAATTCGATTTGTTTGGCCCTGACGGAGAATACGTTTTTACTGCTCCTATTGTCAGTAATGCCACCCTTCCCATTACGTATCAGGTATTCATTCCCATCGAGGAGGGAAACTACGAACTTCACGTCATTGACGACGACGGGGGTATTGATGGCGCGGATGACCTTTGCGGGATCATTAATTTCAACCGTACCCTTTCCGGACCGCTGAGTGCTGGCGATCTGTTGGTCGACATTACCCTGATCCATCCGGTCGACACCATCCGCACTGTGGATACGATCACCGTTTACGAAATCCCGGCCCAGCCTAGCCTGGTCATTGAAACGGAGGCCCCTTATTGCGCAGGAACAACTTTGCAATTGGCGGCGAGTTACGCCGATGGGCTTACCTGGTACCAGGACAGTATGCTGGTTGTTGCAGCTACGGGTCCTAATTTAACCGTCGACCAGGCCGGTAGCTACTGGGTAACCTATACTTCTCCCGCGGGCTGCCAGGCAACCGCTGCTCCCGTAACGGTGGCTTTTAGCCCCAATCCATCGCCTTTCACTTTGTCCCAAAATGGCAACTTGCTGAGAATGACCGATGAGGGTAACCTTCCGCAAGATTTTTCGTTCAACTGGCTATACGCAGGAGAACCGATCCCTGCTGCTACTAGTCTGTTATTATGTGCCGAAGCTGCGGGAAATTATACCCTTATCATCTTGGACAATAATACGGGGTGCAGTGCACTGGCTACTATTGCTGCGGAATATGACCCGAATTTAGCCTGCTCAACGCCGGTGGAAGATCCAATAGAGTCGGAGACCTGGCGTTTGTACCCCAATCCGGTACAAAACTTTTTATACGTTGATGGTCCTGCGCTCAAGCCCATTACGTTGGTGTTGTACGATGCCTTCGGACGGATCGTTGCCCAGCAAATGCTGCTGCCGGACAATGCGCGGTTGGAATTAGGGTTTTTGCCTGCTGGCATGTATTTTTACCAATTGCAAGCAGCTTCCGGGCAAACTGAAAAAACGGGAATGCTTATTAAGTCCTGATTACGGACCTGGTTCCTGGTAATTGGGCTGGTATTATTGAAAACTACACAAATATGAACATAAAAATAAAATTCTCGACCCTGTTATTGATCCTGTTACTGTCTTTGTCAGGATATACCCAGGAAGTCAATTTTGATCGGCACGCTATTTCTGCCAAAGTATTAGGCATTGATTACGGAACACCAAATGACGTCGAATTGGACCAAACTTTTGGCCTGGAGGTTGTTTATCGGTATATGTTGATGAAAAATTTCGGGGTAGCAATACCCTTAAAAATCGGTGTTGCCAATGTCGAGGGGGATCGCCAAAACAGGAATATTACCAGTTTGGATGGGCTGATCCACTTTTTTCCAGCCGGTACGACCAACCGCTTAAACCCCTACCTTTTGGGGGGGATTGGTTATGTTTTGGAGAACCTGGATAATGGCAATGTACAAATACCGCTCGGGCTTGGTTTTAACTACATGATGGGCAAGAATTCTTTTCTGACTTTACAGGGGGAATACCGCTCCTCAGCTGCTGAGGCCCGCAATAACTTACAGCTGGGTCTGGGTTATTTGTACCAGTTTGGTCAGGTAGACACCGATGGCGATGGCATCCTGGATGGGAACGATGAGTGTCCGGAAATTTTTGGAACCCCCAAAACCAACGGTTGCCCGGATACCGACAACGACGGCATTGCCAATAAGGACGATGCTTGCCCCACCGCTGCTGGCTCTGTGGCTACCAACGGTTGTCCGGACACGGATAACGATGGGGTCATTGACACCGAAGACGCTTGCCCGGAAGAAGCGGGGCTGGCGGCGCTGCAAGGCTGTCCGGATACGGATGGAGACGGAGTGGCGAATGCTGCAGACTTGTGCCCAACGGTTGCGGGAAGCCCGGAAATGGCAGGTTGCCCGGATACGGACGGTGATGGCTTACACGATGGTGTCGACAATTGCCCCACCGAAGCCGGACTGGCCGCCAACAATGGCTGCCCAGGCAGTGATCGCGACGAAGACGGTGTGCTGGATGAGGATGACCAGTGCCCGGATCAGGCGGGAACAGCCGCCACCCAAGGCTGCCCCGACACCGATGGTGATGGGGTGCGGGATGCCGATGACCGTTGCCCGAAAATAGCAGGGCCATATAGTGGCTGCCCCGATACCGATGGTGATGGAATCATGGATGCTGATGACCGCTGTCCGGAAGAAGCAGGATTGACGACCAATAAGGGCTGCCCGGAGATCGAAGAGTCGGTCAAGGATGTCCTCAGCCTGGCCATGCGTGCGGTACAATTTGAAACCGGCAGCGCCATTATTAAACCCGAATCTTATAGTATTCTGGATCAGATTGCGGATATTATGAAGCGTTATCCAGCTTACCAACTGCGGATTGCGGGCCACACGGATAACGTAGGCGATGCCAAAAAGAACCAGGAATTGTCGGAAGCACGTGCCGCCGCTTGCTACGAATACTTGCTTTCCAAAGGTTCCAAGGCATCTAAAATGACCTTCGATGGCTTTGGCGAAGATTACCCCATTGCCCCCAACTCCAGTGCCTCGGGCCGCACGCTTAATCGACGGGTAGAGTTTGACCTGATTATTCAGTAACCCTGGGATAAGCTTTAAATGACTGATCGTAAAGTGGCCAGTTTTGCAATGAAGCAAAACTGGCCACTTTTTTTGATCAGTCACGGGAGAAGTTTGGTCCAGGGTTTTTCCCCTTTACACTTTTCCACTTTCACACTTTTCCACCTCTCCCTAATATCCAATCTTACCCTTTCCTGCCTGCTTCAAGTCTTTCCGCAGCGCAGCCATCCGGATAGCGGTAGTGGCAGCTTCCACCCCCTTGTTCCCGTGTTGGCCCCCCGCACGATCGAGCGCCTGCTGTTCGTCATTGGTGGTGAGCAAGCCAAAAATAAAAGGCTGGCCACTGGTCAGGCTCATGTTGGTTAAGCCCTGAGCAACCGACATGTTGATGTATTCGTTGTGGGATGTTTCCCCTTTGATTACACAACCCAGGCAGATTACCGCATCACAATTGTGGTGGCCAGCCAGTAAACGGGCTCCAATGGGCAGTTCAAAGGCTCCCGGTACCTGCACGGTATGGATGTTGTCTTCCTTTGCACCGTGTTCCAGGAGGGTGTTCAAACAGCCTTCGTAAAGCGCATGGGTTATTTTTTCGTTCCAATCGGATACAACGATGCCGAAAGTCATTTCCGTAGCCGTTGGCATGCTCGACGGATCGTAGGTGGACAGGTTCTTCAGGGTGCTGGCCATAGGGTAGAATTATGGTTAGATCAAGCAATAAAAAAGGTAAGCTATTACTAAACAGCTTACCTTTTTAATTCGTTTACCGGCGCGTTAATTAGCCTTGAACGCGCACCAGGTATTTGTCAATATCTGTTGCTACCGGCGTATCAAAGTATTTGTCTTTGATGGTCTGGTAGGCATCGCGAGCTGCTTTCAGGTCGCCCTGACGTTCACTGAGCATACCCAGTTTTTTCAGGTAATAAGCTGCCACCAGGGCATTATTGGTTTTATTGGCTGCTTTGCTGTACTGAGAAAGTGCCTGGTCGAAATCGTTGGTTTCGGAGTAGGCATCACCCAGGGCACCTGCCTTCATAGCTGGCGTTACATCACCAACAGGACTAAAGTCCTGGAGGTAGTCAATTGCAGCTGCGAACTGGCCAACTTGTAAATAGCTGATCCCCGCGTAATAAAGCGACAGGTTGCCAGCTTTGGTGCCACTGTACTCTTTAGCCAAATCAACAAATCCCATAAATCCAGGAGCAGGATTGGTTAGGGCCAGTGCAAACGAATCGCGTTCGAATTGCAATTGCGCCTGGGCCATTTGCTCAATAGCTTCTTTCTCTTTCGGGATCAATACCATGTTGCGGTAGAGCAAATAACCTGCTACCAGCACCAAAATTCCGATAAGAATGTAGGTGATTGTGTTTCTGTTATCTTCGAAAAGGTCGGTGATCGATCGCTTTTCTGCAGCATTTGCCAGCGTCTCTTCGCTTGGTGATTTGCCTTTGTTTTCCTTTGCCATTGTTGCTTTTTACTTGGTCAATTTTAAAACCCCGCAAAGATAGATAAAAAAGCGGCAGCAAGAACAAGTTATCCGACTAATTTAAATCGCTCTTGTTCCTGATCTGCTTTCTCGGCTGGCTTAGGTCAGGTAAGGATAATCTGCTTGCGTGTAGTTGTCCGTGTACAGTTCGGAAGCATCGGGTAGGGGAGACGCTTCGGCAAATTCGTAGGCCTCGTCAATTTCCTCATTCACCGCTGTCTTGATGGCTTCTATCTCCGCTGCTGTGGCCAACTTATTGGCAAGCATATGTTTTTCGGTAACTTTAATCGGATCGCGGCCTTCGTATTCTTTCACTTCTTCTTTGGTCCGGTATTTAGCCGGATCTGAAACGGAGTGGCCTTTGTAGCGATAAGTTCGAATCTCCAGGTAAAAGGGCCCTTTTCCTGCACGAATGTGCGCTGCTGCCCGGGAAATAGCATCGTGAACTGCGGCAGGATCCATACCGTCAACAGATTCACTGGGCCTTTCGTAAGATAAACCCAGCTTTACCATGTCCACCACATTGGAGGTGCGACTGATCGAAGTTCCCATAGCGTAGCCGTTATTCTCCAGAATGTAGAGTACGGGCAGCTTCCAGGTCATCGCCATGTTGAAGGCTTCGTGTAGGGCACCCTGACGAGCAGCGCCGTCGCCGAACATCGTCACACAAAGGTTATTCGTGCCCTTGTATTTTTCGGCGAAAGCAATCCCCGTACCAATAGGGATTTGTGCACCTACTATTCCATTACCACCATAGTAGTTGTGCGCTTTACTCATAAAGTGCATCGAACCACCTTTGCCTTTGTTCACCCCCGTGGCTTTGCCAAAAAGTTCAGCCATCGCGGCCTTGGTGGAAATCCCCCGGCCAATAGCCGTACCGTGCTGGCGATAAGCGGTAACAATACCATCACCCGGGATCAGGGCGGACTCAATACCCGCTGCGACTGCTTCCTGGCCAATATATACGTGGCAAAAACCACGAACCTTCTGCTGGCCATAGGCCATCAGGGCTTTTTGTTCAAATTTCCGGATGCGCAACATAAGGGTATACCATTCCAGGTACTGCTCCTTGCTATAGGTAGTTGCCGTTTTTTTGCTCTCCCTTTTCTTGGTCGGTGTTGCTGTTGCCATAAAGCGAGTTTTCGCTAATTGATTATAAAATAGATATACTCTTTGATTCAGTTGGTGTCCCTTCTATAAAAGGACTTAATTTTTAACAAACCTGCTCGCGCTTGGTTTGCCAGCGGGCACTATTATCCTGCTTTGGCTGCAAAGAAAGCGAATTTTCTGCTTTTAGCGGTAATGATTTCCTGAAATAGCATTTAATCAAAAGGTGCCTTGCGCAAGCGGGTTATAAAATAGTCATTTTAATGCTTTTTATGCCGTAAAATAGTACTATCTTTGCCCCCGTTTGGCTATGGAGCCAATTTATCAATTGTTTTTTACCTCGCTATAACTGATTCTTGTAATCACTAATGGCATAATTTAACCACATGGCAGTTTATCTTTCCAAAGAAAAGAAAGCGGAAATTTTCATCGAATACGGAGGCTCACAAGCCAACACCGGTTCCACTGAAGGCCAGATCGCTTTGTACACTTACCGTATCAAGGAGCTGAGCCAGCACTTGAAGGAACACCACAAGGATCACGCTTGTCGCAAAGCGTTATTGACAATGGTTGGACGTCGTAAGCAATTACTGACTTACCTGGCTAAAAAAGACCTCGAGGGCTATCGTGCTTTGATCGAGAAGTTAGGTATCCGTAAATAATAGTATACTCTGCAAAGCGCTGTTCTACCAGGAACAGCGCTTCGTTTTTTTAATTGCGACTACCATTTTGCTATCATGACGCGCTTGGAGATAGAACTTTAAGGAGCGCGGTCGATTCCCGATGTAGTTGCGCTCAAAATTTTATTATGGGACAAAGAAATCCTATCACAACCTCTTTCAACCTGCCTGACGGACGTGAGGTAGTTATTGAAACAGGCAAGCTTGCAGCCCAGGCCGATGGCTCGGTGGTTGTACGCATGGGTAAAACCATGTTATTTTGCTCCGTCGTCTCAGCGACGACGGTTCGGGAAGGACAAAACTTCTTCCCCCTCTCCGTCGATTACCAGGAGAAATTCGCGGCTGCCGGTCGTATCCCCGGCAACTTCTTCCGCCGGGAAACCAGATTATCTGATTACGAAATTTTGACTTCCCGCCTCGTCGACCGGGCTATCCGCCCCTTGTTCCCCGATGGGTACATGTACGACACCCAGGTGATTATCAACCTGATTTCTGGCGACGTGGATGTTCCACCTGATGCACTGACCGCATTGGCTGCCAGTGCAGCCCTGAGTGTTTCCGACATTCCTTTTGCGGGGCCCTTGTCAGAAGTACGAGTTGCACGTGTAAATGGTGAATTTCTAGTAAATCCCAACTTCAGTGACCTGGCTAACGCCGATCTGGATATCATCGTGGCAGCCACCATGGACAATGTCATGATGGTGGAAGGTGAAGCAAAAGAATGCATGGAGGCCGATCTGCTGGAAGCGATCAAGGTTGGACATGCGGCCATCAAAGTACAAGTTCAGGCTCAGTTGGAACTGGCCAAACTGGTTGGTGACAAAGCCCTGATCAAGCGCGAAATCGAAACCATCAAGGTCAACGAAGAGCTCAAAGCATTGGTTAAGTCGATGGCCCGCGATGAAATTTACAAAATTGCGCGGGGTGGACTCGACAAGAAGGTACGCAAAGATGGCTTCTCTGCCATCAAGGATGCCATGAAAGAAAAGCTCCTGGCCGAGAAAGGTGAAGAGTGGATGACCGAAAACGGGAGTACCCTTAGTGAGTATTTTGGCAAATTACAGAAAGAAACCATCCGCGAAATGGTACTGGCCGAAAGCATTCGCCTCGATGGCCGTAAACTGGATGAGATCCGACCTATTTGGTGTGAGGTTGATTATCTGCCTTCTAACCATGGTTCTGCGATTTTCACCCGGGGAGAAACCCAGAGTTTGACATCGCTCACTCTCGGTACAAAGTCGGACAAAGCAATGGTGGACAAAGCTTTGGGACTAACTTTCGAAGACTTTATCCTTCACTATAACTTTCCGGCTTATTCCGTCGGAGAAACGAAGCCTATGCGCGGTCCAGGCCGGCGGGAAGTCGGACACGCCAACTTGGCTGGTCGTTCCCTGCGGCAGGTGCTCCCGGAAGGATTGCCCTACACGGTGCGAATTGTCAGCGATATCATGGAATCCAATGGTTCGTCTTCTATGGCAACCGTTTGTGCGGGTAGCCTGGCCCTGATGGACGGCGGCATTAAAATTACCGCTCCCGTTTCTGGTATTGCGATGGGTATGATTGCCGACGGCAAACGCGTGGCCATTCTTTCCGATATTCTCGGTGATGAAGATGCCCTGGGTGATATGGACTTCAAGGTAACGGGTACCCACAAGGGAATTACCGGTTGCCAGATGGACATTAAAATTGATGGTCTGCCTTACGAAGAACTGGAAAAAGCCCTCAGCCAGGCACGCGCCGGTCGGATTCATATCCTCAACGAAATGGCCAAGGAATTGGCTGAACCTCGTGAAGACCTCAAGCCGCACGCACCCCGCATTGTCCAGGTAAGAATTGAAAAATCCTTCATTGGCGCCGTTATCGGACCAGGCGGAAAAGTGGTACAGGAACTGCAGGCCGAGACCGGAACGGTTATCAACATTGAAGAAGTTGAGGATTACGGTGTGGTCAGTATCGCCAGTAACAACAAGGAAAATATCGACCGGGCGGTGGCTGCGATCAACCGTATCGCCTTTACGCCTAAAATAGGTGAGGTTTACGATGCTATCGTTAAGACCATTATGCCCTACGGCGTTTTTGTCGACTTTGGCGGACGTAGTGGTCTGCTTCACGTTTCCGAAATGAGCTATTCACGTATCGACAACGTGGAAGAGCATTACAGCGAAGGTGATGAAGTTAAGGTTAAACTGATTGATGTAGATAACCGTACAGGTAAACTACGGCTCTCCGTTAAAGCTTTGCAACCTCGACCCGATGGTATGCCTGCCGACAATGGAGATGATCGCCGGGATGGTGGAGATCGTCGGGATGGTGGAGATCGCCGGGATGGTGGAGATC
>Ga0213861_10005525_pt1 | contig 10134 bp, 6 predicted proteins | sample PICome_4_FD_160110 | JGI IMG/M metagenome (GOLD analysis project Ga0213861, IMG submission 160110) | Coastal seawater microbial communities near Pivers Island, North Carolina, United States - PICO131 | ecosystem: Environmental > Aquatic > Marine > Coastal | place: USA: North Carolina | collected...
ATGAGTCGCGCAAGTTGCATGTCTGTGGCAACAACCCAGATTGTGACGGCTATGAGGTTGAGCAGGGTCAGTTCAGGATTAAAGGCTACGATGGCCCGGTCATTGAATGCGATAAGTGTGGCGCTGATATGCAGCTTAAAACGGGCCGCTTCGGTAAATACTTTGGGTGCAGTGAGTCGGTCTGTACTAATACCCGCAAGTTATTGCGCAATGGCGAAGTCGCGCCGCCCAAAATGGATCCGGTTCCCATGCCGGAATTGCGCTGTCTCAAGGTAGAGGACCATTACATCTTGCGAGATGGCGCTTCTGGCATTTTCTTGGCGGCGAGTCAGTTTCCGAAGCATCGAGAAACCCGGCCTCCCTTCGTTGATGAGTTGCTCCCTCATCAGGCAGAGATCGACCCTAAGCATCATTATCTGTTCGATGCGCCGCGGGTTGATGATCAGGGAAACCGCGCTCAAATTCGTTATAGCCGCAAGACGAAAGAACAATACGTCATGACGGATCTGGATGGAAAGGCGAGCGGCTGGCGAGCGATGTTTGTTGATGGCCGTTGGGTGGAAGAGGGGTCGGCAAAGAAAAAACCCAAGGCAAAGGCTAAGGCCAAAGCCAAAACGAAATCCAAAGCCAAAACGAAAGCCAAAGCGAAGAGTAAGGCAAAGGCGGCACCCAAACCGAAACCCGCAGCGCCCGCTGAAGCAGTGCTCGATTGAGCCACCCACTGGCGTTTGCGAATCAGTGCTTGTATCACGCCCGCATCGTTCAAGCGGGCTGGCAAAGCGTGCTAGAGGCGCAGCGTGAACCGAGTCTTGCCGTTGACCTAGCCTTTGCACCGTTGCTGCAAAAGGTCATGCTGGATGCGTACGGCTGGCTGTTGCTCGCAGGCTGCCGAGTCAGCGGCGCGCCAGAGCATCCTCCCCATACAGTGCGCGACTTGCCCTCATTACCGACAGGGCTGGTCTTGCCGGCAGAAATAGCGGTCTGTGCCCAGTTAGAGAGCACTGGTTGGTTGGCCGCGTTGCAGGCACCGATATCGCGGAATGCGACGATACGGCAATCCAACAACCTGGCGGCTAATACTGCCGTGCCGAGTCTTGAGCAGTTTGATCTTTGGGGTCAAAACTTAACTATGCTTGCGCAACATATCGCCGACGCGATTGATGAGTCATAGCGCGAGTGCGAGCGGGGTGGCCTAGGCCAGTCTGTGGTAGTTGCGCTGACAGAGTGTTATTGTTAACTCACACCTCAGCGGTGGCGTTGGGGTGACTCCTCAGATAAGAGAGGTCTTTGAGTGTCTACATCTTTACTAGAAATCGTCGATCTGGGAAACGGTGAAGTGGTCCTGCAGCGCGTGGAAGGGGACTCCGAGCCATTGGTCAGCATCCAGTTTTCTGATGAGGCGAACGCCTACCTCATGGGGAATAACTTGGAGATTGCCAAGATCATGATTCAGGCTGGTATCGAGGCTGCGGCGCAGATGGCCGACGTGAATAGCCCCGAGGTAGATACCGCGGAAGGGTCAGAAGCCAGAACGCTACACTGAGTAGGGCCCAGTAGCCTGCTTGATTGATTGGGGCTGCCCTCAATAGTGGGACGCCTGCGAGGCACGATGCGTCGCGATCTTAAGGAGCCTTGTGGTTGTGCTGGCTTCGGGTGAACTGCCCCCTAAAATCCTTACACCAAGACGCTGTCCTTAAACGCTGCCCTTAGACGTTATTCCAAGGCGTCAGCCCAAGATACCATCCTAAGACGCCATCCTAAGACGCCATCCTAAGACGTCTCCTACAAATTTCAGGGAGAGCCCAGTCAGTGACTGTGGGTGCTCTCAGCGCTTTGGGTTAAATTTGTTGCCGAATGACGCCGACGCTAATCCCCTCAATGCTGCAGTCGGTGGTGCGTAAATCGACTTCAATAGGATCAAAGTCCGCATTCTCCGGCAGCAGTTGGAGTGAGTGTGCGCCGGCTCTTTGAAGCCGTTTTACCGTCACTTCGTCTTCAATGCGCGCGACCACGATTTGCCCGTCTCGAGCTGTGCTGGTGTTGTGCACTGCCAGCAAATCGCCATCTAAAATCCCCACGTTTTTCATACTGTCCCCCGTGACGCGCAGCAAAAAGTCGGCGGGTGGAGAGAAGAACTGCGCGCTGAGCTCGCAGTAATCTTCGATATGCTCTGTCGCCAGAATCGGAGAGCCTGCGGCCACTCGGCCAACAATAGGCAGGCCGGCGCTTTCCGTCAGGCGGATACCGCGCGACGCCCCGGCAATCATTTCGATAGCACCTTTGCGCGCTAACGCGCGCAGATGCTCTTCTGCTGCGTTCGCCGACTTGAAACCGAGCTCGCGGGCAATATCGGCGCGAGTGGGTGGATAGCCGGTATCGGCCAGATACTGACGGATCACGTCGAGCACCTGCTCTTGTCTGTTAGTGAGTTTCATCGAAGTGCCTCCTAATACCCAGTGCTGATCATATATACAGTCTGTTGTTTTGTACAGCGGTGGGTGTGGTGAGTGAGGTGGGTAGGTTAGGATGGGCGCACGATTGTTGAGGATGATACTGAGATGTCATTTTTGCTGGAGCTCATGGCGCCGTTGTCTGCCGCGCTGAGCGTGCCCCCGGGCGTGCTGGTCTTTGTGTTACTCATACTGGCCGGGACACTGGGGCATGTCGCGATTTATCGCTCAGTGCGTCGCCTCACAATGGCCGCTGATAAAACCGAAACGCGATGGGACGATGTGATCCTCTACGCGGTGTTTCCCCCGATCCAGTGGGTCATGTGGACTGTGCTGGCGCTGTTATCTCTGAGTCTGTTCAGTATTTTTGACGGGGTGAGAGAGGGTCTTTTAACGCTGTCGGACACCGCGCTGCTGATCTTATTTGGCTGGTTGGCGCACCGATTAAGCCGAGGGATCGAAGAGGAGCTGTTGGGGGAGCATCGCGGCGCAGTCGCTTCAGATGAGCGCGCCACGATCAGTGCGGTGGCTCGACTCAGTCGCATTATGGTGTGGACGGTGGCAGGCATCATGATTCTTCAGTCACTGGGTGTCTCCGTATCCGGCCTACTCGCGTTTGGTGGGGTAGGAGGGGTTGCAGTGGGCTTCGCGGCGCGCGATCTGTTGGCAAACTTGCTCGGGAGCTTGAGTATTTTTCTCGATAGACCGTTTGCCGTAGGCGATTGGATTCGCTCCCCTGACCGAGAGATCGAGGGAACGGTTGAAGACGTTGGATGGCGAGTCACGCGCATCAGGACCTTTGATCAACGGCCGCTTTATGTGCCAAACGCGGTTTTTTCAACTGTGGCGCTGGAAAACCCCTCGCGCATGTTGAACCGGAGAATTTACGAGACAGTCGGTATTCGCTATGACGATGCGGGGGTGATGGCCGAGATCGTCGCAGACACGGAAGCCATGCTGCGCCAGCACGAGGGGATCGATACTAACCGCACGCTCATTGTCAATTTTGTGAGCTTTGGTGCGTCTTCGCTAGACTTCTTTATCTACACCTTTACACGCACGACCGATTGGGTCACCTACCATAGCGTTAAGCAAGACGTGATGCTGCGCATCCTCAGCATTATTGATGCCCATCAAGCCGAGGTCGCCTTCCCAACCCGCACACTACTGCTTGATCAAAACCCGCCCGAGATGGCGCCCGAATGAGACGTTCGCCAGAGCGGCGCGTTCGTTAGGATCAGTGTGCTCAGCGTGAAATCGATCTCCATGATTCATTCGGATGGCAGTATCGGGATCACTCTTGGTCAATCGTGTCGCCGAGTGCATATAACTCGTACCACGACAGCTCACGCCAGGTCGCTAAGACTTTGACAACCGGGTGATCGTAATAGCGCAGCCGATTCTCCGACAGGGGAACCGTGTCCTCGATGTGGATGACGTGTCGCCAAGGCCAAGGTGCCGGCGCCTGAGGTGCATAGCTGGTTGGGTGCCCGGCAGGCAAGCTAGGCTCGTCCCCTAGGCTGGCTGTCGATGAATCATCGTCGACGGAACCCACCGGCACTCTCGCCTTTTTCGTGACGTTATCTTCTTGGTCGACATGCGCTTGATGGACATGCGCTGGGTCGACATGCGTTGGGTCGACATGCGCTGGGTCGAGCGCCGGTTGTGTTGATAGCACCGTCACGCGCTGTGGTGAAGGCGGCGGGGCAGCACTCTCAAAAATGGCTGGCAAATACTGACCGTCAGTGTTCGCCCAAAGGTTCAGGCCCAGACGCCAGCTATTGTCTCGGGGGAGCAGCTGAACGAACCCCTGCAACACGGGATAAGGGGAGTCCGTATCGGGTTCAACTAGGATAGGCAGTGAGCCACTGTCAGGACTCTGCAGCCAAGAGGTGGCCACCACTACCGCGTCGTCGCTTTGCCGCTGATATCGTTCGAGGCCAGCTGCGAGACGATCAAGAGGCCGTTTTTCAAAGGTCGCTGGCTGCGGGATACGCCGCGCCGTCACGGTGAGAGGGGTCAGTGTGACGTGCTCTGCGGGTAACGCTAGGGGAATGCTGACTTCGGGCGCCTGCTTACGCAGATCATCGCCCGCAATGCCGAGTGACTCAAAGGGGGTGAGGCGGGACGTGTCGTCGTCGAGCCCAGCCTCCTCAAAGGGCAGGAGTGGCCCCTGCCGCTCGTCGTCTTCGGCAAGTGGGAGAGGCTGCTCAGGATCGGCTGTCGCATCAATGTCAGGCTCGGCGGGTGTGGGAAAGCGCAGGGCCATTAATTCATCGATCAGCGCCATGTCTTGCTCCGAGAGTAACGGAGGCGGGGGTTCCCAGAGGGGCGGCGTGGCGCTGGGTGGTGTCACCGAGAGGTGTCCAGAGGGGCTCATCGACACCGTTGCCGAGTCATATTGCGTCATCAATGCAGCCTTGAGCGCGGGGTCTTGCAGCCAGCGCCAGCGCGCGGGGTAGTGAACGGAAGTAGTCAATGGCCAGGTTTCGCTACTCAGCACTGCTGGGCGAGTATCGACCAATACCACCAATTCAAACTGAAACCAGCCAGAGTGGGCGAATCCGCCCGGCAGGCGCGCTGCCGAAGCGGCGTTCGTGGTCAGGGTGAGTGCAACGATCGATGCTCCGATCATGGCCACGATTTTTGCCACGATTTTTGCCACGACTAAGGTCAGGTCAAGGCAGGCCAAGAAGCAGCGTGTCATCCAGAGGCCTCCTGCGGAAGAGTGGCCAACCAAGGGTCGAGCAGCGTCTCAATCAATGCAGTGCGCGATTCGAGCGTGGGCAGTTCTGCCGTCACACGGAGCTTGTTATTGCCGCTTAGGCGGTAACGCTGAGGGTCCGATTGAATCAGTGACACGATGGTAGCGGGCTCAACGACGGTGGCGGGCTTAAATTCGATGCTACCACCTTCCTCAGTCATGTCGATTTCGCCGATTCCCAGTCGTTGCGCCGATGTTCTCAGTAGCGCGCAGGTAAAGAGGTTTTTAGTGGGTTCAGGGAGCAGCCCAAAACGATCGATCATTTCGACCTGAATGTCTCGCAGGTCCTCTTCGCTAGCGGCTTTCGCGATCCGCTTATAAAGCACCAACCGAGTACTGATGTCAGGCAGGTATTGTTCAGGGATGAGCGCTGGAACGTGGAGTTTGATGTCAGTTCCGCTGTCAAGCGGTTGATCCAAATCGGGAATTTCGCCTCGTTGCAACGCGGCGACGGCGCTGTCGAGCATCTCGAGGTAAAGCGAAAACCCGACTTGATTAATTTGTCCCGACTGTTCTGCACCGAGCAACTCACCTGCGCCACGAATTTCCATATCGTGAGACGCTAACTGATAGCCTGCGCCCAAATCCCCCGCGGCCTCGATAGCCTCAAGTCGCTTTTGCGCATCTGAGGTGATCAGTGATCGGGGTGGGCTGAGCAAGTAGGCGTATGCCTGATGGTGCGAGCGACCGACACGACCCCGCAATTGGTGCAGCTGGGCGAGTCCAAATTTATCGGCCCGCTCAATGATGATGGTATTGGCGTTTGGGATATCAATCCCTGTCTCGATAATGGTGGAGCAGACCAAAATGTGGTGGTGTTGGTGATAAAAGTCAGACATGACTTTCTCAAGCGGTTGTTCACGCAGTTGTCCGTGTGCCACACCGATTGAAAGGCCCGGCACGAGTTCACGAAGTTTTCGCGCCGTCTCATCAATGGTTTTGACTTCGTTGTGTAAGTAGAACACCTGGCCACCACGCAATGTCTCACGCAATACCGCCTCCTTGACCAGAGCGATACTGTGCTCCCTAACAAAGGTTTTGATCGATAGCCTACGGGCCGGTGGCGTGGCAATGATCGACAGGTCTCGCAAGCCGCCGAGCGCCATGTTGAGGGTCCGGGGGATCGGTGTGGCGGTCATCGTGAGGATGTCGACCTCAGCACGCAGTGCTTTGATCGCCTCTTTTTGTTTGACACCAAAGCGATGCTCCTCGTCGATGATCAGCAAGCCTAGGTCGCGGAAGCCAAAGTCGCTTTGCAGCAGCTTGTGCGTCCCGACCAGAATATCAATTTTGCCTGCGCGCACACGATCGACGATATCCCGCAGGTCCTTTGCTGACTGAAAGCGCGACACAACCTCCACCGCGTAGGGCCAGCTGGCGAAGCGATCGCGAAAGTTTGTATGGTGCTGATTAGCCAGTAAGGTCGTGGGGACTAGCACGGCGGTCTGTCGCCCATTTTGTGCGGCGATAAACGCGGCGCGCATGGCGACTTCTGTTTTGCCAAATCCGACATCGCCGCACACCAGGCGATCCATCACTTGCGGCGCGCACATATCGTTGCGGACAGCATCAATTGCAGCGGCTTGGTCTGGCGTTTCCTCGAAAGGGAAAGCGGCACAAAACTGTTCCCACTTTGTCTCGTCTAAGGTGTGGGCATGGCCTGTCCGAGCTTCTCGGCGAGCATAGACGTCGAGTAACTGTGCTGCCACATCGGCGGCACGCTCACGGGCTTTTCTCCGCGCTTTTTCCCATTGCTCGGTACCCAGACGGTGTAGGGGAGCTGTGTCGGGGTCGCCAGCGGTGTAGCGGCTGATCAACTGTAGCGAGTTCACTGGCACGTACAGCTTGTTGCCTTCGGCATATTCGAGCAGCAAAAACTCAGCATCATCACCGTCGATTTGTAGTACCTGCAGACCCAAGTAGCGACCCACGCCGTGCTCAATGTGGACTACCGGTAAACCCTGTCGCAGCTCAGTGAGGTCGCGGATGATGGCATCGGCATCCGTCTCGGTTTTCTTGTTCCGGCGGCGGCGCTGTGCGACCCGTTGACCAAATATTTGTGCCTCACACAGCAGTGTGGGTTGCCCCGGGCCGCTGTAGAGGCCTCGATCGACCGGCGCGGTGCTGATGCCAAACAGGGCGCCACTCGCCACGAACTCAGGCCAGTTTGTGATTGTGGTGGGATGGAGGTCTGCTTTGGCGAGGTTTTCGAGCAGGATCTCGCGCCGACCCGCACTCTCGGCGCAGAGTAACAAAGGGCCTTGGTGGTCAGTGATGAACCGCGCTAACTTTTGCTGATAGCTGTCACCCGACGCGTCATCGATTGCCAATTGTGGCGGCATTTTAAGGGTTGTTTTCACATGCGCCGGTGACTGTTCGTCGGGCTTGAGCTCTAATACCGAGTAGGCGCCCAGTGCGGCATAGATCTCTTCTACGGACACGAAGCCGCGTTGCGGTGGCAGTAGGGGTCGTCGCGGATCGATCCCATATTCTTCGAAGCGGCTCGTGATTTCAGTCCAGTATCGCAGCGCTGCGCCGTAATGATCACCCAAGAGCACCATGCCGGTATCGGCCGGTAGGTAATCAAATACGGTGCCACAGTGTTCAAAAAACAACGGGAGATAGGATTCTGCGCCACCGGGTACGCGGCCTGCACTGATTTCAGTGAAAGCCGTGCAGAGGTCCGCGTCACCCTCAAAGGCCTCGTACCAAGCCATCTGAAAACGATGAATGGCGTCGCGGCTCATCGGAAACTCTCGGGCCGGCATGAGTTTGATTCGCTCGACTCGGTTAATGGTGCGCTGCGTGTCGGGATCAAAGGTCCGTAGGGTCTCGACTTCATCGTCGAATAAGTCAATACGGTAAGGCGACGCACTGCCCATTGGAAAGACATCAAGCAGCGCGCCCCTGACGGCGAATTCGCCATGCTCGAAGACCGTATCAACCGCTCGATAGCCGTTCAGGGTCAGCTGGGCAGCGAACGCCTCGGGGTCAAAGGTTTGCCCGACGCTCAGGTCAAGTGTGTTGCCTTCAATGTAGTGCTGAGGGGGTGTCCGGAGCATGGCGGTGGTGATCGGTAGGATCACGATGCCATCTGTTAACTGTGGCAACTCGAAGAAGGTGCGCAGTCGCTGTGAGACGATGTCCTGATGCGGCGAGAAGTGATCGTAGGGCAGTGTCTCCCAATCGGGCAGGGTCAATATGGGCACGTCGGTCGCTAAAAAAAGTGGTAGTTCTCGCTCAAGGGTTTGAGCCTCTGCGGAACTGGCGACGATCACGATCAAAGGCCTGCCCAAGCCCGCTAGCTCAGCGACTGCCGCCGTGCCGCCAGCGCCCGGCATGGGGCCTAAAGCGGTGCGGGTGCCGACCTTGCTAGGCCAGGGTGTGTTGTTGAGAAGTTGGGTAAACATGCACAGGGTCACAGGGTTGAGAGGGGTATTGTAGGCACCCGAGGGCCCGGTCACCACTGAAATAGTGCGTTAAAAGGTTGCTTCCGCAGGCCTGCAACTCCGATAATGCCGCTCAGCAATACGCCCTAACAGTTGAAGCACGGTTGGAGGCGCGGCTGACGCCTTCCGACAGAGCTGGCAAAACCAGAAGAGGACCCCCCGTGACAGAGCAACGCAAGCGACCCCGCCCCAGCGATTATTTTTCTGATTGGAAGGAGCGCGAGGCGCTGGCGGAAGCCATGATTCCGATCGTGGGAAGCCTCTCTCGTGAGCGCAATGTCAAATGCTACATTTACGGGCGATCTCTGGTGAACGAATCAGTCCTCGATATCATGAAGACCCATCGTTGGGTGCGTCAGATAGAGGACAATGAATTATCCGAATTTGAGACCGCGCCGGTACTCAATGCCGTGAGTCAGCTTGATCTTGGGCCTTGCCACCTCGATATTGGACGTCTCGCTGTGGCGTATTACGACAAAGGCGCGGGCGAGGGTCTCTCTGTTGAAGAATACTGTCAGCAAGAGCTTGCGTATCTGATGGGCTCAACCCAGAAGCCGGTTGAGGGCCCGGTGGATGTCATTTTATACGGCTTTGGCCGGATCGGCCGCTTGATGGCGAGGATTCTGATTGGCAAGACCGACGGCGGCGACAGCCTGCGATTACGCGCCATCGTGGTGCGCAAAGGCGGTGCCGAAGACGATTTATTGAAACGAGCCAGTTTGTTGCGAAGAGACTCGGTTCATGGCGTTTTCAAGGGCACGATTCGTGTCGATGAGGAGCGCCAATCCTTCATTGCCAATGGTAATGAGGTCAAAGTCATTTACGCAGACGCGCCAGAGGATATCGACTACACCCAGTATGGTATCCAGGCTGGCATCGTCGTTGATAATACCGGCGTATGGCGCGATAAAGCGGGATTGTCGCGACACTTGGCCGCCAAAGGCGTCGCCAAGGTCATTTTAACGGCGCCCGGTAAGGGCGATATCAAAAATATTGTCGCGGGCATCAATGATGACGCCATTGAGGACACTGATACGGTGATTTCAGCGGCATCCTGTACCACCAATGCCATTGTGCCCGTGCTGAAAGCCGCTGACGACGAATACGGTATTGTCGCGGGTCACGTTGAAACGGTGCACGCGTATACCAACGATCAAAACTTGATCGACAATTATCACAAGGCAGAGCGACGGGGGCGCAGCGCACCTCTGAACATGGTGCTGACTGAGACGGGGGCCGCCAAAGCGGTTGCCAAAGTCCTGCCGCAGCTGGAGGGCAAGTTAACCGGTAATGCGATTCGCGTGCCAACGCCCAATGTGTCGATGGCTATTTTAAATTTGACACTTAAGGAAGGCACTACCCGCGAGGCCCTCAACGAGTTTATGCGGGAAATTGCCCTGCATTCGAGTATGAAGAAACAAATCGATTACTCCGATTCCCCAGAGGTGGTGTCTAGCGATTTTGTCGCTCG
>Ga0213861_10005528_pt1 | contig 10131 bp, 9 predicted proteins | sample PICome_4_FD_160110 | JGI IMG/M metagenome (GOLD analysis project Ga0213861, IMG submission 160110) | Coastal seawater microbial communities near Pivers Island, North Carolina, United States - PICO131 | ecosystem: Environmental > Aquatic > Marine > Coastal | place: USA: North Carolina | collected...
TTTTTACTGCAATATGATATGAAGCCTTCAATGCTCCCTCTGAAGTCTCTAAAATATCAGCAATATCTTTGAATTTCATTTCCTGTTCATATTTCATTTGAAAAACTAGTTTTTGTTTTGTGGGTAAGCTATTTATAATTTTTTGTAATTCTAACTGTAGCTCATCACCATCAAAATAAGGATCTTCTTTTAATTTTTCAGTTTGATATTTCATGATCTCTTCAGAGGTTCTAAAATGTTTTTTTGCTTTGTTTTTTATAAAGTTTAAGGATTCATTAGTTGCAATTCTATATATCCAAGTATAAAGTTTACTATTTTCTTTGAAATTTTTAATTCCTCTAAACACTTTAACAAATGTATTTTGTAAAACATCATGAGAATCATCATGATCAAGAACTATTTTTCTTATATGCCAGTAGATGGGTTTTTTATATTTATCTAGTAAAATTTCAAAAGCCTTATCTCTTGAATTTTCGTCTTTGAGATTAGCAATAAAATTAGATTCATCTTTCAAAATAGAAGAGTATATATATATGACAATTAAACTTTGATAAAGTTTAAGAAAATGATTGTAGTTTTATCAATTTTGAATAAGCCCCATCTTTTAATAATAAATCTTTGTGTTGACCTTTTTCAATAATTTCTCCGTCACGAACAACTAAAATCATATCTGCTTTTTGAATAGTAGATAGCCTATGTGCAATAACTAAAGATGTTCTATTTTTCATTAATTTCTCAAGTGCTTCTTGGACTAGTTTTTCAGATTCAGAATCTAATGATGATGTGGCTTCGTCTAATATCATAATAGGAGGGTTCCTTAAAACAGCTCTTGCGATTGATATTCTTTGTTTTTGACCACCAGAAAGTTTACTACCACCATCACCAGCATTTGAGTCATACTTTTGTTCAAATTTTTCAATGAAGTCATGTGCATTAGCGATCATTGCAGATTCTTTGATTTTTTCAAAATCGCTTTCCTCATTTGATAAATTAATATTGTTTAAAACAGTGTCATTAAAAAGAATAGATTCTTGCGAAACCAAACCAATCAATCCTCTCAAATCTTTTTTGAATAGTTTTTTTATGTTTATTCCGTCAATCAATATTTCACCCTCATTAACATCATAAAATCTAGGAATTAAATTTGCTATTGTTGATTTACCACTTCCTGATTGGCCAACAAGAGCAATTGTTTGACCTTTTTTAATTTCAAAACTTAAATTGTTTAAAATATTTATATTTTCATATTTAAAACTTACATTATTAAACTTAATTTCAGATTCAAAAGATGTTTTACTAATTGGGTTTAAAATTTCATTAATTGTTGATTTTGAATCTAAAATTTCTAAAACTCTTTCTGCAGCGGCATTTCCTTTTTTGATTGAATAAGATGCCTTGCTAATTGCTTTAGCAGGAGTTAATACACCATATGCTAGTCCCATATAAGTAATGAAAGCTGCAGGGTTTAAATTTTGATCAATTAAAACCAAATTACCACCATACCATAAAAGAACTCCAATTACAGAAATTCCTAAAAATTCACTAACCGGGCTTGCCAGATTCTGTCTATTAATTAATCTATTAGAAAGATTGTAAAATTTGTTGTTAGAGTTTTTAAACTTCTCAATAAAGAAAAGTTCAGATATAAAACCTTTTATAATTTTTAAACCATGTAGTGTTTCCTCTGTTATTGAAAGAAATTCAGCTTGTTCGTTTTGTACTAGAGTCGAAGTTGCCTTTAAAGAACGTCCAATAAGTGAAATTACAAATCCCGATAGTGGAATAAATATTAAAACAAAAGCTGTTAGTTTAAAACTAATTAAAAACATGGCTGTAATTGTAAAAAAGATTGTTAATGGCTCTCTTACAATTAATTCAAGTATTGATAAAAAAGAATGCTGAATTTCAAGTACATCTGCTGTTATCCTCGATATAACATCTCCTTTCTTTTTTTCTGTAAAAAAAGATATGGGCATACTTACAATTTTTTTATAAACATCTTCTCTCAAATTAGTTAAAATTCCATTTCTCAAAAACGTAATAAAATACATTGCTAAGTAGTTGAAAAAGTTCTTTAAAAAGAATAAAATAATTATAGATAGAATAACAAAAATAAGTGCCTTTTGTGGGTCTTCACCAGCATAACTACTAACTTGATAATTTAACCAACCCTCAAGATTATTCCCAAAACTATAAATACCATCAAATTCAGGTTTTGAATAAGTTTTATTGTTTTCACCAAATAATACTTCAAGCATTGGCATTAAAGACAGAAAAGATAATGCACTAAAAAGAGCATAAAGGATATTAAAAAAAATATTTAAATAAATATATTTTTTAAAAGGTTTGGCGTACTTAAATATTTTTTTAAAATATTCCACTTTTAAAATTCAAATTCTTTAATAACTCGTTCTATTTTATTTTCCAAAAAAGTATCCATTTTTATATAATCTCTTTTAGATTCTAATTTAGAATTAACACTAATGTAAAACTTTATTTTGGGTTCAGTTCCACTTGGTCTTGCTGCCACCGTAGTGCCATCTTCAGCTTCGAAAATTAAAACATTTGATTTAGGAAAATCTAATTTACTAGAATTACCATTTATAAGATCTTGTTTCGAAGATGATTCAAAATCTTTAATAAATTTTAACTTACTTCCATCAATCATTTTAAGCCCAGAAGTTCTTAGGGAATTCATTATATCACTAATTTCTTCTAGCCCTTTAGCACCTTCTTTCTTAATGGAAATTAATCTTTCTTTGTAAAAGCCATATTTTATATAACAATTGATCAAATAATCAATTATACTGCTATTATTAGTTTTGCATTCAGATCCTAGTTCACAAGCTACTAGGGCAGATGTTATTGCATCTTTATCTCTGACAAAATCACCAACCATATATCCGTAACTTTCTTCTCCTCCAGAGATAAATTTTTGATTTTTATAATCATTAATCATCTTGCCAATCCATTTAAATCCAGTCAATCCAACTTTGAAGTCAACATTATAATTGTTAGCTATGTGTTTTATCATATTCGTTGAAACAACAGTTGAACCAATAAAAAATGATTGATCCAAATTTTCTTTTTTACTCAATATGTATTCAGTTAGTAAAATCATCATTTGATTACCATTCAAAATAATATAGTTCCCCTGATGATTTTTTACAGCCAAACCAACTCTATCAGCATCAGGATCTGTTCCAATAACAATATCTGCATTTAATATTTCAGCTTTTTTTATAGCAATTTCTAAAGCTTCTGGTTCTTCTGGGTTAGGAGATTTAACTGTACTGAAATTCCCGTCTGGAATAGCTTGCTCTTCAACAATATAAAAATCTTTAAAACCAGCACCTATCAACACAGCTGGTAAAAGTTTATATGATGTTCCGTGGATTGGAGTAAAGACTACTCTATATTCTTCTCTTTTAGATTCACCTATTTTTCCATTTTTAATCGAATCTTTAATAAAACTTGAATCTATTTCAGTATCAATTAATTGAATATTTGAATCATTTTTCACAAAATTAATTTCTTCAAATTTAATTGATTCGATTTCTTTAATTAGATTTTTGTCAATGGGTGGCACGATTTGTCCCCCGTCTCTCCAGTATACTTTGTAGCCATTGTATTCAGGTGGATTATGAGATGCAGTCAATACAATTCCACAAATACATTTTAATTTTATGAGTGCATAAGAAAGCTCAGGAGTAGGTCTTATGGAACTAAAAAGATAAACTTTAATATTATTAGAACTAAAAATTTCAGCAACTTGATTAGCAAGTTCTTTACTTTGATTTCTACAATCGTAAGCAATAACTACAGCTTCTTTATGATCAGAAATTTTGTTAATATAATTGGATATTCCTTGTGTGTTTTTTCCAAAAGTGTATTTATTAACTCTGTTTGGACCATAACCAACAATTCCTCTCATTCCACCAGTCCCAAAGGAAAGATCTTTATAGAATGAATCTTGAAATTTTAAATGATTATTATTTTTTAATTTCTGTACCTCCTGAATTGTTTCTTTATCAAATGGAAATTGTGTCCACTCTAAGTAATTTTTTTGTATTATTTCTTCGTTATTCATTTATCGTTTCAGTAATAATGTATTGTTTTTTTATTTTTTTGTTTCTAAGTATTATTTCTCCAAGAAATCCCGCTAAAAAAAACTGAGAGCCCATTATCATGGTTGCTAACGCTATATAGAATTCAGGTCTTTCAGTTATAAGTCTTCCAGATTTTTCTAAAATAAGTTTATCAATACCCAAATAAATTGAAAAAATAAAGCCAGTAATTAGCATTAGCGTTCCAATTAGACCAAAAAAATGCATTGGTCTTTTTCCAAATTTGTGAATAAACCAAAGAGTTATTAGGTCTAAAAATCCTTTTATGAATCTGTCAATTCCATATTTTGTTTTTCCGTGTTTTCTTGGATGATGAATAACTACTTTTTCTGTAATTCTTCCATAACCTGCATTCTTTGCAAGAACGGGAATATATCTATGCATACCACCTGTTAATTTTATGTGCTTAACTACTTTTTGTTTATATGCTTTAATTCCGCAGTTAAAATCATTAAGTTTAATTCCTGAGGTTATTCTCGCAGCTAAATTAAAAATCTTTGATGGTATATTTTTAAATAATATTGAATCGAATCTTACTTTTTTCCAGCCAGAAACTAAATCAAAATTTTCAATGGCTATTTTATTATACAGTTCCGGTATTTCCTTTGGGTCATCTTGCAAATCTGCATCCATAGTGATTATCACCTCGCCTTTACTTGCTTTAAAACCTGCTGAAAGTGCTTGTGATTTACCAAAATTCTTTAAAAAACGTATTCCTTTAATATTATGATCTAGAGCGCATAGTTTTGAAATAATTTCCCAGGATTTGTCTTTACTTCCATCATCGATTAAGATAATTTCATAATTAAGATTTATTTCATTAACAACAGATGAAATAGATGACACCAATTCCTCAAGAGAATTTTCCTCATTTATAAGTGGAATAACGACAGAAAGATTCATTTTCAACTAATTATAGTTGTTTTTTTGTTTTTATGAAGAGTGATAAAATAACACTATATAAAAATCCAAATAAAAGTGTGAAAATTAAAATCATAGGATAAGTTAAGAAAGTGAACGGTTTTGAATTTTCAATAAAGGTGTTAAGGTCCATTCCCTGAAGTGCTTCAGGATAATCATTCATAGTTTGATTATAGGAAATCTCCAATACTTTATCCATAAAATCAGGCTCCATTACATTTGTAAGGAACAATGTATAAAAAATAGAGATTAAGGCGATAACAAGTGAAATTCCTGTCCCAATTTTTCTAACTGAGCTGGCTTGTATTTTATTATCATTCGCTTTTTTAAAAGCTAAACATCCCACTGTAATACCTGCAAATGTAATTACTGTGTTGGTGATTTGTACAAAAGCGTCTTGTTCGTAATGTGCCTCTAAGAAAAATAACATTAAACTAAAGCATATTAGAACAACACCTGTTGTTAGACCGTAGTTGATCATGAATTGTTTTGAGCTTACTTCTTCCATAATATTTAAATATTTTTTATAAAAATAGTTATAATTTAAATACTTGTTTAGTTTAAAAGAGTTTAAAGTTGCAAATTGATAAAAAAGAATTAAATTTGCATCCAATTATTAAAGAAATGAAAGAAGGTATACACCCAGAAAACTATAGATTAGTAGCTTTTAAAGACATGTCTAACAATGATATCTTTATCACAAAATCAACTGTTGAGAGTAAAGATTCAATTGAACATGAAGGTGTAAAATATCCTTTGGTTAAATTAGAAATTTCTAGAACTTCACACCCTTATTATACTGGTAAAACTAAGCTTGTTGATACTGCTGGTAGAATAGATAAGTTCAAAAATAGATACGCTAAACTTAAAAAGTAATTTACTTTTTATAAACCATTCTTAAATCCAATTGATTTACTGGATTAGTCTTTAAACCATAAACATTTTTGTGTGTAAATCTCATTACCTTATCATAATATAATGGAATTATTGGTGCATTACTTATAATAAGACTATCTAGATTTTTGTAAGAATGCTCTCTTATCTTTTTATTTTGTTCAAAATAGGTGCTTTCAAATAATTCATCATAATAATTATTTTTAAAATGAGTATAGTTAGGACCATTTGGGGCTAAATTATTTGAGTAAAAAAGTCCAAGGTAGTTTTCGCTGTCTGGGTAATCAGCTATCCAGCTTGCTCTGAACATTTCAAATTTTCCAGTTGATTTACCCTGCCTCAAGGTTGAGGCTGGAACAATGTTAATAGAAATACTAATATCAATTTTTTGTAATTCTCTTTGAATAAATTCTATTATGTCTAAATAATTTGCATCGCTGGTTAAAGTAAGTTGGATATTTTCAATTTTATTTTCTTTTTTATATTCTTTAACTAGCCTTTTTGCTTTCTCTAAGTCGTAATCAAACCCTTGAGTATTTGAATCATTATGCATGCCTTTAGGAATAAAACCATTATTTGCTGGATAACCAATATTGTTTCTCAAATATTCCATCATCTTTTTTTTATCAATTGCAAAATTTATTGCTCGTCTAAGTTTCTTGGAATTGACATGACTTTCTTTTTTTCCCAAGTAAAAACCTATGTATTCGGTATTTAAATAAGGACCTGAAATTAGTTTTATTGGTTTAGAAAGATTTTCCTTCAAATTACCATCATTTGTGATTAGTTGATCTTTAAAAGAAGCATCAATTGAATTTATAAAGTCTATTTTATTTTGAGCAAATTCCATGAATTCACTTTTTTTATCAGGCAAAAAAGTTATTGCTACAGCTTCGAGGTAAGGTAATTGATTTCCTAAACTATCTTTTTCAAAATAGAGATTATTTTTTCTCAAAACTAGTTTTATATTTTCTTCCCACTTTTTAAATTTAAATGGACCTGTTCCAATAGGGTTTTTTCCAAATTTATCTCGGTAAAAGAGAACTGATTCCTTTGGGACAACAGAAAAATATTTCATTGAAAGTATACCCAAAAAAGCAGCAAATGGTTTTTTTAAATTTATAGAAAATATACTATCGTTTTCTGCTTTAAAACTCTTAATGTTTTCAAGAGCCCACATTCCAGGAGATCCAAGTTTAGGATTTTTCAATCTTTTAAAACTAAACTCAAAATCATTTGCATTTACAGTTCTAGTTAAATCTTCTCCAAAACTTTGGGATTCATGAAAATAAATTTCATTTTTAATATTGAAATTATAATTTAATCCATCTTTAGAAATTGTCCAGCTTTTAGCCAAATCAGGGACAATATTTAAATCTTCATCTAATCTAACTAAACCGTTAAACAACTGATTAACGGGCCAAATATTTCTTAATGTGCTGGAAAAAGCAGGGTCAAGTGATGAAATATTAGAATGCTCATTATATCTAAAAACTTGTTTTTCATCTAGATCGGTTTTTTTGGAACAATTAGACAGAGAAAAAAGAATAAGTATTGTTATTATATTTCTAAAAGTTTTGTAATTGTAAATCATTGATTTTGATTCCTATATTTGCAACCTAAATTTATAGATTAAATTTACATGAACCAAAATCATACTGTAGCACTTACAACCCTTGGTTGTAAATTAAATTTTTCCGAGACTTCTACAATATCTAGACAATTTAAAAATGTTGGCTACAGTATTGTCAGATTTGACGAATTTTCTGATATATATGTTATTAACACTTGCTCAGTAACAGAAAATGCTGACAAACAATTTAAATCGTACGTTTCAAAAGCGTTAAAAATTAATCAAGATGCATTTATTATAGCAATAGGTTGTTATGCTCAGTTAAAGCCTGAAGAATTAGCAAATGTTAATGGGGTTGATTTAGTTTTAGGAAGTAAAGAAAAGTTTAAAATTCTAGATTATTTAAATGATTTTAAAAAAAATCAGTCATCAAAGATTCACTCTTGTGAAATCAGTGAAACAAATTTTTATAGATCAAGTTTTTCAATAGGTGATAGAACTAGATCATTTTTAAAAGTTCAGGATGGTTGTGATTATAAATGTACATATTGTACAATTCCATTAGCAAGGGGTATTTCTAGAAGTGATAAGCTTGATAATATTCTAAGAGCAGCTAAAGAAATTTCTGATTCTGGTATTAAAGAAATAGTTCTTACAGGTGTAAATATTGGAGATTATGGTAAAGGTGAGTTTGGAAATAAAAATCATAAAAATACATTCTTGGAATTAGTAACTGCACTTGACAAAATGGATGGCATATCTAGAGTAAGAATATCTTCGATTGAACCAAACCTACTTTCTAATGACATAATCAATTTTGTCAGCAATAGTAAAAAATTTGTTCCTCATTTTCATATTCCAATGCAAAGTGGTAGTGATACTATTTTGAAACTTATGAAAAGAAGATATTTGTCAAAGTTATACAGAGATAGAATTAATCATGTTAAACAAGTTATGCCAAATGCGTGTATTGGTGCTGATGTTATAGTTGGATTCCCTGGTGAAAGCGAAGAGGAATTTATGGAAACATATAATTTTATTAAAAGTTTAGATCTTTCCTATCTCCATGTTTTTACATATTCAGAACGAGATAATACAGAAGCTGTAGGCTTAAACAATGTTGTCCCAAGCAGTATAAGATCCAAAAGAAGTAAATTGTTAAGAGCTTTATCTGTTCGGTTAAAAAGAAAATTTTATATGTCTCAGCTTGGAACAATTAAGAATGTTTTATTTGAGCCTGAAAATAGAAATGGTTTTATATACGGATTTTCAAATAATTATGTAAGAATAAAAACTCCTTGGAGAAGTTCAATTAAGGATAAGATTATTCCATTCGAATTACAAAATATTAGTGATGATGGTTTAGTTACTGGAGAAGTTTCTACAATGGAAGCTATAATCTAACTCCAATTGGAAGAAGTTCTTTAAATTCTTTATTTTTCTTAATGAATTTTCTAACTTGAGGAGCTGTTGGCATTACTCGAATGTTTTTCTCCTTAATTATTTCGAATACTTCTCTAATAAAAATTTCCTCGAAATTTTCATCTTTGTTGGATGAAGGGATGATTAATTTTGTAAGAAAGATTTTTCTGTCTTGAAGTGCATATTCAATAATAGCTAAATCATCTTCGATTTCAACTTCATATTGACGTAAAAATAAGTTGTCGTTAATTATAAGATTACCCATTAAAATTCTTATGCCTATTTTTATAAATGTCTTACAAAGATAAGAAAAATACCTCTTTATGATAATTTCATGAGTTTAGACAAAGAAATTCACGTTTATTTTATGCCTGGGATGTCTGCCAATTCCTTGATTTTTGAACGCATAAAATTACCATCTAAATTTCATTCTCATTTTCTTGAGTGGATTCCTCCCCTGAAAAGTGAATCACTAAAAGATTATTCTGTGAGATTATCAAAGTCTATAAAACACCAAAATCCAATTCTTATAGGTGTTTCTTTTGGTGGCTTGATTATGCAAGAGGTTTCTAAAATTATTAATGCTAAAAAAGTAATTATTATATCTAGTGTAAAATCTAGAAAGGAGTTATCTAATTCAATGAAGTTTGCAAGGAAAACAAAAAGTTATAAGTTTTTGCCATTGTCTTGGATAGATGATTTTGAAAATTTAATAGCTTTTGTTTTCGGTCCCAAGATTAAAAAGAGGGTTAACCTTTACAGAAAATATCTTTCCGTAAGAGATCAAAAATATCTTGATTGGTCGATTGATAAAATTGTCAATTGGGATCAAGAGGAGCCTATTAAAAATGTTATACACATCCATGGGACTTATGATTTAATTTTTCCGATTATAAATTTGAAAAATTATATTCCTATTGAAAAGGGGGATCACGCTGTAATCCTAAAAAGAGCAGATTGGTTAAATGAATATTTTTCTAAAAATCTAGCTTAAATTCTTTTCATCTGCTGTTGCATCATTCTAATCTGATCAGAAAGCATTTTTTGCTTATCTAGTTTTTTGGCTTCGTTTAGCAGTGTAGTGGCTTCTCTTTTTCTTCTCTTTTGAATTAAAATTCCTGCTAAACTTAATTTTGCCATGGCTAAATCATGATCCATTGAAAGTCCAATGGAAATAGCTTTTTTAAAAAACTT
>Ga0213861_10005530_pt1 | contig 10130 bp, 10 predicted proteins | sample PICome_4_FD_160110 | JGI IMG/M metagenome (GOLD analysis project Ga0213861, IMG submission 160110) | Coastal seawater microbial communities near Pivers Island, North Carolina, United States - PICO131 | ecosystem: Environmental > Aquatic > Marine > Coastal | place: USA: North Carolina...
GAAAGAGCTCGGCGCCGACGACCGGCAGGTGTCGGGCTGCTGGTTGAACTACCGGGCGGAGAACTCGCATCTGCCTTTCCGACGATGGGAGCGAGCGATGCTGCGGTTCCGGCGCATGCGAAGTCTACAGAAGTTCGCGTCGGTTCATGCCTCTGTCTCCAATCTCTCCAACCAGGAACGCAGCCTCTACAGCAGATCCATTTTCAAACAGAACCGCGGCGCCGCTCTCACCGAGTGGCGCCAACTATGTTCAGCATAAGTTTAGGCATTTCGGGTCATACTGAGACTGGTTCGCATTGGTCGGACACTACCCTCTAGCTGCCTAGTACCAAATCTGGGCAGTAGCATCAGTGACTAGTTCTCATTGGCCTGGCAACATCCTATTCTATCTTATTCCACTAAGGGTGTCCTCGATGTTTAACATTTCCTCCACTGCACTTGGGATTTCCATGATGCTCTTGGGAATGTTCCTGTTCACAGCCAATGACGCATTGGGAAAATGGCTGGTGGCCAACTATTCTGTGGGTCAGGTTCTGTTAATCCGCAGTCTGGGTGCGTTGTGCGTCCTCCTTCCATTCATATTCGTACTAGGCTGGCGCAACCTGATCCGGCTTGAACGCCCATGGGTGCAGTTTGCACGCGTCTGTTTTTCGACTGCGGAAGTGTTCTGTTTCTATTACGCAGTGCGCTACATGCCGCTTGCGGACACTATGACCTTTTGGCTGGCCGCGCCGATCTATGTGGCCCTGCTTGCCCCAATCTTCCTCCACGAAAGCGTGGGACTGTTGCGTTGGGCAGCCATTTTGTTAGGCTTTTTGGGTGTGGTCATCGCGCTTGAGCCGACCGGACAGGGGTTTAGTCTTGCCGGTCTCGTCGCCATTTTCGGCTCGTTCTGTTTCTCCCTGATGCTGATCACCGGTCGGCATCTACGCCAGACCCCTGATGTTGCGCTTGTATTTTGGCAATTGACCGGGGCGGGACTTGCGGGTTTTGTCGCGGCACCAGTGGGTTGGATCATGCCCAGTTCACAGGATTGGGCTTTGCTTTCTCTGGTTGGAGTGGTGGCGATGGGAGCGCACATGTGTGTTAATCGGGCGCTCAAGCTAGCTGATTCCGGTCTGCTTGCGCCGCTGCAATACACGCTGCTGCTGTGGGCCGTCATTTTGGGTTGGATCTTTTTTGACGACATTCCGCTTGCCAGCATGCTGTTGGGAGCGGGTGTCATTGTTTTCGGGGGGCTTGTTCTGGTCTCTTCCGAAAAGTGGGGTCGCGAATAAATTGGCTAGCCGATCTTGTCAGGTAATCACTAGATTGAGGCGAGGGTGGTCGTTTTGATCCCTCTATCCATGACCAAACATACGCTTTTTGATTACTTCAAGAAGTACCCCGAGATCATCCGTCTGGCGGTCCTGCTTTGCAGCCGGGGCCCGCTGTCGTCACGCTACGTCGGAGACTTGATGAGCGAACGCGGGGTCGAAATCAGCCATGATTAAGTGCGCTGCTGGTGGAACAAGTTTGGCCCGCGCTCGCAGCACAGGTTTGCAACTAGCGTTCGGCTTGCTTGGCTCTTCGCACCGGGCCGCAAGAAAACGCGCATCCATAGAGAGAGTTGGATGCCAGACCCTTTCCCTCCGCCACTTACACTTGCCAAAACAGTTGATGGGCCCTTACGGGGGCCTTTTTCTTTTTGTTTCAAAGGGGTTTAGCCGTTGCGACCGCCCTTCGGAGACTGGCTTAATACCCCAAATCTGTCTCTGAACCCGCTTTGTCTCTAACCGAGCGCCCTTGGTCTTCAGAAGGGCGTATTCAAAAAGTATATTATTTTCAGTGTGTTGGTGTTTTTTGGCAGACGTCTTTTTCGAAGTTTCAACTGGTAGCAAAATTCGATGCAAACCGCCGGACACATAACCGCACACCGCAATCATCGATAACAGCTCAAATCAACTCTTGCAAAACCGGGGCCATCCACACATGACAGCACCTGCCGGATGGTGTGGGTTTCGTCTGTCGCACCCAGTTGCAGTTCAACCTCGTATAGCTTGTAGGTTTCGGGGTCTTGTAGCAACAGGTCCAATCGTCCCGCGCGGGTCTGGATGCGTTCGCGGTCGCGCAGAATAAGGTCGCCCAGCCCAAGGATGGACGGGTCGTCTGCGATGATGTCCTGCACCCGGTTTTCCGAATATACTGGATAGCTGACGGTACCGTAACGGGCTGCCCATCTCGTCATCTGGTGCCGAAGGATCAGTCGATGACATTGCCAATGTCCGCATGGGAAAGCGCAGCAGGATGCGGTGGTCGCCCAAAGGGGCTCACCGAGTAGCCGTCAAAAGGGCCGCAGTTCTCGATGGTCGGCTGACCGTCGTAAACAGAGAACGCGCCGCATGACCACGATGTTCCGTCCACTCCCAACGGCAACACGACAGCTGGTTGCAGATTTCTTGTGAGAGTGCGCGCTTAGGTAAATTGGGTTGGATATAAAATCGATACGTATCAAAATTCATCGTTACGTATTGACAAGCTGCTTTTACGTATTGATTGTAAATTTTATGAACAATGCTGGACGGATTACACAGGCTGATGTTGCGCGCCTTGCGGGTGTATCGCAGGCGACGGTTTCAACCGTGTTAAACAGTGGCGCCGATCTGGTGGCGCCCGATACTGCGGCCCGGATCAAGGCCGCGATGGAAGAGTTGGGCTACCGCCCAAACCGATTTGCGCGGGCCCTGCGGACGCAGCGCACCATGACGATCGCGTGCGTGGTGCCGGACCTGACCAACCCGTTCTACCCGTCGCTGTTCATCGGGGTACAGGAAACCGCCGAAAGTGCCGGTTATGATGTGGTTGCCGTGAATACCAATGGCGACCGCGCGCGCGAGCAGGGCTTGGTGCTGGCGGCGGCGCAGGGCGTTTACGATGGCGTCGTGGGCGTATTCTTTTCGCTCGGAGCGCGGGATTTCGCGCAAATGATCGGTGTTGGCGTGCCGCTTGTCAGGATCGAGGCGTCGCGCAAGACTGGCGGGCCGCTTGCCATAGACGATCTGTACGTGGACAATTGCGCCGCCGCTCGTCGATCGGTTGACGCCCTGATCGCCGCCGGGCACCGCAAGATCGCGATGATTGCTGGCAGCGGCGGGCCGGAAACGGTGCGCGTGCATGGATACTGTTCCGCCCTCAAGACGGCAGGGCTCGAGCCTTCGATTTGGGAAGACGAGAATTTTTCTGACGAAGGGGGCAGGCGTGCTGCACGGCGATTGCTGGAGGCCCACACAGGGGTAACGGCAATCGTTGCCGCCAACGATCTTATGGCGATTGGCGTCATGCAGGTGCTGACGGCGGCGGGCCTGAGCGTTCCGGACGATGTCTCAGTCATGGGATTTGACGATATCCTTGCCGCCGGGCTTGTAACGCCAGGATTGTCCACAGTCTCGCTAGATCAGGATGGGCTGGGTCGTCGGGCGGCGCAAATGTTGCTGGACCGAATGACTGGCAAATTCGACGGACCCGCTCGGGTGGAGGAGCGCCCTTTTTATACGCGAAACAGAGGGTCGACCGGAGCAGTCCGTTCGGGCGGCGAGGAGGTGTGACGGCGGGCAACCGTCAAGACAGCTAGGGCTCACTACAACGAAAGGCGGGATTATTCGGCCGCCTGAATTCCAAACTAAGGGAGGAACGACATGAGATATCTTTTCACGACCGCACTCGTTGCAACGGGTCTCGCGGGAAGCGCGATGGCGCAAGAGAATATTGATTTTTGGTATGAGACCGCAAATCCCGATCAACAGGGCTGGATCCAAGAGCTTTTGATCGACGGGTTTGAGGCGGCCAACCCCGGCTTCGGATTGACGATCGATTACCGTGGCAACGAACTCGACAAACAGCTGCGCATTGCCATGCTTTCAGGCAGCGGGCCGGACGTCGTGTTGACGCCGGGACCATCTTATGTGGCCCCGATGGCACAGAACGGACAGTTGCTGTCGCTTGAACCATATGCCGAACAATACGGCTGGAACGCGGGGATATTGCCCGTGTTCCTCGAGATGGGGCGCTATGATGGCACCCTTTATGCGTTGCCCAAGACGTACGAGACGATTGGCTTGTATTACAACAAGACATTGTTCGCGGAAAACGGTTGGGAGGTGCCCGAGACGCTCGCAGAACTTGAGGCACTGGCCGACGTCATGCTAGACGCAGGCATACAGCCGTTCTCTGCCGGTAATTCAACCTGGCGCGGTGCCAATGAATGGTTCGTCACTATCGCGCTGAATTCCGTGGCCGGGCCGGACAACGTGCACGCAGCCCTGATCGGGCAGATTCCCTGGACGTCTGAGCCCTTTGTCGAGGCAATAAACACCTTGAAAGGTTGGTGGGAAAAGGGCTATTTTAGTGAGAACTACTTCTCTATCGATGGTGGCGAACAGGCGATGGATCTGCTTGCCACCGGGCAGGCCGGAATGATGCCTTCGGGCACCTGGCAATTCCAGAACGTGCCGACCTACTTTGACCAAGCCGGAACCGAACCGGGGTTTGTTGGCTTTCCAAGCGCCGATGGTGCGCCGGTATTCGCGCTTGGGGTCGGCTCGACCTTTTCGATTGCGGCATCATCTGATGTACCGGACGGTGCGGCGGCGGTAATCGGTCATATCTTCACGCCGGAATTTTACAGCGCCATGGGCTCTCAATGGCAGGGCGAGTGGAACATGCCGCTTTCGGATCTGTCAGGCGTGGCTATGGCAGAAACGGTGCTGCCTCTATATACCGAGGCAATGGCAAACCTTGCCGCATCGGTCGGAGAGGGCAGCTATGGATACACCACATGGACGTTCCTGCCGCCCGCGACAAACAACTACCTGATCAACGGTATCGAAGAGGTCTGGCTGGATCAGATCACGGCAGAGCAGTATCTGGCAGAGATCGAAGCCAATTTCCAATCCGAGATGGCGGAAGGCAAGGTGCCCGCGATCCCTTCACGCTGATCATCTTGTTGTTTGGGGGCGGCGCGATCCGCCCCCCTTTTTGCCTCCTTCACTCACCGCCAAAGAGGACGAAAATGCACCGCCTTTATGTCGTTCCGACCCTTATCATCAACGTGGTGATTATCGCGATCCCGGCTGCTCTTACAATATTGCTGGCGTTTTACAGATGGGATGGCATTTCGACCCCGGTTTTTGTGGGATTGAGCAATTTCGAAGGACTGTGGAATGACCGGGTGTTCTGGCGGGCGCTGACCAACAACCTAATCTGGACCACCCTATTCCTGACGGTACCAATCGGCATGGGGCTCTTGGCCGCAACGATGATGCTGATCGCGCGCCGCGGGAGTACATTTTTTCAGGTCATCTATTTCTTGCCGATCATCATCGCCACGGCAATCACTGCGCGGGTTTGGCAGGGCATGATCTATTCGCCGATCACTGGGGTTCTGGGCCTGCTTGATCGCTATGGGCTAGAGTTGTCGAACCCGCTGACGCAGGTCAACACAGCGCTTTATGGCGTTGCAGTTGCCGATTTGTGGCACTGGTGGGGGTTTCTGTGTGTCATATTTTTTGCGGCACTGCGTCAGGTGCCCCAGGAACAGGTAGAGGCCGCACGGGTTGAGGGCGCCACCTTTTTTCAATTGATGCGTTATGTATTGCTGCCGGGGATCATGCCCACCATCGCACTCATGATGATCATGACGATCATCTGGTCGTTTCTGGTGTTCGATTTCGTCTTTATCCTGACCCAGGGCGGCCCCGCATTCTCGTCCGAGGTGCTGTCGACCCTTGCGTACCGGTCAGCATTCTATGACCTGGCCGTTGGCAAGGCGGCTGCCGTCTCGTTGATTATCAGCCTGTTCGGCATAGTGGCCACGATTTTCTACATTCGCATTCAGGCTGCGGAGATCGTGGAATGACCAATACAGAGAGCCGCCTGACCCTGACGATCACTTTTATCGTATTGGGAATTCTGGTGTTCATCACACTGTTTCCGATTGTTCTGATGGTGCTGAATGCGCTCAAACCCGCCGCCGAGGTGGTGCAAAATCCGCTGGGCCTGCCCAGCGAAATCCGCTGGGACAATTTCGCGCGCGCATGGGAAGATGCGCGTTTTGCGCAAACCCTGATGAATTCTGCAGTGCTGACGGGGATGACGATCGCGCTTGTCTGCACGACAAGTTCGCTCACCGCCTATGTGCTGGCCCGCAAAAAAATCGAATCCTGGAAGGTGGTCACCTTCTACCTGCTGGCCACAACCACCGCCCCCATCCAGCTGTTTTTGTTTCCGCTTTACTTCGGCTTTGCCAAGCTTGGGCTGATCAACAACCCGATTGCTGTAGCGTTCGTTTATTCGGCCGTCTATTCGCCCTTTGCTATCATGCTTTTGCGCACTTACTTTCTGGCCGTGCCGAAAGAGCTGGAAGAGGCAGCGTTGATCGACGGGTCGACCCATTGGCAGGTGTTCTGGCGCGTCATGCTGCCGATTGTTTCGCCAGGAATCCTGACCGTCGCGCTGATCATCGGGCTTTATTCGTGGAACGAATTTCTGATTGCCACGACCTTCCTGCAAAGCCAGGACAGGCTGACCGCTGTGGTGTCGTTTTTTCTGCTATCCGGCAACTACAGCAGTGATTGGGGGCAGATCATGGCCGCCGCACTTATCATCGTCCTGCCCATCGTCGTCCTCTTTGTCCTGCTCCAACGCCGGTTCATCGAGGGAATGGCCGGTGGATCGGTGAAGGGATGATCAATTTCAGGAGCAAGCAATGACCGACCCGAAAGAGTATTTGCCGCAGATTTACGCGGGCGTTCTGGGAAAGCTGATCGGTGTGTATCTCGGACGGCCCTTCGAGAACTGGAGCTATGGCCGGATCATGAAAGAATTGGGTCCAATCACCTATTACGTAAACGACCGGCTGGGCGATCCGCTGGTGGTGACAGATGACGACGTGGCGGGCACCTTTGCGTTTCCCCGCGCTCTGGAAGACTACGGCGTTTCACCGGATCTCAGCGCCGAGGACATCGGTCGCGCGTGGATGAACTATATCGTCGAGCATCGCTCGATCCTGTGGTGGGGTGGCTCTGGCAACTCTACCGAGCATACCGCATGGCTCAACCTGGCACGGGGCGTCATGGCACCGACCTCGGGTTCGATCGAGACCAACGGTGCCGCTGTGGCTGAGCAGATCGGCGCGCAGATCTTTATTGATGGCTGGGCGCTGGTCTCGCCGGGGAACCCAGCACAGGCAGCGAAATTGGCACGCGCCGCCGGCTCGGTTAGCCATGATGGCGAAAGCGTTCATGCCGCCGTTCTTTGGGCTGTAATGGAAGCGGAGGCGTTCAACAGCCGAGACGTGAACCACCTGCTCGATACCGGTCTTTCGCATATCCCAAGCGATTGCCTGATTGCCCGCCTTATCGGTGATATCCGGACATGGGTGGCTGGAAACGAGAATTGGGAGGCGACGCGCCAGCGCATTGAGGACAATTACGGATACGACAAATACCCCGGAAACTGCCATGTCGTGCCCAACCACGCACTGATGATCATGGCGCTGTTGCAAGCACCGGATAATTTTCAGCGGGGCCAGATGATCGTCAACACCTCTGGCTGGGACACCGATTGCAATGCCGGCAATCTGGGATGCCTTCAGGGCATCATGCTTGGCCTCGACGGTCTGGAGGCAGGGCCCGACTGGCGCGGTCCAATCGCCGACCGGCTGCTGATCTCAACAGCCGATGGAGGACGATCAATTACCGACGCCGCTGAGATATCGCTCTGGCTGGCTGGGCTCGCCTGCAGGTTGGCTGGCACCGTCCCACCCGACGTGCCAAAGGACGGTGCCGCCTTTCACTTTACCCTGCCTGGATCGGTACAGGGGTTTCGCGCCATGCCCCGCACTGATGATGGTGGCAGCCTTCAGGTTTCAGGTACCGGAAACGCGCTGGCCATCGACGTCGATCACCTTGCGCCAGGTAGCGAGGCCGTCACGCTGACACCGGTATTTTCCCCGCCCGAAGTGGCAAATATGCGCACCTATGATCTGATGGCCTGTCCGCGCGTTTACCCTGGACAAACGTTGTCCGCGCGCGTCATGGCGCAGGACGGCTTTAATGGTCCGGTCGAGGCGCAATTGCGCTTGCGTCATTATGATGGCAGCGACAGTCTGGTTGCTCTCGATGCACCCAGTCCGACGCTTCTGAAGCCGGGTCGGCAAGAGGCCCTGTCATGGACGCTGCCCGATCTGGGCGGCCAACCGATCGCAGAGGTAGGGCTTGTGCTGACGTGCCCAGAGGGCAAGGCCCGGGGGCGGGTGTTGGTCGATCGCGTGAGCTGGACGGGCACGCCAAACCTCATATTGCGCCGTCCTGCGGATGGCGGTGAATTCTGGCGGCGAGCCTGGGTGAACACGGCGCATTTCTTTTCCAAACATTTCCCGCAGGACTTCCGGATCAGTCAGGATCGCGGCGAGGGTATGATCCTTCAGGGCGCGCGGGACTGGCGCGACTATAGCGTCGAAGCAGACCTGATGCTGCATCTGGGCGCGCGTGGGGGCCTGGTCGTGCGAGCGCAGGGACAAAGACGATTTTACGGTGTTCGTATCACACGCGCAGGCGCGCTTGAGATTACGCGGCAGCGCGATGAAAACGAAGAGGTGCTTGCAAGTACTCCCTGCATGATCGGGTTCGAAACCGCATTCACCTTGCGGGTGCAGGTCGCAGGGCCTCAGATCACCGCCACCTTGGGTGACGTCTGTGTCACGGCCAGAGATCCGGGCGGCTTTGATTGCGGCGCCATCGGCTTGACGGTCAAGGAAGGCGCGCTGTCCTCCACCCGGATCCACGTCAGCCCGGTTGCGGGGCACTGATATGGCTACTGTCCAGATCGAAAATCTGACCAAGAGCTACGGTACCGTGGAAGTCCTCCACGGTATCGACGCAGCTATTAGTGACGGAGAGTTCGTTGTGCTGGTGGGCCCGTCCGGCTGCGGAAAATCCACGTTGTTGCGGATGATTGCGGGCCTTGAAGGGATCACCGGTGGCTCGATTTCCATTGGCGGCCGCGTGGTGAACAAACTGCCACCCAAAGAGCGTGATATCTCGATGGTGTTTCAGAACTATGCGCTTTATCCGCACATGACGGTGGCCGAGAACATGGCTTTTTCTATGACCCTTGCCGGAGCCCAAAAGGATGACAAGGCACAAGCGGTCCGCCGCGCCGCCGAGATCTTGGATCTTACCTCGCTGCTTGATCGCAAGCCGCGGCAATTGTCCGGGGGCCAGCGGCAGCGCGTCGCGATGGGACGTTCCATCGTACGCGATCCGGCGGTTTTTTTGTTCGACGAACCGCTGTCCAATCTGGATGCTAAGCTGCGCGTGCAAATGCGATCCGAGATCAAGACCCTGCATCGCCGCCTTGGCACCACGATGATCTACGTCACGCATGATCAGGTCGAGGCGATGACCATGGCCGACCGCATCGTCGTGATGCAGGCGGGTATCATTGAACAGATCGGCACTCCGCTAGAGCTTTACGACAATCCGATCAATGCATTCGTTGCGCAATTCATTGGGTCCCCTTCGATGAATATCCTTTCGGCCAAGGCTGAAGGGGACATTCTGCGCCTTGCGGATGGTTCTGACAGCGGCTTGCCGGTGCCAACGGGCGTATCCCACGGTCAAACCGTCAAGATCGGCAAACGGCCCGAGGACATTCAATTGCATACCTATGACGGGCAGGGGCCCCACGCCACCATCACCAGCCTTGAGCCGACTGGGGCTGAAACCTACATCGCGGCCCAATGCGCAAACGGACCCCTGACGGTGGTGACGCGCGCGCGCCCTACGTTTAAGGAAGACGAAATTGTCAGGGTCGTTTTGTCGAAGGGGCCCGTTCATCTTTTCGACGCGCAGACGGGGCAGAAATATGTACAGGAGTGAGGCTCGTTTTTTGAACGCGAACTCGGTCGACGGGGCAGGGCGAGTGGACAAAACATGGGGGTCGTCGTCGGTGATCTGGCCTGTGCTAAGGTAAGGTCTATGCGAGGGGGACTGCTGTCCGTCGTCGAATGATTTGGAACAGTCGGCCTAATTTTGGAGCGGAAGTCTGGGGTTCATCTGGTTCAGGTTATGCTGCTTGATGCTGATGGTTCA
>Ga0213861_10005536_pt1 | contig 10123 bp, 8 predicted proteins | sample PICome_4_FD_160110 | JGI IMG/M metagenome (GOLD analysis project Ga0213861, IMG submission 160110) | Coastal seawater microbial communities near Pivers Island, North Carolina, United States - PICO131 | ecosystem: Environmental > Aquatic > Marine > Coastal | place: USA: North Carolina | collected...
ATAAATTTTGTAAATTTTGTGTTGTACCTTACACAAGAGGAGCAGAATTTTCGAGATCAATTGTAGAGTTGATAAAAGAAGCAAAGCAATTAGCAAACAATGGTACTAAAGAAATAACTCTTCTCGGACAAAATGTTAACGCTTATAATTATGGTGGAAAAAAACTTTCTGATTTAATTTTGGAAATTTCAAAAATTACTGAATTGAAAAGAATAAGATATACCACCTCACATCCTAGAGATTTTACCGATGACTTAATTCAAATTCACAAGAATTGTAAAAAATTAATGCCATTAATACACTTACCAGTTCAAAGTGGATCTAATAAAATCTTAGAAAACATGAATAGAAAGCATACAATTGAAGAATATTTACACATTGTGGAAAAATTAAAAAAAGCTAATTCTAATATAAAATTTTCAAGTGATTTTATTATAGGCTACCCAGGTGAAACCCAAGACGATTTCGAAAAAACTTTACAGTTAATGAAAAAAGTAAAGTTCATTAATTCATATTCATTTACATTTAGTCCTAGACCTGGCACACCTTCTTATAAATTAAAAAAAATTAATGATAATTTGGCTAAAGAAAGATTGACAGTTTTTCAAAATTTGTCAAAAAAGATAAAAACTGAATATAGAGAAACACTATTAGCTAAAACAATCCCGGTTTTGTTTGAAAATGAAACAAAAATTGAGAACCAATATTTTGGACGTGATGAATTTTTTAATTCAGTAATTGTTGAAAGTAACGACAATATAAGTGGAAAAATAAAGAATATTAACATTACTAAAGTAAGCCAAAATACTTTATTTGGAAAAATTGATTCAAAATTTATAAATAAGGAATACGCTGCATAATATATGTCTGAAATTAGCAAGATTGAACAAAATATAATTATTAAAAAGATTGATAATGAAACTAGAAATATTCAAGTTGCAAATAATGATATATTAATATCGTTAGTTGGCCAATTTGATCAAAATTTAAAATATCTATCAAAATTAACTAACACAAAAGTTTTTTTTAGAGGTAATTCAATTACTTGCAAAGGAAAACCTGAAAACCTTTCAATATTTTGTGAAGCGATAAAATTTTTAACTAATAAATTTTTGCTAACGAATCTTATTGAAAAAGAAGATATACTCTTATCAGTGAAAAAAATTGTAGATCTTGAAGACTCAAATGTTAAATCTTTTAAACAATTAATAAAAACACCAAGAAAATCTGTAATAGCAAGGTCAGAAAAGCAATCAGATTACATTAAAGCTCTTAAGGAAAATGATATTGTAATGGCTTTAGGTCCTGCTGGAACAGGAAAAAGTTTTCTTGCAGTATCAGTCGCGGTTACTCTGTTGATGGAAAAAAAAATTGAAAGGGTAATCTTATCCCGTCCAGCAGTAGAAGCAGGTGAAAAATTAGGTTTTTTGCCTGGAGACATGAAAGAGAAAGTAGACCCATACCTGAGACCGCTATACGATGCTTTGTACGAACTTTTCGGGGCTGAAAAGATAAATAAAAAAATAGAAACTGGAGAAATTGAAATAGCACCTTTAGCTTTCATGAGAGGAAGAACTTTAAAAAATTGTTTTGCTATTTTAGATGAAGCACAAAATGCCACAGAAACTCAAATAAAAATGTTTTTAACAAGAATAGGCGAAAATTCAAAGTTAGTAGTTAATGGAGATCCGTCACAAGTGGATCTAATTAACAAAACCCATTCAGGTTTAATTAAATCAAAAAATATTTTAAAAAACTTAAGCGAAATTAGTATAATTGAATTTGATCACAATGATGTTGTTAGACATCCTTTAGTGTCTAAAATTATTAGAGCTTACCAAAATAAAAGTACTGATGATAAAAATTAATGTTATCAATAATTATGCAGCTTGGTTACGTTTCATTAAAAATCCTAGCAGTTACATAGATAGAAAAATTAAAAAACTAAATTATAAAAACAAAAAATATAAAAAAAATATTATTTTTTGTACGATATTACTTTCAGGCAACAAGGAAATTAAAAATCTTAATAAAAGATTTAGAAAAAAAAATAAATCAACAGATGTTCTATCATTTCCATTTCACCAAAAAAAAAATTTAAAAAGTATATTAGAAAAAGAAAAAGAAATTTATTTAGGGGATATAATTATTAATTTTAACAAAATTAAATATAAAGGGGGTCATAGTCATTTTAAGACACAATTTGATAAATTATGGATACACGGACTTGTTCATTTATTTGGACATGAACATCAAAAAGAAAAAGATTTTGTAAAAATGAATCAGGTTGAATTAGATTATTTAAAATATATTAAATAATGTTTAAAAAATATTTCAATAATCGCCTTTTTATCTTGTATGTAGCTCCCTTTTTTCTAGGATTATTAACAGTATTTTCTTTTCAACCTTACAACTTAACAATAATTAACTTTTTAGTATTACCACTATTCTTTTATTTAACTGTATATATTAATAAAAAATCTAAAAGTAATTTTAGAAAAAAACCATATAGAAAAAACTTTTTTATATTTGGCTGCCTATTTGGTTTTGGTTTTTATTTAAGCGGTATATCTTGGATTACTAATTCGTTAACTTTTGATGAAAATTTTAAAATATTAATACCTTTTGCTTTAATATTTATACCTCTGTTTCTTAGCTTATTTGTAGGCATAGCAATTTTATTAATTGGGCCTTTGTTAAGCTACAATCTCTCATCAATTTTAATTTTTTCAGCAGCTTTAGGGTTTTCAGATTTTCTGAGAGCAAAAATATTAACTGGATTTCCATGGAACTTATGGTCTTACAGCCTTTCATGGGCAACGGAGACTATTCAAATATTAAACTTAACAGGACTATTTGCTTTTAATTTAATAGTGATTACTTTTTTTACATTACCAATATTTTTATTTTTAAAAATCTGTATTAAGAAAAAAATAATTTTTTTATTATCTTATTTAAGTTTTATTATAGGTATTTATATATTTGGTGTTTATGAAATAAATAAAAATAATAATTTTTTAAAGACCATAAATAAAAAAATCAATGTTAAAATTATTTCTCCAAATTTTGCACTAGAATATGGTTTAAGTTTAAGCCAAATTGAAGATAAATTAAAAAAATTAATTAGATATAGCGAACCGCAAGTAAATAAAAAAACTCTTTTTATTTGGCCAGAAGGAATTTTTAGTGGTTATAGATTTGAGGAGATTTTGATCTTTAAGGACATTATTCAAAAAAATTTTAATAAAAATCATTATTTAATTTTTGGAATAAATAAATTAGATCAAACGTCAGGTTCTTTTTATAACAGTCTAATTTTAGTTGATAATAACTTTGATGTAATTCACCAGTATAACAAACAAAAACTTGTTCCGTTCGGAGAATTTTTGCCATTTGAAAGTCAATTAAGTAAATTTGGTTTAAAAAAAATAACAGAGGGACACGGCTCATTTAAAAAGGGGAAAAATCAAAATAATATTAAAATTGATGTCTTGAACATATTACCTTTAATTTGCTATGAGGTTATATTTACAAGTTTTATTCAGCAAGCTAGTTTTGATACAAACCTAATAGTTAACATTTCGGAAGATGCATGGTTTGGAAATACCATTGGACCAGAACAACATTATGTAAAAGCTATATTTCGAGCTATTGAAAATGGAACTTTTTTACTCAGATCAGCAAATAAAGGGATAAGTGCTATTGTAGATAATAAAGGCTTAATTATAAAAGAATTAAATCGAAATGAAGCTGGAAATATAGAATTTGATGTACCGTTGATAAACTCTAAAAAGAATAAAAATGATTTGATCTTTATTATTCTTTTAATTACATACATGAGCATCTTTAAATATTATAAAAAAAAAAATGAAAAATAATAAATTTTTATTCACTAGCGAGTCTGTTTCAGAAGGTCATCCCGATAAAGTATGTGATAGGATATCAGATATGGTGGTTGACTCTTATTTATCTAAGGATCCTGTTTCGAGAGTCGCCTGCGAAACCCTAACAACAACTAATAAAGTAGTATTGGCTGGTGAAACAAGAGGACCTAAAATTGAAAAAGATGAACTAATTGCAAAAGTAAGAGAGTGTATTAAAGACATTGGATATGAACAAGATGGATTTAGTTGGAAGACAGCTAATATAGAAACTTTTTTACATGAACAATCATCTGATATTGCGATGGGTGTTGACTCTAAAGATAATAAAGATGAAGGAGCGGGTGATCAAGGAATAATGTTTGGTTATGCGTGTAATGAAACTGATGTTATGATGCCTGCACCAATACATTATTCACATAAAATACTAAGATTAATGGCAGAGGATAGAAAAAGTGGAGGCTTAAAGGGGATAGAACCAGATTCTAAAAGTCAAGTCACGATGCTTTATGAGAAAGAAAAACCAGTTAAAGTTACATCTGTTGTAATTTCCACTCAGCATTCAAAAGATTTAAATCAAGACAAAGTTAGAAACTTAATACTTCCATATATCAAAAAATCAATACCAGAAAATTATTTAACAGATCTAGATCCCAAAGAAATTTATATTAATCCAACAGGTCAATTTATAATTGGAGGCCCAGATGGAGATACAGGTCTTACAGGGAGAAAAATTATCGTCGATACTTATGGTGGAGCAGCACCACACGGAGGAGGAGCATTTTCTGGTAAAGACCCAACAAAAGTAGACCGATCAGCAGCATACGCATCAAGATACTTAGCAAAAAACATAGTAGCATCAGGCGTTTCAGACAAATGTTTGATACAATTAGCTTATGCCATTGGAGTATCAAAACCATTATCAATTTTCATAAAATTGGAAAAAGAAAATGAAGGTAAAGAAGAGAAGATAAAAAAAATTATAGAGGAAAATTTTGACTTAAGTCCAAGAGGGATAAGAGAAATGTTAAAATTAAATAATCCGATATATGAGGTAACTTCAGCTTACGGTCACTTTGGCAGAAAACCAACAAACAAAGGTGAATTTACTTGGGAAAAAACAGATAAAATGGACTTATTTAAAGTGTAATCTTGAAAAAACCATAATTATCTTCTAAAAGACATAATATATTATTGAATTTACATAATGGGCACTAGCCCATTTTTTTTTAGGAGAAACGAAATGTTAAATAGAGGTTTAGATAAACTAGAGCTTTTAAGAATAGTCGAAGCCGTAGCTAATGAAAAATCAATTGATAAAGAATTAGTTATCGGTTCGATGGAAAGTGCTATTCAAAAAGCAGCTCTAACAAAATTTGGTAATGATAACAATATTGAAGTCATCATAGATCGAGAAAGTGGAGATATTAAGATTCAAAAAGTTTTGGACATTGTTGAAAAAGTTGAAGATCCTGCAAGAGAAATTACTCTTGAAGATGCAAAAAAAAATAAATTATCAAATGATACTTTAAAAATTGGAGAAAAAATATTTGAAGAATTACCCCAAATAGATTTTGGGCGTATTGCAGCTCAAAGTGCAAAACAGGTAATAAGCACTAGAGTTAGAGAGGCAGAAAAAAATAGACAATATGAAGATTTTATTGAAAAACAAGGGCATATATTAAGTGGAATTATTAAAAGGCTAGAATATGGAAATGTTATAGTAGATCTTGGTAAAGCAGAAGGAGTTATAAAAAAAGATGAACTCATTCCTCGAGAAATTTTAAAAACAGGAGACAGAGTAAAAGCTTATTGTTATGAAGTAAAGAAGGAGTTAAAAGGACATCAAATATTTTTATCAAGAGCCCATCCACAATTTTTGTCAAAATTATTTTTTCAAGAGGTGCCTGAAATTTATGAGGGGACTATAGAAATTAAATCTGTTGCGAGAGACCCAGGTAGTAGAGCAAAGATTTGTGTACACTCACAAGATTCTTCTATTGACCCAGTAGGCGCTTGTGTTGGAATGAGAGGTAGTAGAGTACAAACAATTGTAAATGAATTACACGGTGAAAAAATTGATATTATTAAATGGACAGAGGATCTTCCAACCTTGATTTCTGAGTCATTATCACCAGCAGAAATACAAAGAGTATTAATTGATCAAGATAATAAAAGAATTGATATTATTTTAACAGAAGAAAACTTGAGTAAAGCTATTGGAAGAAGAGGGCAGAATGTAAGGTTAGCATCTAAGCTTACTAATTACGAAATTGATATTTTAACAGATCAAGAAGACTCTGAAAGAAGACAATCCGAATTTAAAGAAAGAACTGAAACGTTAGTTAAAAATTTAGAAGTAGATGAAACTCTAGGCCAACTTTTAGTGTCTGAAGGATTCACAAGCATAGAAGATATATCTCAATCAACACCAGAAAACATTGCTAAAATCGAAGCCATAGACGAAGAGACAGCAAAAGAATTGATTAACAGATCTAAAGACACTTTAATTAAAGAAAAAGAGGCTGTTGCAATTAAACTTAAAGAACTAGGGGTTGATGAAAGTTTAATTAATCTTAAAGGTATGACTCAAGGTATGCTTGTAATATTAGGTCAAAAAAATATAAAAAAAATAAATGATTTTGCAGATTTATCCTCAGATGAGTTAATTGGTGGTTTTGATGAAATAAAAGGAAAAAAAATCAGAATCGATGGATATCTAGAAGAATTTTCTCTATCGCGAAAAGAAGCTGATGAATTAATCATGTCAGCTAGAGAGATTGCGTACAAGTAATGTTATGGATAAAGACAATAAAAAAAAGACACTTACTATTTCATCCGACTTAAAAAAGAAAATTGACACAACTTCAATTAGTACTGGCGGAAAAAAATCTTTTGCTGTAAAAAAAAAAGAACCTTTTAGAGGAAACAAAACTACTAGCAGACCTAGTCAAAATTATAATCCAACTAAAACTCCAGACACCAAAAAGAAAAATTTTACAAGAAAGTTTGTTGAGCAGCAGGCTACAAAAACTTTTATAAAAAAAGACGATAAGCCAACAGGGAAAAGTAAACTTAAACTCAAAGGCCCTATAGACAAAAGAGACATTAAACTAACTCTTTCAAGAGCTTTAAATGTTGAAGAGATCGAAATCAAGCAAAGAAGCCTAGCATCAGTTAAAAGAGCAAGATTAAAAGAAAAAAAATCTACTAACGATGGAGAAAAGAAAGAATTTAAGAAAGTTTTACGAGATGTAAAAATTCCAGAGCAAATTACCATTCAAGAGCTATCCAATAGAATGGCAGAAAAATCTAATGATATAATTAAGTTTTTATTTAATATGAAAGTAGTGGCTACAATTAATCACGTAATTGACAAAGATACAGCTGAATACATAGTCAAAGAGTTTGGGCATAAAGCAGTTATTGAAGATAAACCAAATTTAGAAATAGGTAAAAAACAGGAAAAACTAGAAGGAGAAATAAAAACTAGACCACCGGTAGTAACTATTATGGGACACGTTGATCATGGCAAAACCTCTTTATTGGATGCGCTAAGAGATACTAACGTTGTTTCAGGAGAACATGGAGGTATAACGCAACATATTGGTGCTTATCAAGTTAAAACTGAAAATAATAAATTAATAACATTTATAGATACTCCTGGTCATGCTGCTTTTACAGAAATGCGGGCTCGTGGTTCAAAGATAACCGACATAGTAATTTTAGTCGTAGCAGCAGATGATGGAATAAAACCGCAAACCGTAGAAGCAATAAAACATGCTAAGGCGGCCAATGTCCCCATTATTGTTGCAATAAATAAATGTGACTTGCCTGAAAAGAATATAAGTAAAATAAAAAATGAAATGATGAAATACGAACTAGTTGCGGAAGATTTAAGCGGTGACACACTATTCGTTGAAGTTTCTGCTTTAAAAAAAATTAATCTTGATAAATTAAAAGAAAGCATCTTGCTACAATCAGAGATACTTGATTTAAAAGCTTCTTTTTCTGATCAAGCTAGAGGAGTAGTAATAGAGTCTAAGATAGATAAGGGTAAAGGACCAGTCTCTACAATTTTAGTAAGTAATGGTAAATTGAAAAGGGGTGATTATTTTATATGTGGTAATACTTGGGGAAAAGTTAGGGCGATGATTAATTATGATGGAAAAATAATTAATGAGGCTTTTCCATCATCGCCTGTGGAAATTTTGGGGATGAATAGTTCTGCTTATGCAGGAGCAGAATTCTTAGTTACAAAGGATGAAGCGCAAGCAAAAAAAATGGCAGAATTTAAACAGCTAAATTCTGACAAAACAAATGTTCTTGTAAAAGATAAAACAGGTTTATTCGAGGACGTTCAAGGCAAGGATGAGTTAAATATTATTATTAAATCAGACGTGCAAGGTTCAAGTGAAGCTTTGAAAATGGCAATTAACAAGATCGAACATGAAGAAGTTGAAGCAAAAATTATTCTTTCTGATATCGGAATGATTAATGAAACTGATGTTTCTTTAGCGAAGGCATCTAACGCTATATTAATAGGATTTAATGTAAAACCCAACAGAGAAGCAAAAAAACTAGCTGAAGAACAAAAAGTAGATGTTAAATATTTTAACATCATTTATGAAGCACTTGATCATGTCTCAAAAACTTTATCCGGACTTTTAGAACCAGATATTAAAGAAACTGTTTTAGGTAGCGCAGAAATTCAAAAAGTATTTGCAGTATCAAATGCAGGAAAGATTGCAGGATCTAAAGTTTTAAATGGTGAAATCAAGAGTAAATCTAAAGCAAGAATTATAAGAGACGGTGTTGTAGTGTTTACCGGTGAAATAATGACAATTTTTAGAGAAAAAAATCAAGTTAAAGAAGTTGGGACCGGATTGGAATGTGGAATAAGTATAAAAGATTATATTGATTTTAAAGAAAAAGATGTAATTGAATCGTTTTTGGCTGAAGAAATACAAAGGTCAATTTAATGGGAAAACAAACCTCACAAAGGCCATTTAGTCAGAGACAATTAAGAGTTGGAGAGCTTGTTAAACAAAATTTAGGTGAGTTATTAATCAGAAATGAAGCTAAAATTCCATTCATTAACTCTAAATTGATTACAGTTACTGAGGTAAGAATGACCCCGGATCTAAAAACAGCGAGGGTATATGTTATTCCTTTAGGAGGTGCAGACATCAAAGAAACAGTTAGGATCTTGACGGAGTACTCACATCTTGTTAGAAAAGCCCTGTCTAAAAGGCTTGATATAAAGTTTCTTCCCAAACTCACTTTTGTTGGAGATAACTCATTTGAATATGCTGAAAAGATTGAAAGAATAATAAAGAATATTAAAAAAAATGATAAAGAAAAAAAACGATACAATTAAGTCTCTAGCAATACATGACAAAGATGTTGGCTCTACAGAGATCCAAATAGGATTACTTACTGATAAAATATCAAAATTGGCGGAACATTTTAAAACCGCAAAAAAAGATAAACACTCTGCTGTAGGTATGAGTAAATCAGTTAATAAAAGAAAAAAATTACTTTCATATTTAAAAAAGAAAAAACCTGAGTCATACCAAAAGGTTTTAAAACAACTAAATCTAAGGAAATAATGTTCAAAATACATAAAGAAGAATTAAAAGTTAATGGAAAAAAATTAACTTTAGAAACAGGAAAAATAGCACGTCAAGCAGATGGAGCGATTATAGCAACTTGTGGTGAAACAGTTGTAATAGCAACTGTAGTTGGAGCAAAAAAATTAAGAGACGGACAAGATTTTTTTCCACTTTCAGTAAATTATCAGGAAAAATATTATGCAGCCGGGAAAATTCCAGGCGGATATTTTAAAAGAGAAGCAAGACCGACTGAGTCTGAACAATTAATCTCACGACTAATTGATAGACCTATAAGACCTTTATTTCCCTCAAGTTTTTTGAACGAAGTTCAGCTATTACCTACAGTATTATCATATGATGGTGAGAACCAAGCTGATGTACTTTCAATTATTGCATGCTCAGCTTCATTAGCAATTTCAGGATTGCCTTTTGGCGGACCAATAGCTGCAAGCAGAGTTGGTTATAAGGATGGTAAGTATTTATTAAATCCATCACCAGAAGAACTACAAGAATCAGAATTAGATCTAGTTGTTGCTGGAACAAAAGATGCTGTTTTAATGGTGGAGTCAGAAACATCAGGGCTTTCAGAAAAAATAATGCTAGATGCTGTAAAATTTGGACACGAAA
>Ga0213861_10005541_pt1 | contig 10114 bp, 7 predicted proteins | sample PICome_4_FD_160110 | JGI IMG/M metagenome (GOLD analysis project Ga0213861, IMG submission 160110) | Coastal seawater microbial communities near Pivers Island, North Carolina, United States - PICO131 | ecosystem: Environmental > Aquatic > Marine > Coastal | place: USA: North Carolina | collected...
GCCAATTCAAACTTGGAGAATTTAAACTCACCAGAAGATTTTGTGTACGTGAATTTTCCATTTATTGGCATGTTAACCTTCTCTTTTTCGTGGGTTTTACCTTTTTGTTTTATCGCCACTTTTTTGTTTTTAGTGATTCTTTTCTTTGGAATTGGGTTGAATAAAATCACCATAAAAGGGTTATTAAAAAGCTTTGTTCCATTTTTACTTTCAACAGTTTTAGCTGGTGGAATCTCTTACCTGCTTTGGAAATTAATCGTTTTAATTCATCCTCATTACAAAGATATTTTGCACGGTTTTACCTACAATGGTTATGGATATATTGCAGCTTTTGTCTTTTTAAATTTATATATCGTACTAAAAATATATCAATATTTTTTCAAAGAAGAAAAACCTGCAAGTTTGTTAGTTGCTCCCATCTTTTTTTGGTTGATAATCAATTTTGTAATTAGTGCTTATTTAAAAGGTGCTGGATTTTTTATCATTCCTGTTTTTGGTGCTTTATTGATATTAGCAATTGCTGTTTTCACCAATTTGAATAAACATATCCTTACAATTGTATTTGCAATTGCCTCAATACCAACAATATATATTTTTGCGCCTTTAATTAAAATGTTTCCAGTTGGTTTAGGATTAAAAAATATTTTTATCAGCGGAATTTTAATTGCATTAGTTTTTGGTTTATTAGTGCTTGTTTTCTTTCAAAAAAAGAATCAATTATTGATGAAAATTTCAGGTGTTTTTGCATTGATTTTCTTTGGATATGCCACTTTTAATAGCGGTTTTTCTGAAGAAAATAAAAAACCAAATAGTTTGGTATATGTTCAGAATGATGATGAAAAAACGGCTTATTTTGGTACTTATAATCAAACTTTAGATGCTTATACAGAGCAAATTTTTAATGACGGATTTAAGGAAGGAAGCTTGCAAAATGCTGAAACAAAAAGCAAATACAATACGCGTTTTCGCTTTTATAAAGAAACGGAATTTAAAGATATTGAATCTTCGAAAATCAAGATTTTAAAGGATTCTACTCGTGGAGAAAATAGGATTATTGAGTTTGTTATAAAACCAACAAAAAAAATCAATAGGTTGGAATTTATCACCAATCAAAAAATATCGTTAACAAACTTTACAGTTAATGATGCTTTGATCAATGAAGGAAAAAAATACACTGTTAAAAAAGGTACTTTTTTAATTTATTATGTGGCAAATGCTGATAAAGAAATTACGATGTCATTTACAACAGATAAAAAAGAAGCGATAGACATCATTGTAAATGAAATTTCATTTGATTTGCTTTCACATCCTAAGTTTTCAATCAAACCAAGATCAGCTGCAATGATGCCTATGCCTTTTGTTACTAATGATGCCATTATCATCAGTAAAAAAATAAAGCTTTAGTTATTTTATTTCAGAAACTCGTAAGGTATTTACCATTCCACGAGCTTCTGCTGGCATAGAAGCCAAATTGATAACAATATCGCCCGTTTTTACAAAACCTTTTTCTTTGATTATTTGGTTGATATCATCAACTGTATCGTCAGTAGAAAGGTCTTTGTCATAATAATACGCTCTTACTCCCCAAAGTAAATTGAGTTTTCCTAAAATACGTTTGTCTGTAGAAAAAGTTAAAACGTGGGTTCTTGGTCTCCAAGCTGAAATTTGAAAAGCAGTATAACCACTATTTGTTAAGGTACAAATTGCAGCAGCATCCGTATTATTTGCCATTAAAGCAGCATGATGACAAACAGATTTTGTAATAAAACGATTCGTTCTAACAGTTGGTGCTTCGTGAGGTACTTTAATCATTTTTGAATGTTCAACACTCATAATGATTTCAGACATTTTTTGAATTACTTTGATTGGGTGTTTACCTACAGAAGTTTCTCCAGAAAGCATCACTGCATCAGCTCCATCCATAATTGAATTCGCAACGTCATTTACTTCTGCTCTTGTTGGAACTGCGTTTTCAATCATTGTTTCCATCATTTGAGTTGCAATAATTACAGGAATTCTGGCTCTTTTTGCTCTTCTAACAATTTTTTTCTGAATCAAAGGAACTTCTTGCATCGGAATTTCAACTCCTAAATCACCACGAGCTACCATCAAACCATCACAATAAGGAATCAATGCATCAAGGTTTTTAACCGCTTCTGGCTTTTCAATTTTTGCAATAATTGGAATTCTATAATCTGAGTGTTGTGCAATTAAATCGCGCAACATTCTTAAATCATCTGGAGTTCTAACAAAAGATAAGGCAATCCAATCTACTTTTTGACCAATGGCAAAAATAGCATCTTCCATATCTTTTTCTGTCAAAGCAGGTAAAGAAACATTGGTATTTGGTAGGTTTACTCCTTTTTTAGATTTCAATTCTCCACCAACAACTACCTTTACAACAACTTCATTTTCTTTGTTTGTTGAAATTACTTCAAACATCAATTTTCCGTCATCAACCAAAATATTTTCACCAACTTTTACATCTTTTGGAAAGCGTTGGTACGTCATGTACGCTTTTTCTTTGGTTCCAATACACTTATCAGTCGTGAATGTAAACGTGTCTCCGGCATTTAATTCTACTCCATCTTCCATAACACCAACACGTAATTTTGGGCCTTGTAAGTCAGCCAAAATTGCCACGTTCCATCCATTTTCTTCATTGATTTCTCTAATCGTTTTAATTTTGCTTTCAACGTTTGAATAGTCTGCGTGTGAAAAATTTACACGAAAAACATTCACGCCATTTCTGGCCAACTCTGTTAAAACTTCTTTAGAATCTGTTGCAGGACCTAATGTCGCTACAATTTTGGTTTTATTATAATTTGGCATAATTTTTAAAATATTAAAAAATCTCTTGATTTTAAACTGTCTATATCAATTGAATAAGAAGTAATTACTTGTTCAATAGATTTAATTTTTTTGATGGTTTTTGAGATGAAAGAAGGTGGTAATTCTCCAGAAATTTTGATGAAAAAATCGACATTCTTTTTCTCAGGTATTAAATATGTTTTTGTTTCTGTGGTTAATAAAAGTTGGTTTTCTGTAGTGCTATTTTCTGTTTTTGAACTGTTTGCAATCAGATGCCAATCGTATTCATATGTGGTGTTTTGATAATCAAAAATTGAAAAAAATGCTTTATTTTGATTATTTTCAATTACTAATTCTTTTTTTGATTTATAGAAATTAGTTGATAAATTTTTATTCAATAAATACGCTAATTTATAATCTTCTAAAGTAGTATGAATACCGATTAATGAGTATTCGTCTTCAAAATAAGAATCAAGCCCTAGCGAATGAATTTGCATAAAAATGTATCAATTAGACATTGGGTGCTAAATTACTAATAGTTTATGAGTTTTAAGTGGATTTTAACGAAAAGCATTTCGCTAATTAGTTTGTTGTAATTTGTTTTTGAAAGGCAAAATAAACTCTTTTTGCAGCAAGTTCTTCTGCTTTTTTCTTTGAGGTTGCTCTTCCTTTGGCAACTTGCACGCCATCAATGCTAACTTTTACACTGAAATGTTTTATCAATTCATTACCAGTATCTTCGTAAGTTTCAAACTTATATTTTTTCTTTTGCTTTTGGCACCACTCAATAATTAATCCTTTGTAACTGGTGATTTTTCCTTCTAATTTTTCGATATCTACATGCGGAATAATCACATTTCTATAAATAAATCGTTCGCAAATATTATATCCTTTGTCAAGATAAATAGCGCCTATTAAAGCTTCAAAAATATTTCCATGAATATTGTCTCCAACATTTGTTTGATCGATATTACTTTTTACAAATCGAATTAAATTCAGTTCTTTTCCAAGTTCGTTTAAATGTTCTCTACTTACAATTTTAGATCGCATTTGGGTTAAATATCCTTCAGAAGCTGCTGGAACTTTTTTATATAAATACGCTGCAATTACAGAACCTAAAATTGAATCGCCCAAAAATTCAAGACGTTCATAATTCATAGGATTTCCTTCAACATCTACTAATTGAATAGATCTATGGGTAAAAGCCTTTGTATAATTTGAGATATTTCTAGGAGAAAAATTGAGTATTTTTTTTAATTCGTTATAAAATTGTTGATCCTCTTCAGAAAAAGAATGAACTATTTTACTAATAAAATTCATAAATTACTCATCAAGTTTCTTGAAAGCAACACAAGCATTGTGACCACCAAATCCAAATGTATTGCTCATTGCTACTTTTACGTCACGCTTTTGAGCCTTATTTAACGTTAAATTTAACGCTGGATTGATATTTTCATCAACATTTGTATGATTAATAGTAGGAGGAACTATACCATGCTTTATGGTTAAAATCGCAGCAATTGCTTCAATAGCACCTGCAGCACCCAACAAATGCCCAGTCATAGACTTTGTTGAATTGATATTGATGTTTTTTGCGTGCTCGCCAAAAACCTCTGAAATTGCTTTTAACTCCGCAACATCTCCTAAAGGAGTTGATGTTCCATGAGTATTGATATGATCAATTTCCTCTGGACGCAATCCTGCGTTTTCTAAACAGTTTTTCATTACTGCAATCACGCCAATTCCGTCAGGATGAGGAGCTGTCATGTGATATGCGTCAGAAGACATTCCTCCTCCAACAACTTCGCAGTAAATTTTTGCACCTCTTGCTTTAGCATGTTCATACTCTTCTAAAACAATAGCACCTGCGCCTTCACCTAAAACAAATCCATCTCTTTCAGCATCAAAAGGTCTTGAGGCTGTTTCTGGACTTTCGTTTCTTGTTGATAAAGCGTGCATTGCATTGAAACCGCCCATACCAGCAATAGTTACAGCAGCTTCAGAACCTCCAGTAACAATAATATCACAAGTGCCTAATCTGATGTAATTTAAGGCATCTATCATGGCATTTGCAGAAGAAGCACATGCCGAAACTGTAGTGTAATTTGGGCCCATAAATCCATTTTTGATGGATATGTTTCCTGGAGCGATATCAGCAATCATTTTTGGGATGAAAAAAGGGTTGAACCTTGGCGTTCCATCACCAGCAGCAAAATCGAGTACTTCGTTTTGGAAAGTTTCTAAACCTCCAATTCCTGCACCCCAAATAACGCCAACACGTAGTTTATTGATTTTATCAAGATCCAAAGCAGCATCTAAAATTGCTTCATCTGAAGCAACCAAAGCGTATTGTGTAAAACGATCCATTTTACGCGCTTCTTTTCGATCAATAAAATCGGTGACATTAAAGTTTTTTAATTCACATGCAAAACGAGTTTTGAACTTGGCAGCATCATAGTACGTTACAGGTGCAGCTCCACTAACTCCGTTAATTAAGCCATTCCAATATTCTTCTATGGTATTACCAATAGGCGTTAATGCGCCAAGTCCAGTGACAACAACTCGTTTTAATTGCATATAAATATTACTTTTTTGCGCTTTCTATGTAGCTAATTGCTTGACCAACAGTTCCAATGTTTTCTGCTTGATCGTCTGGAATTTGAATATCGAATTCTTTTTCGAATTCCATAATCAATTCAACAGTATCCAATGAATCTGCTCCTAAATCGTTTGTGAAGCTAGCTTCTAATGTTACCTCGTTATCGTCAACGCCTAATTTGTCTACGATAATCGCTTTTACTCTTGATGCAATGTCTGACATAATTTTTTAGTTTTTAAAATTTAAATCGGGGACAAAAATACAAATCTTATTAGTTTTATCTAATTTTTGTCGAAAAAATGATGTTTAAAAGTAAATAAAAAAAATTTAACTTTTAAAAAAAATAGCTCTTTGTTCATAATTATTGCTTTTTTTTGTAATCTCTTACGAATTATATGATACGAATTGTTGTTTTTGCTTCTGGATCTGGAACGAATGCTGAAAATATTATCAATCATTTTAGCAACTCTGGCAAAGCTATTGTTACAAATGTGCTTTGTAACAATCCAACTGCTAAAGTTTTTGACCGTTGTGAAAAATTAAATGTTCCTTGTTCTCTGTTTGAAAAAGATACTTTTTTCAAAGAAAATACAGTTCTTCATTTTTTACAACAAGAAAAAACCGATTTTATCATTCTAGCTGGTTTTTTATGGAAAATTCCCAAAAATATTTTGGCAGCATTTCCAAATAAAATTATCAATATTCATCCTGCATTGTTACCAAAATATGGTGGAAAAGGGATGTATGGAATGCATGTACACAATGCTGTAAAAGCAAATAACGAGTCTGAAACTGGCATAACCATTCATTATGTAAATGAAAATTATGATGAAGGCGCCATCATTTTTCAAGCTAAAACAGCACTTTCATCCGAAGATACTCCTGATACAATTGCTGCTAAAATTCATGTTTTAGAGCAAAAACATTTTCCAAAAATAATTGAAGAAGTGATTCTTAAAAATGAGTAAACGCAAATTTTATGTAGTTTGGAAAGGCAGAAAAACAGGCGTTTTTACTTCTTGGGACGTTTGCAAACAGCAAATTGATGGATTTGAAGGCGCTCAATACAAATCATTTAGTTATTTAGAAGAAGCTGAAATTGCATCTAAAGGAAATTACAACGACTATAAAGGAAAAAACACTCAAAAACCTGTTTTATCAGCTTCTGAAAAAATAAAATTTGGAACACCTATTTTAGAAAGTATTGCTGTTGATGCAGCATGTGCTGGAAATCCAGGAATCATGGAATATAGAGGTGTTTTTACAAACAATAAACAAGAGATTTTTAGAAAAGGGCCTTATAAAAACGGAACAAATAATGTGGGTGAGTTTTTAGCTTTGGTTCACGGAATTGCTTTACTGAAATCTAAAAATCAAGAAAATATTCCTATTTATTCCGATTCGAAAACCGCTATAAGCTGGGTTCGTCAAAAAAAATGCAAAACCAAACTCGAATTCAATGAATCAAACACAATTTTGAAAGACTTGATATTGAGAGCAGAAAAATGGTTGCAAGAAAACACCTTCAAAAATCCATTACTAAAATGGGAAACCAAAGCTTGGGGGGAAATTCCTGCTGATTTTGGAAGAAAATAATATTGTAATTTATTAGTTAAAGTTTTCTTAATTTTTATTAGATTTGGATTTTATAAACATTTATATCACAGTAAATGCTTTCATCAAAATTCAATTTCTTAATATTTTTATTTATTTTAATATTTTTTTTAAGCTGTAAAAAAAATAATAGCATTGAAAAAACCTACCTTTTACAAAAACTTTCACCCACAGAAACTGGAGTTTCTTTTCAAAATAACCTTACTGAAGACGAAGCACATAGCATTATCAATTACATTTATTTTTACAATGGTGGTGGTGTTAGTGTAGGTGACATCAATAATGATGGTTTACCTGATATTTATTTTGTTGCAAATCAGGGATATAACAAATTATATCTTAATAAAGGAAATTTAAAATTTGAAGATATTACCACAACTGCTAACGTTGGTGGCTCTTCAGATTGGAGCACTGGAGCTACAATGATTGATATCAATAATGATGGTTATTTAGATATTTATGTCTCTGCAGTTTCTGGTTTGCTTGATTTTAATGGACATAATGAACTTTTCATCAATAATGGTAATAATACTTTTAGTGAAAAATCAGCTGAATATGGTCTTGATTTTAAAGGATATTCTACACAAACTTATTTTTTTGATTATGATAAAGATGGAGATTTAGACGCATATATCGTAAATCATGCAGTTCATACTAATTTATCTCATGGACCAGCAAGCGAAAGAAACAATCGAAGACCACTTGTGGGAGATGTTTTATTGCAAAATAATGAAGGAAAATTTACAGATGTTAGTGAAAAAGCTGGAATTTTTGGTGGTGTAAATGGCTATGGATTGAGTGCTTCAATTGCCGATTTTAATGACGATGGCTGGGATGACATTTATGTTTGCAACGATTTTCATGAAGATGATTATTACTACATCAACAATAAAAATGGAACCTTTACTGAAAAACTTTCAAGTGCATTTTCTACTATCAGTAGGTTTTCTATGGGAAGTGATGTTTCTGATATTAATGGTGATGGTTATCAAGATTTAATCACTTTAGACATGTTGCCAAATGACGAACGAATTTTAAAGGAAACTGAAGGTGATGATGTAATGTTAAACATGCAAATAAACCTAAAAAACTTAGGATATAAAGATCAATATTCTAGAAATGTATTGCAAATAAATGTTGATGGAGACTTTTTTTATGAAACTGCATTTTTAAATGGCATTGCCGCAACAGATTGGAGTTGGTCACCGCTTTTTGCTGATTACGACAACGATTCTCATCAGGATCTGTTTATTTCAAACGGAATTTTAAGACGGCCAAATAATTTGGATTTTAAAAATTATGTATCAAACACATTCAAAAGATATGGAGAAGCAAAGGGATTACATTGGCTTTTTAAATCTATTGACCAAATGCCAAGTGGTAAAGCTCCAAATCAGATTTTTACTGGAAATTCATCTCGTTTTTCAGAAAAAACAGGATCTTGGATAGCAAAAGATCCTTCGCTTTCTAATGGTGCTGTATATGTTGATTTAGATTTAGATGGTGATTTGGATATCATAACAAATAATGTAAATGATTTTGCTACAATTTATCAAAACAATACCAATGCAACCAAAAACTACATTGCTATAAAACTTGATTATTTATCTGAAAATAAAGAAGCAATTGGAGCAAAAACAACACTTTATTTCAATAATAAAAAACAATTTAAACAAGTTTTTAAATCGCGTGGATTTTTATCATCTGTAGAAAGTAAACTTCATTTTGGATTAGATACCATCTCTAAAATTGATTCTCTTGAAATTATTTGGCCCAACCAAAAACGTCAAGTTGAAAAAAATCTGAGTATTAATAAACTGCATAAAATTGGGTATAACCCAACCTCTGATGTAACTTTAATTGCATCTAAAATCTCTACAAAAAATTATTTTACTCCAAATAATTTGATTGATTTTATCCACAAAGAAGATACATATAATGATTTTTTTGCTGAAAAATTAACCCCTTATAAAGTATCAACTTTAGGTCCTGCATTAGCAATTGGCGATATTGATAAAAACGGTTTTGACGATATTTATTTGGGTGGCGCATCAGGAAAACCAGGAGAATTATTTTTAAATTCAGGTACAAAATTCATAAAATCTTCTCAAAAAACTTTCGATGAAGATGCTGAATTTGAAGACAATGATGCTGTATTTTTTGATGCAGATAATGATGGAGATTTGGATTTATACATAGCCTCTGGAATACATTCTCAACGAAATAAAAATTTTGAAATTGACAGATTATACCTCAACAATCAAGGAAAATTTACCAAAACTTCCAAACAAATTTTGACAAATCCTTTGAATACTTCTTGCGTTATAAATTACGATTATGATGCAGATGGTGATGAAGATTTATTTATTGGCACACTGTCAAATCCTGATAGTTTTGGCGAATTTGTAAACTCAACCATCCTCAAAAATAATGGAAAAGGAGTTTTTGAAGCGGATAAAAACTTTATTATTCCTGGTAAAACAACTGCAGCAGTTTGGATTGATGTTAACAATGACAACCAAAAAGATTTATTAATTGCTTCAGAATGGGATGTCCCAAAAATTTACATCAACAATAAAGGGAAACTAACATTGCAAAAAATCCCTGAAAACATGAATGGTTTTTGGCAATCTATTACTGCTTTTGATATGGATGAAGATGGAGATTTAGATATCGTTTTAGGAAATTGGGGCGAAAACAATAAGTTTCAACAATTTTTAGAAAAACCACTCATCATGTATTATGGTGATTTGGATGACAATGGAAAAAAAGAAGCCGTGATTTCGTATGCAATAAATGATCAATATTTTCCAATGAATTCTAAAAGTGAATTGGCTTCTCAAATGAATTTTATCAGTAAAAAATTCGTAACACATAAGGAATTTGCAATGCAAACTATGGAAAATATTTTCTCTAAAGAAGCGCTTAATAAAGTTCAACAAAGAAAAATAAACACTTTAACTTCTGGATATTTAGAGAACAACAACGGGAAATTTGACACTTTTGTAAAACTTCCTATTGCATTTCAATTGGCTCCAATAAATTCTATGTCAGAAATTACAATTCAAAATAAAAAACACTTATTGATTA
>Ga0213861_10005542_pt1 | contig 10113 bp, 7 predicted proteins | sample PICome_4_FD_160110 | JGI IMG/M metagenome (GOLD analysis project Ga0213861, IMG submission 160110) | Coastal seawater microbial communities near Pivers Island, North Carolina, United States - PICO131 | ecosystem: Environmental > Aquatic > Marine > Coastal | place: USA: North Carolina | collected...
CTATGCGCAGCTTTTGGAAAACACCTGCCGCATGGCGAATGTGTTGAAGGCACAGGGCGTAAAAAAGGGCGACCGCGTTGTCATCTATCTGCCAATGATCCCCGAGGCTGCATATGCGATGCTGGCTTGTGCGCGGATCGGAGCGATCCATTCTATCGTTTTCGCAGGCTTTTCGCCCGATGCTTTGGGCAACCGGATCAATGATTCCGATGCGAAATGCGTAATTACAGCCGATTTCGCACCGCGTGGTGGCCGTAAAACCGCGTTGAAGGCCAACACCGATGCGGCCTTGCTGCATTGTGATGATCGGGTGAAATGCCTCGTGGTCAAACATACCGGCGATCAGACCACATGGGTCGAAGGTCGCGATGTCGATGTGAAGGCCGAAATGGCGGCAGCCGCACCAACTTGTGATTGCGTCGAAGTAAACGCCGAAGATCCACTGTTTATCCTGTATACCTCTGGCTCAACGGGCAAGCCAAAGGGTGTTGTCCATTCGTCCGGCGGCTATCTGGTTTATGCGGCAATGACGCATCAGATGACCTTCGATTACCACGATGGCGATGTGTTCTGGTGCACAGCCGATGTAGGTTGGGTCACTGGTCACAGCTATATCATCTATGGCCCGCTGGCCAATGGTGCGACCACGATCATGTTCGAAGGCGTGCCAACCTATCCAGACGCAGGGCGTTTCTGGGAAGTTTGCGCCAAGCATAAAGTCAATCAATTCTATACCGCCCCTACCGCTATTCGCGCGCTGATGGGGCAGGGTGCCGAATGGGTGGAAAAGCATGATCTTTCCAGCCTCAAGCTGCTGGGCTCTGTGGGTGAGCCGATTAACCCAGAAGCGTGGAACTGGTACAACACCCATGTCGGCAAAGGCAAATGCCCGATCGTGGATACATTTTGGCAAACCGAAACTGGTGGTCACTTGATCACGCCGCTGCCGGGAGCCATTCCGCAAAAGCCGGGGTCGGCAACTTTGCCCTTCTTTGGCATCAAGCCGGTCATCCTGGACCCTGCCACGGCGATCATTCAGTCTGAAACGGTAGCCGAAGGCGTGTTGTGTATTTCGGACAGCTGGCCGGGCCAGATGCGCACTTTGTGGGGCGACCATGCCCGCTTTGAAGAGGCATATTTCAGCCAGTATCCGGGTTATTATTTCACAGGTGATGGCTGTCGCCGCGATGCCGATGGTTATTATTGGATTACCGGCCGCGTCGATGACGTGATCAACGTATCGGGACACCGCATGGGTACGGCGGAAGTTGAAAGCGCATTGGTTGCGCATTCCGTGGTCGCCGAGGCTGCGGTGGTCGGCTATCCACATGAAATTAAGGGCCAAGGCATTTATGCTTATGTTACCTTGATGAATGACGTGGAGCCTACCGATGATCTGCGCAAAGAGTTGGTGAAATGGGTCCGCACGGAAATTGGCCCAATCGCCAGCCCAGATCTGATCCAATGGGCGCCGGGCCTGCCGAAAACCCGGTCGGGCAAAATCATGCGCCGTATTCTGCGCAAGATTGCCGAGAATGATTATGCTGCTCTTGGTGATACCTCGACGCTTGCTGACCCTTCGGTGGTTGAGGAATTGATCGCCAACCGCATGAACCGGGTGTAGTCCATGACCGATACATCCAAAGCCCCAGCTGTCTTGATCTTGCTTGGCCCTCCGGGGGCCGGCAAAGGCACCCAAGCCCGGATGCTGGAAGAGGCGTTTGGCCTTGTGCAGCTCTCGACGGGTGATTTGCTGCGCGCGGCGGTGGCTGCAGGTACTGAGGCAGGCAAGCAGGCCAAAGCGGTAATGCAGGCCGGTGGCCTTGTGTCAGACGAAATCGTGCTAGCGATCCTAAAGGATCGCATGGCCGATCCCGATACCAAACGGGGTGTAATTCTTGATGGCTTTCCCCGCACTGCGGGTCAGGCCGAGGCGTTGGACGGGTTGCTTGCCAGCACCGGCCAACGTGTGAATTCGGTGATCTCGATGGAAGTCGAAGATGCACCGATGATTGCCCGCGTTGCGGGCCGATATACCTGTGCTGCTTGCGGCGAAGGGTATCACGATGCGTTCAAGCAGCCAGCAAAGCCGGGTGTTTGTGACAAATGCGGCGGGACGGAGTTCAAACGCCGTGCCGACGACAATGCCGAAACGGCGGGGGCGCGGCTTGCCGCGTATCATGCCCAGACGGCGCCGCTTATCGCCTATTACGATGGTCGGGGTGTTCTGGAAAAGATTGATGCGATGGCTGACATCGCCTCGGTCGGACAGGATATGCAGGCTATCGTAAAACGGGTGATGGGTTAACGAGGGACGATCCTCTTTCTGTTCTGGAAAGAGGGTTGAGGGATCAAAACAGGGAGTTACGCAAATGGCGGACAAATCATCGTCCAACGCCTATTGGAGCGCAAATATCCGGATCATCACCGTTTGTATGGTGATTTGGTTCGTTGCCTCTTTCGGGCTTGGCATTCTACTACGGCCCATGCTTTCGGGCATCGCTGTCGGGGGCACTGACCTCGGCTTCTGGTTTGCCCAGCAGGGCTCAATTCTCGTGTTCCTCGGCCTCATTTTCTTCTACGCGTGGAAAATGAACAAGGTCGATGCTGAACACGGCGTTGAAGAATAAGGAGCGGACCACATGGACCAGTATACTCTAAACCTTATCTTTGTGGGCGGCTCTTTTGCGCTCTACATCGGTATCGCCATTTGGGCCCGCGCCGGGACCACGGCTGAATTCTATGCTGCAGGCCGGGGCGTACACCCTGTTTTGAACGGTATGGCAACTGCGGCTGACTGGATGTCGGCTGCTTCGTTTATCTCGATGGCGGGCCTGATTGCCGCTGTCGGTTACGGCAACTCGACCTTCCTTATGGGTTGGACGGGCGGCTATGTGCTGTTGGCGCTGTTGCTTGCGCCATACTTGCGCAAATTTGGCAAGTTCACGGTTCCGGAGTTTATCGGTGACCGTTTCTACAGCCAAAAAGCCCGCATGGTGGCTGTTGTCTCGCTGATCGTCATTTCCGTAACTTATGTTATCGGCCAGATGACCGGCGCAGGCGTTGCCTTCTCGCGCTTTTTGGAAGTGCAAAGCGATACTGGCCTTTATATCGCGTCGGCGATTGTGTTCGTCTATGCCGTTTTGGGCGGGATGAAGGGCATCACCTACACACAGGTTGCACAGTATTGCGTTTTGATCATCGCCTATACCATTCCAGCGATCTTCATCTCGTTGCAACTGACAGGGAACCCGATTCCGGGTCTGGGCTTGTTCGGAACGCACCTCGAGTCTGGTTTGCCTTTGTTGACCAAGCTTGACCAAGTTGTGACCGAACTGGGCTTTGCACAGTACACCACGCTGAACACTTCTATGTTCAACATGTTCCTGTTCACCTTGTCGTTGATGATCGGTACTGCCGGTCTGCCACACGTCATCATCCGCTTCTTTACCGTTCCAAAGGTATCTGACGCGCGTTGGTCGGCAGGTTGGGCGCTTGTGTTCATCTCGCTTCTGTATCTGTCAGCTCCCGCTGTTGGTGCAATGGCGCGTTTGAACGTTATTTCCACCATCTACCCACAAGGCACCCAGTCTGAAGCCGTTCTGTACGAAGAACGTCCACAGTGGATGCGCAACTGGGAAGTCACCGGTCTTTTGAAGTTTGAAGACAAGAACGGCGATGGCCGGATTCAGTTCTACAACGACAAGAACGAAGGCTTCACCGCCACCGCAACCGAGCGCGGTTGGGCCGGGAGCGAGTTCACCTACAACAACGACATCTTGGTGTTGGCGAACCCTGAAATTGCACAGCTTCCAAGCTGGGTAATTGCTCTGATCGCAGCGGGTGGCCTTGCAGCTGCTCTGTCCACCGCAGCGGGCTTGCTGCTGGCCATTTCTTCGGCCATCAGCCACGATTTGATCAAGTCCTATCTAAACCCGAACATCTCGGAAAAGGGCGAACTGCTTGCTGCCCGTATCTCGATGGCCGGTGCGATTGCGGTTGCTACTTGGTTGGGGCTTAATCCTCCTGGCTTTGCGGCGCAAACGGTGGCTTTGGCCTTTGGTCTTGCAGCGGCGACGATCTTCCCATCCTTGATGATGGGTATCTTCTCCAAGCGGGTCAACTCGATGGGTGCAACACTGGGCATGTTGGCCGGTTTGGTCGTAACCTGTGCGTACCTGTTTACGTATCTGGGCATGTTCTTTATCCCTGGTACGAACTTGCTTGAAAACACGGCGTCGAACTTCTTGTTCGGTATCCCGCCGGCATCCTTTGGCCCAATCGGTGCACTGATCAACTTCGGTGTGGCTTATGTTGTGTCGATGATGACAGCACAACCTCCACAAGACGTGCAGGACCTGGTTGAATCGATCCGCGTGCCAAAAGGCGCAGGGTCTGCTTCTAATCACTAAATAACGACTGCGCCCCCCGGTTTGGCCGGGGGGCGTTTCCCTTTTAACTTCAGGACGACGGAAATACACATGACGCACTCCGCGATCATAAGCTTTCTGGAAACCGTCCACCCCTATGACACATTGTCAAAGGATGATCTGGAACGTGTGGCTGGCGTGTTCGACCGCCGCGAATTTGCTGCCGGAGATGAGATTTACCACACAGGTCATCCCTTGGCCGGGCTTTTCTTGGTCAAGCGCGGCTCGGTTGAGGTGTTAGAGCCAAGCGGCGGGCTTGTGTCTTTACTTGGCCCGCGCAATTCGTTTGGTGAACGTGGTTTGATGCGGGACGGGCTTGCGGTGACCACCGCACGGGCGACTGAACCGACTGTGGCCCTCATGCTGCCAACTGTCGAATTCAAGCGCCTCATCGCCCAGTCGCCGGCTTTTGCGCGTTTCTTTAGCCGGGGCCGGTCTGTTGAGGGGCGTGGCTCTGACCTGACCACCCAAAAAGTTGCCGATCTGATGGCGCGCAAGCCGGTCACGATAGGCCCGGACGAGAGTATCCGCACTGCTGCTGTGAAAATGCGCGATGCTCATGTTTCAAGTCTCGGTGTGGTCGAGGATGGCGTGTTCCAAGGCATCCTCACAACCCGTGATATGACCAATAAAGTGTTGGCCCTTGGCCTTGATCCTTCAAGCCCCGTCGCAGGCATTATGACGCGTGATCCCATCACTTTGACGCCGCAGGCCTTGGGCTCCGATATCTTGCACATCATGCTGGAACGTCGGATTGGCCACTTGCCTATTGTCGAAGCCTCGCGCTTGGTGGGGATGGTCACACAAACGGATCTGACCCGCTTTGCCGCCGTATCATCGGCCAGTCTTGTACGTGATGCGGCAATAGCCGAAACGGTGGCAGATATGCCTGCGGTGACAGCGCGAATTCCAGCGCTTTTGGCCCAGCTCATCGGCGCGCATAACGCGCATGAGGTGGTGACACGTCTGATTACAGATGTCGCCGACACTGTCACCCGCCGCTTGTTGGCTTTGGCCGAGAAAGAGCTTGGGCCTGCCCCTGTGCCGTATCTTTGGCTGTCCTGCGGTAGCCAAGGGCGACAAGAACAAACAGGCGTGTCGGACCAAGACAATTGCATCATGCTTGACGACAGCGTCACCGATGCCGATATGCCCTACTTTGCAGCCTTGGCAAAGTTTGTCAGTGACGGGTTGGATGTTGCGGGCTATTTCTATTGCCCGGGCGATATGATGGCGACCAATCCTATTTGGTGCCAGCCCGTGCGTGTCTGGCGCGGATATTTCCGCAAATGGGTCGCCACGCCCGACCCCAAAGCGCAAATGCTGGCCAGCGTGATGTTTGATTTGCGCCCTATTGGGGGTGCAGTCAGCCTGTTCCGCGACCTTCAGGCCGAGACGTTGGATATGGCGCAGCGCAACTCTATCTTTGTCGCCCACATGGTTGGCAATAGCCTGACGCACTCGCCCCCGCTTGGCCTGCTGCGCGGCTTTGCCACCATTCGATCGGGCGAGCACAAAAACCATATCGACCTAAAGCATTCAGGCGTTGTGCCCGTGACCGATTTGGGGCGCGTCTATGCGTTGATCGGCAAGGATACGGCGGTCAACACCCGCGCGCGTTTGCTTGGCGCCGAAGAGTCCGGGGTAATCTCGGTGTCGGGAGCGCGCGATTTGATTGAAGCTTATGATCTGATCGCACAAATCCGGTTGGAAAATCAGGCGCGGCTTATTCGGTCAGGCCGTAAACCTGATAACTTCATGGCACCGTCTGACCTGTCAGATTTCGAACGCTCGCATCTGCGCGATGCGTTTGTCGTGGTGCGTACAATGCAATCTGCCATCGGCCAAGCCCGGGGTACCCGTTCGTGAAAGATACCAACCTATGCTGATGGACTATATCGCTACTTTTGCGGCTGGATTGGGCCTTGTCGGTTTTGTCGTTATTGTGCGCCACCTGTCGAAAGGGCGTTTGCCGAAATGGACCATCCCCGCCTCCATTGGCCTTGGGATGCTGATGTTTTCGATCTGGAATGAATATACATGGTATACCCGCACCACCAGCGCCTTGCCTGAGCAAGTCATCATCCTGTCATCGCCAGTTGATCAGGTGGCCTACCGCCCATGGACCTATCTGTTCCCGGTGTCGTCGCGCTTTGCGGCGCTGGACGGGCTTGGCATGGTCAAAAGCCCCGGCAACGACAACTTTCGTCTCGCCGAGGTGATGTTGGTCCAACGGTGGACACCGACCCGGCGTGTTCCCGTAGCCTTTGACTGCGCAGGCGGGCGTCGTGCCGATATGATTGAAGGTGTTGAACTGGCGCCAGACGGGACGCTTACCGGTGGCGAATGGATGAATGTCGGTCAAGAAGATGAGCTGCAACGCGCAGCCTGCCAAGAGGGGTAACAGCAATGCCCGTGGATGGGATGACACAGCACAGTGTTTTGGTGGTCGAGGATGAAGACAACATCGCTCTCGCGCTTGACTATCTGCTGACCCGCGAAGGCTACACCCATGACCGCGTTGCCAATGGTGGCGAGGCATTGGCGCGCATTCACGCAATGCATCCTGATCTGGTGTTGCTTGATGTGATGCTACCCGAAATGTCGGGATATGAGATTTGTCAGGCCATGCGGCTTGATCCCGACTTGGCCCATATCAAGATTTTGATGATGACCGCCCGAGGGTCGGCCATCGAACGTAAAAAAGGTTTGGCCTTGGGCGCGGATGGCTTCATTTCCAAACCGTTTGAGTTAACTGAACTTAGATCCGAAGTGCGCCGCCTGTTGGAAGGCTAGCAAACCCAAAACGCGGAAAGGCAGCCCCATGCAAGAACGCCGCAACGTCGATCCCAACCATTGGGGGCAAATGTGACTTCGAAAGCCAAACCTTTTGCGCTGGAAAGCCTTGGCCTGAGGCTGAGGGTTTTTTTGTTTTTTGCCGCCCTTGCTATTGGCGCTGTGGGTCTGCTTTGTCTTGGGCTGATGCTTGGCTACCGGCGCCTTGGATCACCAGACAGTCTGAATGCCTTTGTCCAAGGCGGCGTGATTGGCGGCTTTGGCGTTGTTGGGTTAACGGCGGCAGTTTGGTATCTTTTTGACACCCATGTTTCAAAACCCATCGACGTGCTAGCGGGCGCGTTGCGCGCCCGTGCACATGCCGATGTGAAGGCTGCGATGGACCCAAAACTCGCGCGATATCTGGGTGATCTTGCGCCCGCCGCACAGGCCACGGCACTCAGCCTGTCCGAAACCCGCAATGCCTTGGCCGAGGCTGTCGCGCGCGAAACCACGCGCCTGTCGGCGGAAAAGAACAAGCTGGCGGCCTTGTTGTCTGATGTGCCTGTCGGTGTGCTTTTGTGCTCGGCCGACCATCAATTGGTGTTTTACAATGGAACAGCAGTGGACCTGATTGGTGCGGCCAGTAAAGGTGCCGCACCGGGGCTAGACCGCAAACTTTTTGACTATCTGCGCGAAGGCCCTATCCGCCACGCCCATCACCGTTTGACCGAAGCGGATGACCCTGACGCCGCCTCTGACTTACTGTGCGCGACCCGCGATGGTGGCGATATTCTGGCCGCAAGGATGCGGCTATTGCCCAGTGAAGGTGCCGCCGCCCCCGGCTATGTGCTAACCCTTCGCGACGTCACCGCCGATCTGGCCGCCCATGCCAAGCGCGAAGCTTTGTTGGCCGAGGTGCTCGACCGCGTGCGCCGCCCTGCCGCCAACTTGGCCGCGCTGTTGGCTGTGCTTCCGGAGGGTACGCCAACCCCGCCCGATATGGATGCCGCCCTGCGGCAAGAGGTGAATACTCTAAGCCAAGCGATCAACGATCTTGCCAAACGGACCGAGGACGGACAGGCTGATCTGATCCCGCGCTCGCCCTTGCGCGTAGCCGATCTGACAGACGGTCTGCGCGCAAGGCTTGAGGCGCAGGGGTTTACGCTGACGGCCCAAGACGCGCCTTTATTGCTGCGCTGTGACGGGTTCGAGGTGGTTTCCCTTTTAGCGCAGGTGGCGCTCGGGGTTGCCTCATTGCTAGACGTGAAAGCGTTCGATCTGACGGTGACCGAAGACAGCACTGACGCGCATCTGCGTCTTGGTTGGCAGGGCAATGCCTTGCGTGTCGCAGATTTGGAAAAGTGGCTTGCTTTGGGGCTGGATGAGGATGTGCCGGGTGTAACGGGCCGTCATGTCCTGACCAGCCATGCCACCGATATGTGGCCCGAAACGCTCGTGGCTGGCCAGCAGGCGGTCTGCTTACCCATCCGCATGGCGCGCCGCACAGGCCCGCGCCCAAAACCGATTTCTCGTGAGGTGGTCTATGATTTTGACCTGCTGGGTAAGGCGCGCAATGACAAGGTCGCCAGCCAAGCTCTGGCAGACCTGACTTATGTGGTGTTTGATACTGAAACCACTGGGCTTTTACCGGGCCAAGGCGATGAGATTGTACAAATTGCCGCCGTGCGTATCGTAAATGGCAAACGAGTGGAGGTTGAGGTGTTTGACACATTGGTCAACCCAGGTCGATCAATCCCCGCAGCGTCTACCGCGGTTCACGGCATCACCGAAGCGATGGTCAAAGATGCCCCCGATATCGCCACCGCTGGCCGTGCTTTCCACAAATTTGCTGAAGGTGCTGTCCTCATCGCCCATAACGCACCCTTTGATATGGAATTCCTGCGCCGTCATGAACCCGCCATCGGCGCGCGGTTTGACAATCCTATCCTTGATACGGTTCTGCTGTCGGCGGTGGTCTTTGGCCAGCACGAAGAGCACAGTCTTGACGCGCTGACCCACCGCCTGTCCATCACTATCCCCGAAGAAGCCCGCCATACGGCTATCGGCGATAGCCTTGCTACGGCTGATGCCTTTCTTAAGCTTTTGCCAATGCTGCAAGGTCGCGGGCTGACCAGTTTTGGCGCTGTCTTGACCGAATTGCGCCGCCACGGTCGCTTGCTTAAAGACCTTAATTGAGGGGCAGGAGGCAGACACCTCCGCAACCCACTCTAATGCATCACGCAAATGGATCGCTAGGGTAGCCCACGCCATTCAAGTACAATCCTTGCGGCGGACAAACCGGCCCACAGGCCGCGCGATCCTTGGCAGACAAGGCCTCTGCTACTTGCTCGGGCGGCCATGCGCCTGCACCGACACGCTCCAATGTGCCAACAAAGGACCTTACCTGATTGTGCAAGAACGACCGCGCGCGCAAGGAAAAGCGGTATTCGCGCCCCTCAGGGTAGTCCCGTTCTTCAATGACAATCTCGTCTAATGTCTTGATGGGCGAGGCTGATTGGCACATGCTGGACCGAAAGGTGGTGAAATCATGCAGCCCAATCAAATGCTTTGCCCCCTCGCGCATCGCGCCCATATTCAGCGGATGCCCCACTTGCCAAACCAGCCCGCGATCATGGGTTACAGGCGCGCGCCGCGACACAAGCCGGAAAAGATATCGCCGCTCAATCGCTGAAAAGCGGGCGTGAAAACTCTCGTCCACAACCGCGCAGGCAACAACCGACACACGGCTAGGGCGCAGATGGGCGTTGATCGCACCGACCAGCCGAAACGGATCCCAATCCTTGGCCAAATCGCAATGGGCCACTTGCCCCAAGCCGTGTACGCCCGCATCGGTACGCCCCGCCGCAGCAATCGTATGCGGCCCCGGCTCTAGCCGCGAACGAGC
>Ga0213861_10005544_pt1 | contig 10111 bp, 1 predicted proteins | sample PICome_4_FD_160110 | JGI IMG/M metagenome (GOLD analysis project Ga0213861, IMG submission 160110) | Coastal seawater microbial communities near Pivers Island, North Carolina, United States - PICO131 | ecosystem: Environmental > Aquatic > Marine > Coastal | place: USA: North Carolina | collected...
CCAACCCGTCAAATGCTGCAACAATTGATCGTGTTGCATGGCCCGACACGCAGGATTATTGCTGGACTTGTCCAGCCGAGCGATATCCTGGGCCAGGCTTTCCTCGAGTCGCTTGCGTTGGTTATTGTTAGCCTCGAAATTGTCGACAGATTTTTGATCGTACAGGGAATATTCCTTGGCTGTGCGCACACCGCCATCATTCCACTTTGTGTCATACATCAGCGCAGGATCGAGATCGGATCCCTTGAGCATCGCAACGCATGTGCCGCCTTCGTCCACCACCGAGTAGACATCGTTAAGGCTAACGGATATGTGCCCCGAAGAGCCGGGTTTTATTATCTTGGAGGGAATCGGTTTGCGCTCGACTTCGGCATTTTCGGCCACACCCAAGAATGATATCCAGTTTACGGTTAGTGGCCCAGCACCGATGTTTCGTATGCTAATCCCATAGTTTCTTTCGCCTACCGGTTTCGATCTGATCTTGCCATATTGATCGCAATTGTTTTCCAGTTGTGCCTCGCTTAGCGGCTTTTTCGGTTGGGTGCGATTTGTCACAACCGTTGCCGATTGTGGTGCGTACTTATAAACAGCGGGTGTTACCGGCTTTAGCCTATAACGCTCCAGATCGCCGTTCAGTTTAATGTGTCGCTTTTTATCTGCCATGCGAATGACCGCTGTACAACGCTCATTCGGCGCGACACGACCATTTTCCGACAACACTGCGTAAACAGAACCCCCGTAATCCACCAGCTCTTCTGATTGACCGGGGTTAAGGGTTAAATTGGGTATTGATACATTGAAGTCTCTTGTGCTGTAGCCCATCCAATAGGCTTGTAAAATCGTACTACCGGTGTTGGTAATTGTGACACTGTTTTCCGGCTCGAATTTATCAACGACCCGAAAGCCCGGACGTGGTCTCTCTGGTCGTTCGGCGAGGTAGTTAAATTTTATTGCCCTGGGGTGGCTTGCTGTCGGCGCATCAACCATTAATCTCCAATTATCGCCTTTCAGCCGGGAACGGATTCCAAGATCCTGGCAGCCATTGTCAATTTGCGTGGGTGACAAGTAGGTGGGGTCATCCAGTGGAGTAATCTGCGCGCTGTGTTCGCCGACCAGTATCCCCCGTTTGTGGAATCGATCCGAAAAGTCCACCTCTACCACCTCTACACAGCGTTGATGCTGGTCGAGGATAGTAAAAGTATCACCGGCCATTCCCTTCAGCTCGGTTGTTTTGCCGGGCAACAATTCAAGTATGGGTTTTGTATCCTTATAGGCACCGAGGTGTACTTTTGCTTGTTCGTCGCCGCTTGCATTTAGAATTTTATAGTCGTAGCTATATTCGTTGTTGGCTAAATAAACGTATAGTGGTGATGAACTGACATTCGCGATCCTGGTCGGAGTACGGCGCTGGAATCGATTTTTTTTGTAAGAGCTCCATTGCATGCCGTAAATCCGTTGCTTAACATCAGAATCACCTGCCAGATAGTATTGATATTCATCCTGCCCCTTACGCCCCCTACCGCGTACGCTATCGTCGAAACTCTTTGAACTAATGCGAGGATGAACAGCACAATTGCTCGCGCTTTGTTCCGGTGTAAGAACGACATCGAAATTCACCGAGCTGACCAACCAGTCACCGTGTTTTATCCGGCTTTGGCTTATGCCCAGAGCGGTTCTGACAACACCCGCACAATCCGACTGTTGACCCAAGAGATTTATCAGATCAATCTCTTGTTCCCGAATAGCTCGTCGTAGGAGTACTTTGTTGTAGTGTGACCGGGTTAGTTCGTCGAAATTTCTTGAGGCGGAGTAATATTCTTTGTAGTGCCACCACGTAAATTCCTTTGTTATGCGTTCCAAATCCTTATCAAAACGCTCCTTATCCCATATTTTTACTGAACCCTGGTCTGAAAATCGGCTGTCAATGCCGTCCCTTTTCAGGTGCTCCGGGTTGGTTTTAAGAATAACGAAGTTGTCTCCCTTAACACCGGCATAACTGCCGTTAGCGTCGGGTGCTAGTAATATCGACTCACCCGTAGTGGAATCAAATTTATAAACAGAGTAGACCATTCGTTGCTGATTTTTTGGAATATCTTCGTATGCTGTGGTGCCATCGTCATTCAGAAGGGGTTTCAATTTGCCATTACCGGAGTTTGCACTCGAGTCCCACAAGTCGACTAGAATCTTTCGTCTCTCGTATAGCCTGAGCTCAATGGGCTGGTTGCCGGCCGCTGGTGTTTTGAGCAAGTCAGTGCCTGCGCAGTGGGACACCAGACTCTCCAGGTCCGGTGTTATTTTCTGGTCATAATGATAGGAGTGTTTCGTCTTATCGACTTCCTGCAAACCCCAGATACTCAGTTCGGTGCCTTCTGCAGCAGCCTGGGTAATAAAGAATTCCTTGTCGCCATCTTTTTGGAAAAACAGTCGGATTCTGGTGTTTTTCGCAACTTCGTAATAATCCGCGGTGGTTTGATCAAACTGGACGTTTATGTTGCAAGCTTCTCGTTGGCCTCGCCGTCGGTTACTCGGCACCACTGGCTCGGCCCAGCTCGCACTCCAGGGTTTGCCGTCAATACTGCCGGTTAGTTTGCCGTCTTTGGTGAATGTCCATTGGCCATCCTTATCCGCTATTTCAAGCTGGTGTGCCCGCAGATCATAGTTACCGATCTGCCAGCGCCCGACGATATTGTCATCACCGTACTGCCCGGTGAAGGCGCAAATTGCATTTTTTTCTAGGTTCGCCTTTACGGTGTCTCGCAATTTCTTGTTGCGAGTGTGCACACTTGCATTGGTGGGATTGAGAACCTTGATTAGACGAGCAATTTCCGCAAGCCTCTCTGGTTCTCGCTTTGCTTCCAGTGTTAAACGTATTTCGTTTAACGAAACCGGGTTGTCTTTTTGTTCCTCGGTTGGTGTCTGCTTGCCGAGGGCTTTTCTTGCCAGCTCCAGAGGCTTGCGAAGCTCTGGTACTATTGAACTGTATTGGATCGTTGGTATTTTCTTGTCGGCTGTAAACGCGGCAATATCTTGCAAACGGCCTTCGGAGTCTCGCAGCGTCGTCAGGTTGGGATACGAGAAATACAAATGTTTTACCGCAGCCTTATCCAGAGCGGAGTGTGGGTTCACAAAAACCGTATAGCTGGCGGTTTTGGGATCCTGGCTATCGGTTTTAACGGCAAAACGTCGATCGCCGAGATACTGCCAACTACCGGTCACCGGGTCTCCATGGAGGCCAGTGCCGGGGCCACCGATAACAATATTATCCGAGGTGAATAGCCAGTCTTTGCCCCAGTAGGATGCTGCAAAGGCGGTGTTGCCTTGCCAGGAACCGATCAGGTCACGTTTAGCCTGTTCGATGCTGGCAGTTGATTCGCGATTCTGGACATCCGGATCGTCTATTTTTTCCATCCAAAGACCCGGTCCACCATTGGTTGCAAGGAAATGGCTCGGCTTAACATCGTACTTGTCGGGTGTTAATCCGTCGTCTGCCACGACCCGGTAGTTTTCCTCCTTAGCTGCGAATTCGTTAACCTGATGCTGTAATTTATTCTGCCAGGGCGTCGAATCGTTCGCATAACGAAACATAACCATATTTGATGCGTTGGTACGGATCGGTACAAACTGCTCATCGCCTTTGGGAAGTTTTAAGTAAATACCGCACCAATCCTGTTCCGCGGCTTTATAGACGTTAACGTGTAATGTTCCTGGTCGGTAGGTACCGCCTTCGGATACGAAGTTACCCAGATTTATAACGTATCTTTCACGCTTGGGCCCGATCCAACTGCCGGCAAGTGAATTCGGATCCTGGGCCTTTCCTTGTCGGCGCCACACTTCCTTGTGTGGATATTCCCAACGGCGATTATTAGACGATTGGTTAAAACTATACGTGGTGCCATCGGTATCTTTTTCAGTGTGTTTTAAGATGTAATTCTGAACAACCTTTAATTCGCTCTCCAATCGCTTTTTAGTTTGTTCATATGTTTCATTCTCAAGCTCCCTCGCAATTCTCTCGCGTTCTATCGCATTATCAATTCTATCTTGTACTTTCTGTTTCTTGATTCGTTTTTCTCTTTTTTCTCTCTCAATTCGTTCGTTCCATTCATCGACTTCATTCTTTTCAACTTTTACGACCAGCTTAGATAGTTCCTGCTCCGAAAGCCAACGATCGTGATAAAGGTGCGATTTGTCTGAGGCGGTAACGTCCGAGACATATATTCTGGAGTGCCAGGTAATAGTATCCCTAACAACAAATCCACGGTAATACTGGATATCACCGCTTAAGTTGTTTGTTAATACTGTCTCGACCTTGGTTAAGTTCTGTTTGTATTTTTCATTCAGTCCGTTGTTGCTTCGCAAACGCCGCTCGACTTCGACGCCGGATTGCATGTCAGTTGATATAAACGGCGAACCCTGCAGCCGCCAGGTGCCGGCGCCCTTAGCCGAGATGAATGTCCCGTCCGCGAGGAATCGATGGGTCCATGAACTTTGCTGCAGGGGATTTGCCTGATCGCCGTATCCACCTACGCGCCAGTTGCCGGGTATTTTGGTTGGATCAAAAGCTTGGCATGTCGAACTTTCGTCAAGTGATTTGGACCATTGTCGGGAATTGTCGAAAACAGTGACACCGTTGCTGCCAAACTCGGTTCGAATAGCATCCCGTGCATGCCGAGCAGCAGCAACAACTCGTTCCATTTGCTGCATTTTTTCCAGCGTATCTGCAACCTCGAGATCCACTATCTTCACTCGCTCACAGGCTTTGGCATACTCAATATTGTCGAGTTCGTGTGTTGACCTTTGCCCGGACAAGGGTTTGATAGCAAAATTTACTGTATAAAGACTACCTTCGCTCTTGTCGTATACAAAAGCATTTTTAAACGATTCTTCCGTGCGTAAATTAACCGCGGAGAAGCGTAGGTGACCAAGGTCATCATCCTCACTTGCTGAATCGTACTCGACCAGTTTCATATCAACGCCTTTTTGCCGATCGAAAATCATTTCAATATCGACGGGGACTCTTTGTCCCTTGAAGACTTTTTGTTCTGAATGCCCGCCACGAGGCCAAACGGATATACCCTGTAACAGTATTTCCAGCTCGTCGGGTGTATCGTCGACAAGTGGTGAGAGGGCACTTTTCAGCCAGCCTGGATTCATAAGCGCCATGTCCAGCGCTACCTGCTTGATATTGTATCCTGCATCAGTTGACTCACTAGACGCTGCCAACGCCTTCGATATTGCGGTTGCTTTTGTGGAAAACTCGCCCAACGTATCTTCAGTGATAACTGGCACCGGTTCTACTTGAAGATCTACGTATTGCGCTTGATACTTACTGCAACTGGCAACGTCTTCCCGGTGGGCTTCGCTCTGTAATATTTCCAGAACCGCCTGTGATCGCAACGCTGCATTCAGCCAGCCAATGTCTGATGATGTGACCAACTCCTTCGCCGACGACGGCGCCGTGGTTGGTGCGTCGACATGCAGATTTTCCGGGCGTACTAGAGTCGTGACCGTGCCTGCGTCACGAATGTACTCCTTGACCATCTCACGATGCTTGCTGACTCTTCTTTTCTTGCGCACTTTTTTAATTCCGTCCCCAAGCTTTTTCATCCAGGACTTGGGCTCACCGGATGGTTTTTTCAGCTTACTTAAAGCTTTGGCTACGGAAGCGGCGCCTTCCTTGCCATAATTCCACGATTTCTTCAGTCCTTGCTTAACACTGGTCGACGCTACAACATCAGCGCTCTCCCTGGAAAGACGACTAATGGCGTTACGACCTTGTCGCACGGCATCCTCCGCTTTCAACAGCAGGTCATCAATCTTGGATTGTAGCTTCCTTTTTGCAAGCCTCGGTGCTTTAACCAGAGCGTCACCCGTCTTGGAAGCCAATCCGCCGAGCGTTTTTGTCAGGGTGCCATCGAGTTGATTCCTTGCCGATCTTCTGAGTTTATCTCGCACCGCTTTTTCAAAAGATTCTTTTGTAAATTTCTCACCAGCTTCTTTTGCAGCTTTCTCAACGGCTTCTTTTGCGACCTTTTCGCCGGTTTCCTTTACGGCCTTCACAGCAGCTTGTTTTGCAGCTAGCTCGACCCCCTCCTTTAACAATAGATGCCTTGCCTTATCAGCCAAAAGTTTTTTAGTTGCACGTTCAGCGGCTTCTTTCGCTGCCTTTCCGGTCACCTTTTTTAAAGCCATTTTAACAGCAATTCTAGCGGCCTTTTGCGCAGCCTGAGCGGCACCCATTGAAGCCACGGTACTGCACCATTCGGCACAAAGTTCGATGCCTTTAAACATCACATCGGTGGCGCCATCGGTTCCCTTTGAGGTCTGGATGGCCTTGACACTGTAAATCTTGATTTTGGCAAGATCCCTTTTCTTTGCAGGGATAATCTTCCATAGCGTCGACGGGTTGTTGAAATTGGCAGAACCGTCCGGGTTCTTTGTGTTACTTATGGCTCTGACGTTGGAATCACCGGTGACAACGAATGTGCCTTCGTCGTGTTCAGTTACTTCGCATTTTTCACCGACGATACCCAAGGACGCAGCCATCTTATTTCTCGTCGAACATTTCGAATCGACCTCCTCCTGCCATTTAGATCGAACCTGGAGTTTGTAACTTTGACTATCCGGTTTCGCAAGAAATTCTGGAAGCTCTATTTTCTTTTCATAATAAGTGCCTGGTTGGCAATCTGCAGGCGAACTTTTCCTGCAAACGCCATTACTACCATCACTGTCATATGAAATGACGTCACAAGCGACGGGTTCGGAATTGCAATACAGCGGCTTGAGCAGTGACCATTGTGCATACTGATTGCCCAGAGATGCTTTAACCCGAACAACTTGCGATTTGGAATTTTTTTGCAGGTAGAGACCGGTTTTAAGGTTTGCTATAGCTGTTCCGTCGAATACCCAAAGGAATCGATCATCATCTTCAATCAGTTTATTAAGCTGGGCATCCCGCCCATCATCATCACCATCTGTCTCATACAGGTATTTACCGGTGGCCACGGATTTGATTAAAAATGGTGTGGTCAGTGGCATTCCATCTTGTTTGGCATGAGTGTTGCGGTACTCGGCAGGAATCGGCCATGTGGGAACGCTGGCTGACGCTTTTCTCGCGACCTGAGCCGCCTGTACATCTGCCTTATTGTAGGTTACCTCCAGCTTGCCCGCCGTGAAAGTGAAAGCATTGATAGTTTGATCCACTGCATTGTTGGCCGCTGACGTCGCTTGATATGCCGCCGTTTTCACTGCCTTGAAAGCCGCTTCATTCGAATCGCCGATTAAGGCTTCATACGCTACACGGTAGGCCTCTGTATAGGCCACGGTTTTAATGGCGTCGTACGTCATTAGATATGCCATCTTGCCCACTGCGAAATCGTTCGTCCGGTAGGCGGCTTTGAATCCCACATCGATTTTCGATACGTATCCGGCCTTGTCTTCAACTTCCTTAAACCATTTGGTGTATGAAGGACTCCTATCCTCCGTGTGCTCATTCCTAATAAACCCTTTGATGTGTCCAGATTTCTCCAATTCCCTCGAGTATTCCCATCCCCAATAAAATACTCTTAGCCACTTGATGTAATCAGGAGCCCGTATTGACTTAACCCGTCTCCATACTTTTTTCTTTTCTTCATTTATGGCCCGTAACTTTGCTCCATGGTGTTCTACAAACGCTGCGTCGTAGGTCGCCTTGTTTCGTTTGTAGGCTGCTGCGTATAATTCTCTAAATAGTTGGCTTGCTGCGACGGTGTTAGGATAATTATCCCATTGAGCAGGTAATTCTATTACTTTATTGATGGCTTCCGTCTCTGCATGTAAGTCATACCATTGACTACCCGTCGCTTTTTTTGCTGCGCTTAGCGCGGCGTCCAGGACTAAACTCTTGTAGGATTCTGTGTAAGCTTTGACATAGGCTATTTTCTTGTCTCTTGTATAAAGTACTACGGTTGCTCCAAACACTTTGTCTGCAGATTTTTGCGCCGCATCGTACGCAGCATTTTGGGCTGCGGTGTCCGCTGCGTTTTCTGGCGCGTCTTGCTTTGCATCATCGATCGCCAGACGTGCTGCCTGCAGTATTAGACTGCGCACCACCTCGTTCGCTGCACCTGCAGTGATTTCACTCCCCTCCAAGTCGTAGGCTTTGGAGTCTGCCAGGAAGGCGCGGCGCTCGGTCAAGTTTTCAGGAATTCCCGCACCCCAACGCGCCTGATCATAGGCCTCACCGTGTCTGAAACTTATTTTGCTGTGTATGGCAAAATCATTGGCCATTTTTTCTATTTTTCTATCGTTTTCCTCTCTCTTAATCGGAATCGCCCCACTCTGCAGGCGCTTAATCGATTTTAAATTTCTCTCCCGGATCTCGGAGGGAGTGGCATCTCTTACTTCTAATATCCCCGCCCCAAAAGCATCTAAAAGAAAGGCATCGGAGCCGGGAACGCCAAAAAGAAATAGTCCTAAAAAGGTGAACTTAAGCGCTGCATGTTTTAGTTGCGATAACTGGGACCTGGGTGATGGCATTATTGTGTGCGCCCCAGTGTTTGAAACGCTGCGTCATTCCATGTCGCATGATCACAGTCGTAACTCACCCGAATGCCTGAGGGCATGAGGGTTTTACAGCCATCGGATGGCGGCTCGGCCACATAATTCTGGCCGTTGCCCGCCTTATCGTAAACCCATTCTCCAGCACCACGGGCATCTAACGTAGCAGTGCTAAAGTTCTTGGCGTCAGAAAGGTCGGCGTACCTGAAATCGGTATGATCCAACACTGCCTGGTTCAGGCTCGCGCCTGTTAACGTTGCACCAACAAGATTGGTTCTTGATAGATTTGCCTTATCCAGAATCGCCCCTGAAAGATCAGCATTGATCAGCACCGCACCGGTAAGGTTTGCACCATTTAGGTTAACCGATTTTAGGTTGGTGTTGGCCAGACGGGCATTAATGAATATCGCACCGCCAAGGTTCGCGCCTTCAAGACTCAATCCGCTAAGATCGGAATCACTGAGATTGGCGCCTTTAAGATTCGCGTCTATCAAATCCGAGATCAGGCGGGAATTATTCTTGTCGGATACAGAAGGCGGGGACTTGGCGACAAAATCCGCTACATATAGCAATCCCCTAAGATCACAACCTTCGCAATGGCCGGTTTTTTTCAGTTGCTTGACATGGGCAGGATCGTAGGCAATGGCAGTACTAACGCAGAGTATTACCGCGAAAAGCAGTGACAAAATTCTGATGATCATGATTTCTTTGGCAATTATTAGTCTGAAATATTAGCAATCGTGGAGAACGAAAGCATTTGAAATTCGGCTAAACAACGAATAGACAACTATTTTTTTTAGCAATCTCACTTCTAGGTGAATTCACGTGAGTTACCCCATAAATTACGTTAACACAATTTTACGATCAGTAGTTACTAATCGACCGGGACTACGGCTAGCTAGCCAGAGGTTGCCTATTTACAACCCTCGTGAATACTCACCAGCCTGTCCAAGTGTGTCGTGCAACATAGATTTTATAAAGTTGCTATCGAATAGCAGTATATGCCCAAAGCGATGAACCGCAGATGAACAAGTAAGAATTGTCGATGAAGGTATCGGTTTTATTGGGTTCTTTGATATTGGCCTGAAGAATTGGTAGTCTGCGTGTGATTAAAACAAAGATCTGAAAACTACGGTATTGATAATGATAAATGGTCGTATTTTTGTCTTGACAATTCTGCTGTGTTGTGCGTCGATCTCAATGGCGTTTGACCCCGCAGACTTCAAAAAACTTATAGATACAAACAAGTGCGAGAAGTGTGATCTTTCGGGTGCGGATTTGCGTGGATTGAATTTATCCGGCGCGCGGTTAAACGACAGCAATTTGAACGGAGCCAAGTTGAATGGCACCAACTTAAGCAAGGCATGGCTGAATTCTGCAAGCCTGAGCCTCGCGGTCCTTAGTGGTGCAAACTTAAGTGATGCAAAAATGGAGGCTGCGCATATGAATATCGCCAACTTATCCGGCGCTAACCTGAGTAACGCAAATTTGTGGGGAGCCTCGCTGGTTGACGCTGTCCTGGTGGGAGCAAATCTTAATGACGGACAACTACGGGAATCAGACCTGAGTAGTTCAA
>Ga0213861_10005548_pt1 | contig 10106 bp, 9 predicted proteins | sample PICome_4_FD_160110 | JGI IMG/M metagenome (GOLD analysis project Ga0213861, IMG submission 160110) | Coastal seawater microbial communities near Pivers Island, North Carolina, United States - PICO131 | ecosystem: Environmental > Aquatic > Marine > Coastal | place: USA: North Carolina | collected...
AATCAACATCTACCAAGATGGTGTTGGGATCAATGCGTAAGGCAGAGATAGGCAGCGATGCCGCGCGTACATGTGCCGCGACCGCTTCATCAGGTTCCCTTGCATCCCGCACTGGACTGAGAATGCCGCCAATAGCCAAATGTGCCCCAATGCTAAAACGTTCGAGGCCCGTAACATTCTCGAGTACAACTTCATTGAGCCTTCTGGTTCGCACCTCACAGATCCCACGAATAGCAATCGGGGTGTGAGCACGTGGGACTTCAAAACCAAAGGCGTTCGAATCCTGTCTGAGTGCGGTAGCTGCCCATTCATGTTGTTTTCGGTACCGTTTCGGTGCGACGAGAGGTGCAGAGCGTGGGTATGCACTCAGACCCGCTTCTGTTTCACTCATTGGCGTTGGTTTGTCACTGACGAGGTGCCAACCGCGACTTAGGAGTGGAAATTCGACCTCGGGCAGTTCATGGTCGCCACCTAAAAGCAAAAGACCGGAGTCACTTGTTGCGCTGGGAACGAGACAGGAACCGCGAATCAAACTGAACCCTCTGCGTGACCAAGAAATCAAGTCGGCCCAGCCATAGAGCAGCGCCTCTGATCTCAAGTCACTGTCTTCACCAGGTTCCGGGTCAATGGTGACTGTGCCGTCTTCAGCGACCGTTGCTGACCCTAACCCCGGAAACTTCAGCAACCAGGGTTCATTGTCAACGGAAACTGATGGCCCTACCACCACTGCACTAATTTCCTTACTTGAATTTCGCAGGCTTCACGCACCATGGCTGCGGATTGCTCTCCAGATTCCTCTAGGTGCAGGACCCCAATCACCTGTGAGTATTTGTCGTGATTGATTTGGAGGATTTCATCAATCAGGCGCTCAGCTTCTTTTTGGGCCACGTCAGCAGTTGACCCGACCATGCTTTGAATCCCCATTGCCAGATAGGTGACCGTCGAGTGCCTGTTGTCTGGTCGAATAGCTAAGTGCCTGAGAGCCACTGAATCATCCTCACTTTGAATCCAGGTCAGCGCTTGCCTGCCCGACTCTTGAGGTGGGTAGCGCCAAGATCGGGCATTGACTGCGATCACACCAATGCTGCTCTCAACTTCAAGCGGGGTGGAGTGGACGACGGGTGCGTCGTGATCTACAAATCCGAACCCGGTGAGTAATTGCATGGCATCGAGGTCACCGTAGTTTTCATAGGTTTGCTCTGAGTTTGAAGTGCTGCTCGTAAGCACGTGTACTCCCGGTTCCGGGAGGGATTGCTTTGCACCGCTGTGATGGTGGTTGACAAACATTTTGAGTGGTATGAGGCGCTTCTTCGATTGATCCCCTCTGCCAGAACCGAATGAGTGCCATGAGATCAAAGTCTTTTTTGCATCCTGAGGATGCGGAACCTCGTCGAATTTCGGGAACCCTAGATTGAGAAGGGCAGCCCGTAACTCGGAGTTGCGAATGGCGAAGTCGGGAACAAAGGTGTTGATCATGTTGAGTTTTTCAGCATGATCAACCATGGTCACCCAAAGTTCAACAAGTCGAAGTTGATTGGCATCGAGAGTTGTCGGTGCCGTGTATGACCCCATGGACTGGGGATCGTCTGACCATTCGATTTCTGAAAGCGGTACAGCGAGATGCATTGGGTAGTGGACAAGAACTCTGTCAGGCGTGCCAATCTGGTCCTTGATGCTGCTAGAAAAATTTCCGTCGAAGTAGTGAACCGTGAAATCTTCCGCGACGAAACCACCATTGCTACTAATAATTTGCGCTGTTTCCAGAATTGATTCCTTGATTAATGAATCATCAGTTTCCACATGCACCTGTCAACTATAGACTCAAGGTCATCGATGCGAATTCAAGGGAATTTGGGTCCCGATCATGGGGATCAAGCGCGGTAACCTTCAGTGGTTGATTGCTTCACAACAGGATAGGAACAAGTGAGTGGCATCTGATCCCGAGATCTTTTTTCACGAACATGGCACCATTTCAGATCTCAATCAGGATTTGGTCCTTTGGCAGGCTCCAGGTTCCCTGCATGTTGACCAAATTCGCACAATTTGGGCCAGTTCATTTAATGAATCTGATCTAGTTGATATCCCAGGTCCATGGGGTGTTGCCCTCTGGGATCCAACACACCTCGAAGTGAAGATCGTTGTTGACGCGATCGGCATCATGCCCCTCTATTGGGCGAGAACCCGAACGAATGGAATGGCTGTAGCGGCATGGTTGGCCAAACTCGTGGATCGCGACGACGTCGATGATTCTGTTGATATCGAAGGAATCGTTATTGACGAGGGTCGCGGATGCAGGACATTTTCTAATCTTGACCGAACCCGCTTTCGATCTGTGAGGCAAATCCCTTGGGGTAGTTGCCTCCGAATTTCTGGGAATAACGAAACTTCCGTTGTTAGGTATTGGGATCCGGAGCAACTTCCCCAGCCGGATGAGTCTCTGACGTTGGATCAATGTGCTGAGATTCTGCGCAGTGCCCTGGATTTGGCAATTCGTGACTCGCTCCCTGGGATCAATGAGCGCGTTGGCGCCCATATCTCTGGTGGCTTGGACTGCACGACTATGGCGTGCAGGGGAAACCAGATTATGAAGGAGCAAGGTCACAGGCTGTTTGCTGGCTACTCCTGGGCACCCCACCCAGATCATGTGCCGCGCTTTGAAGGTGACGAGCGTGGATTACTGGACAATGTTGGCTCGCAAGAGGACATCAGGATTGAAACGGTGTACCCGGACCACACGGGTGACTGGTTCTTCTCTCGGGATGTAAACCGGTATCCACAGTCAACTCACATGAGAGAACGGTGGGTCCTTCCGCAAGCTCAATCTGATGGTGTTCACGTGATGCTTTCTGGCTGGGGTGGAGATGAACTCTCCAGTTTCAATGGTCGAGATGTTTATGCCTACCTGATCCGTAAAGGAAAACTTAGAATCTTGTGGAATGAAGTCGGCAAGCGAGCGCAAGTGTCAACGGGTGTCAAACCCAGTTGGCTCTTTCACCTGATGCTCTACGTCCGAACACTCGTGGGTCAGGGACCACGGCCAATCTCATCAGTTGCTCATGCGCTGCGCAACCCCATTCAATCCTGGAAAAACCACAGGCAAGAAGCAGATATTTTGGCCGAATTACGAGAAGTCGCACCGTCTGCCGCAGGCGCACGCGCGGAACGCGAAATGCGATTTCGGAGTGCGGCGACTGTACGCGATTTTCAGTTGGCCCTGCTCACAAACGGCCACCTGCAGCATCGAACATCCGCTTGGTACCAAACGGGGCGAATGTTTGATCTCTATTACCGCTACCCACTCCTTGACATTCGTGTTGTTAAAGCAGCGCTGACGCTCCCGTGGTCTGCATTCCGGTCTGAAGGGTGGACTCGGGTTGCTTTCCGCATGGCGGTTCAGGATTGGGTTCCACAGTCTGTTGCTTGGAATCCATTTAAATTCGAGCCTGCACTTTTCTGGCCACCGGAGCGAAAAAAAGTCGAACGCGAGCAGCCTGTCTTTCAAGCCCAAACAATTGATGCCGACACCCAAGAGGCAATGCGCCTAGTTGGTCTCACCTATCAGCAGGGTTCTGGAAGAGCAATCGACAGTGCCTCTCGGGTTCACTCCAGGCCAGATTTGGCACCTGGGGTTTAGGATCGATATGTGCTTTTCGTGACTTCCACTGAAACCAGTGTCACTGGGCGAGTACTTCGGGGTTCCCATGGATGACCGACTCCGATCGACCCCGATGCGGCGTTGGCGAGCGCGAGGCCGGATAGCCGAGGCTGCGGTTTACCTCGGTGTTTTCTCGGTAGCTCAGCGTGCAGTTCCCATGAAACTTTGGTCGTGGGTGCTGGGACACCCAGAATCCCCACCCCAAGAATTGGGCACGGAACGCGTCAGGGCGCTGCGATCGTTGAAGAGCGAGAAGGTCTCATGGCAAGCGCACCGTGGGGTAACCCGCGCGGCTGAGCGTCTTCCTTGGAATCCGTCATGCCTGGCCCAGGCCGCCGCGGGGCAGTCAATGCTTCGATTGCGCGGAAGAGCCGGCGTTGTTGTGATTGGAATGAGAAAAGTCGAAGATCAGCAACCATGGTCGGCCCACGCATGGCTGTTAGCGGCTGACGGAGCCATCACAGGTGGTCGAGAGGCTCATGGATTTACCCCCACAACAGTCTTTGTACCAAAGAAAATTTCCACCGATTTCCATCAACTGCCAGTGTGGGGAAGCAGACTCGCATGAACTCTGAAAGGCCGCTTGCAGTCGTCTTGACGGGGGATGCCACCCCCATGGTGGTCTGGAATCTGCGGGAAACTCTGGAATGGGCAGACGTCGTGTTGCTTGAAGGAACCGTCTCGTTCAATGGTGCTGACCGTGACCCCAAGCGCAAGACATGGCAAGAAATTCTTGGGGTAGAGAGCCCACAGCTACGTGTTGTGACCACGGACCTGATCGGTGAAAACAACAGGCAACGCGAAGTGATTCAGCGTAATGCCGCGCTGCCAGTGCTGCATTTTCAAGACAAGGATCGTTATGTCGTCTTAATGGATGCAGATGAATTAGTAAGCGGTGACCGAGTAATGAGCGTAATGGGGCAAATTAAAAGTCCATCAGTTCGACTAGGACTAGTGCCCTTATATGGATCGGTGGACAGGGTCGCCCGAAGCATTCACTGTTGCTGGCGTGATTCACACTCAGATTTACGTGGTTTGGGTGCGCATGTTGAATCCGATTTTGTCTTTCCAGGACCAGTAGTAGCTACCGTTGGTGAAGCAATTTCGAAGTCGCCAAGTGGACTAAGGTTTAATTCACCACTCTACAAATATGAGTCGACGTTCGGACACCATGTAACTATGGCGGATGATCCTCAGACCGTGATTCGCAAATTGGACAACACCCATCAATGGGATGAACGCATTAAATCCGTTCAACACATGACCACCATGTTGGACGCAGGTGTTCACCATGCTGGTTGGTGGATTTCCAGTTACCGCGAACCTGAACCGTGGCTTGTTGAATTGGCTGGAGCTTCAGAGTTGCGTGTAGCTGGTGATCCACTACCCGACTCTCATCTCTTTAGACTCCGCGCGTGGGCACAAGCACGGCTGGATCCGAACTTAACCGATGAAGCAGTGCGAGTCGCCGATCAAATGATGGGTGCACTTGAGCCTGATCAGGAATCTAAATACGACCTGTTGCACGATTCTCAGTTGCTGAGTCCGGTGATGGAAATGGGCCAAATCAGAAACTCTGCGGAAAGTGATCGGGTTTCCGGCGATAAGGCGGTCACCGAGCAAGAGTCCATCATTCACTAATCCAATGTCCTCAAGGCCTGCATGTTTCAGCTTAATTGCCAAGTGGTGGACTTGGAGTCTTAGGCACTTGACTTAGTGCATCAACGAAGTCTGAGCTTGGCGTGCCGCAGCAGCACTCATTTCCCACGGATCGAATGAGGGTTTTGACTGGCGCCAAATACGAGTCAATCCGGTCGGAACTGATTGCAAGTAACTCTTCCCATACTGCCCACATGCATTCGCCCACGCCGCCTGCAAAACCTTGTCCGTATCAAAGGAAATCTATTATGCCTGCGCCTCAAGGGGCACTTCTGCCACCGCGTGACCAGGTGATAACGGGCATCGTCCCGAGACTAGCCCGTCATCCCTCAGAGTTGATCCAAAATCCGGCTATATCGGCCTTCCCTGTTTTGATGTGCAGCTTCCCGTACTTCGCCGGTACATCAACGAAACCCCTCGATACCTGATTCGGCGAACCCAAAACAACACCACCGCCAAGCGACCTTCCCTGCGTGAAGGACAGGAAACATTTCGCGGGCATATTTCGTCAAACGCGTGGGGTCAAGACGTACCATGCAAGGCGCGCAATAGTGTGGCCTTATGACAACCCACGCGCCGATCAAGCCTAAATGGAAGAAGCCGAGTATAAGTCCTCTGGGAGGCATCAGAGGTGCAGCAGGTGGTGGGAGCGCGGCGTACTATGAAGTCGGGACGGATTCAGTATTTAGACCATCAATGGGGACAATGGGGACAACTGATTCCACATCACCGACAGCGTTTTCGCGGGCTAGAGGTCCTGCCTCGTAGTTCATCCCACGCTTAGGTTCGGTGTGTCAGGGGACTAATTCGGGGCCTGCTCACAACTGAGATTCTCTCGCTGGGTCCATTGACTCAGAATTTTGAGCGGATTATAGTTCCACGATGGACGGGAATACGCACTCCAAGCGTACATGGACGAAGCCGAGTCTTGTCCATCTGGGAGGCGTTGGCAGCGCTGAAGGTGGTAGCTTTCCTTGTGTAGTCGAGGTCGGCTCGATGTCGATTAGGTACCTCTCCTCCGGGAAAACTTATCCTGACAGTGCTTGCGCCTTCAATTCTGCTATGAGTCCCGCTTCGTAGTTATTAGTCAACGACATTGGTCTTGTCACGTTACTAGTTCGGGATCGACTCCTTGTTGCAACTTCTTCGATGGACCCTTGACTTTGAATTTTGAGCAGTTATCTTTGGCTCCATGAATAGGTATGCCTACAACAAACCCACATGGACGAAGCCGAATCTTGTCCATCTGGGAGGCGTTGGCAGCGCTGAAGGTGGTAGCACCTCTGGTTATATCGAGGTTGGCGCGATGTCGATTAGGTCCGCCGCTGGCGGGCCGACTTCTGCTGCCTGTACCAGTCACTTCAATAGTGCAATGAGTCCCGCCTCGTAGTTATTAGTCAACGGCTTTGGTCTTGTCACGTTACTAGTTCGGGATCGACTCCTTGATGCAACTTCTTCGATGGATCCTTGGCTCAGGAGTTTGAGCCAATAATGATTCCACGGTGGATTTGAATACGCACTCCAAGCGCACATATACGAAGTCGAGCCTTATCCAATTGGGGGGTGTCGGCCGTGCTCAGGGAGGAGGCGTTTACAAATTTGTTGAGGTGGGCTCGTCTTCTAGTTCTTTTTGAACGGGGCCAAGTGCGGCTACCTCAATCAAGTTTAATTGTGCCAGGGTTGCAGGCTCTGCTTCCTAGTTCATAAATATGGGCAAGCCGTTGAACTTGATGCCCATCCGATAGCCTTTCGCAGTGCCAGCAATAGTTCTCCTTGGCTCCCAGTGGGGCGATGAAGGAAAAGGTAAAGCAACGGATCTCTTGGGAGATCGAGTAGATTACGTTGTTCGATACCAAGGCGGAAACAACGCCGGACATACGGTGGTCATAGGTGACAAGAAGTTTGCGCTCCATCTGTTGCCTAGCGGAATTCTGACACCTGAAGTCATTCCCGTTATTGGTAATGGTGTTGTCATAGATCCCGCCGTGTTGCTCGAGGAAATAGCAGGTCTCAATGCACAAGGCGTTGACACTTCAAAGTTGCTGATTAGCGCCAACGCTCATTTGATCACCAGTTATCACGTGACACTGGACAAAGTAACCGAACGTTTTCTGGGGAAAGCACAAATTGGCACAACCGGACGTGGCATCGGTCCCACTTACAGTGACAAAATTGCGCGCGTTGGTATCCGTGTTCAAGACCTTTTCGATGAATCCATATTGCGCCAAAAAGTTGAAGGCGCACTGGCGAACAAAAACCAAGTGCTGGTCAAAGTATTTAATCGTCGTGCAATTGAAGTTGATGCAGTTGTTGAGGACCTGTTGCAATACTCAGATGCGCTGCGTCCCCTAGTGCGCGACACATCACTGCTGCTGAATCAAGCTCTGGACCAAGGCAAGGTTGTCTTGCTCGAGGGCGGCCAGGGAACACTGCTAGATGTTGACCATGGCACCTATCCTTTTGTGACTTCAAGTAATCCAACGGCGGGTGGCGCGTGCACGGGCAGCGGAATTGGCCCAACTCGAATTGATCGTGTGGTCGGAATTCTCAAGGCGTACACAACCCGCGTTGGTTCAGGGCCTTTCCCAACAGAACTTTTCGATGAAGACGGTGAAAAACTCCGCACGATTGGTGGCGAGCGCGGTGTCACAACCGGGCGTGCGCGGCGTTGCGGCTGGTTTGATGCGCCTATCGCTCGCTTTGCCACTCGCGTTAATGGTTTAACTGACACCTTCCTGACCAAGCTCGATGTTTTGACGGGTTGGGATGAAATCCCCGTTTGCGTTGCTTATGACGTTGACGGTGAACGCACCACTGAAATCCCCATGACGCAAACAGAGTTCCATCACGCCACCCCGGTTTATCAGATGCTTCCGGGTTGGAGCGAGGATATTTCTGGTGCAACAACTTTGGCGGAGCTACCCAAGAATGCTCGTGCCTACGTTGAGTTCTTGGAGGAAATCTCCGGTACGCGTATTAGCGCCATTGGCGTTGGTCAAGATCGCAATGCGACCATTGCGATCAACGATCTGATCTCATGATGGAACCTGGCAAACTCACGGCGATTTACGTCCCGATTTTTGAACGAGATGCTGATGGGAATCCGATTGGTTTCCCCGTCGATTCTGATGCCACGCCGGCCTTGCCCGGAGGTGTTCTAGAAGGAACCTATTGCAGGCTCGAGCCACTCAGCGCAAGTGCGCACACGGCAGATCTTTACTCAGTCTTTGAAGGTCACGATGACCTCTGGACATACATGCCGCAGGGACCTTTTAGAGCTGAGGAGGAATATCGCGTTTGGGTTGAATCAAGAGAGGGAGGGCAAGACCCGTACTTTTACGCGATCATCGAAAAGTCCTCTGGCAAAGCATTGGGAGTTGCTAGTTACCTGAGAATTGATCCTGCAGCGCGAAGTATTGAAGTTGGTTGGATTACTTATTCCCCCGAATTGACGCGCTCGCGCATTGCCACCGATGCCATGTTTGTCATGATGCGTAACGCTTTCGATTTGGGTTACCGGCGTTATGAATGGAAATGCAATGCCCTCAATCAAGCGTCGCGTAAGGCAGCGCTGCGCCTGGGCATGACATATGAAGGAACCTTCCGGCAAGCCACGGTTGTCAAAGGCCGGAATCGAGATTCCGCGTGGTTTTCGATTCTCGATTCCGAATGGCCGGAAATGAAGGTTAAGTTTGAGCGTTGGCTTGATGCCGGGAATTTTAATGCCCAAGGAAATCAGAGAATAAGTCTCAATTCATAGGTCGTGTCCCTCTTTGATGGGATCCATATCAAAGTGACTACTACTTACTGTCAATTGCAAGCTTTCAATGGGGAACTTTGCTCAGTCTTGCTCTCTGATACGGTGAAGAAGCGTTGTTGGGAAAATGTCCCTTGGGAGCGGCGGAGCGACTCAGAGGAGCATTTGGTGAAGAAGTTATGGACGCGACCGGTCTTGATTCCTATTGGAGGAGTTGCCGGCTCACAAGGCGCATCTAATTACAGAATGACCGAATGTGGGCACGTAGTTTCCACACAGGCGCTTTCCTTGCCCTCCGATTGCGTGAGCTACACGGGACCGGCTGTTGGACCTGCTTCTTAGTTGAGAATCGACACCGTCGCCCAGTATTGGTTGCAATCACGAAGTTTCTTTGTTAGCAACGAGTTCAGATCGAGACGTAATCCACCTGAATCTTATGTGGTGGTTGTGGATAACAATGCATCATGATGTGTTTATGTGATGTTATGATGCATATATGAGAACCACGTTGACTGTCAGCGAGGAGATTTACTCCGAGTTCAAGATCTTGGCTGCCCAATCCCACGAGCCGGTCAGTTCAGTAATTGAAACAGCCATGCGAGAGTATCTGCTTCTGAGAAAGAGCCACCAACTATCTGAGGTGCCAGACCTGCCAACATTTGACGGTGGGGAATTGCTCCCCGGCGTGAATCTTGATGACATGTCCTCTGTATACGAACTGCTTGATCAAGGGCAACCCGTCGATGCAATCCGTTGACGTCAATGTCCTGTTTTATGCTTTCAACCGAGCTAGTCCACACCATGATTCAGCGAAGTCTTTCGTTGAGAACGGTCTACGCAACGGGCATCGAATAATTCTTTTCCCCTCTGTAATCTCAGGCTTTTTCCGCCTAGCCACGGACCGTCGAATTATGACTGCACCAGCCCATCCAGATCAAGCTCTCGATTTCATGGACCAACTGCTCACGTCAAATCTTGTGACCATGAGTGACCCTGGAACTCGTGTGTGGCCGGGGCTTCGCACCATGATTGCTC
>Ga0213861_10005549_pt1 | contig 10106 bp, 9 predicted proteins | sample PICome_4_FD_160110 | JGI IMG/M metagenome (GOLD analysis project Ga0213861, IMG submission 160110) | Coastal seawater microbial communities near Pivers Island, North Carolina, United States - PICO131 | ecosystem: Environmental > Aquatic > Marine > Coastal | place: USA: North Carolina | collected...
ACGAGACCTAATGACATTGCTACGGGGCCAGATCATTCGAGATCATCTTCATGACCCTAATCAGATCTCTTTCGTTTGAAAGTTAACGGGACAGTAGTGGGTGTTTGCAGAAAAACATACTACAATATAGGGTCATCTCTCGACATACATCGATTTCAAAGAATTGGCCTCCTCTAGCATGATCGCAGATAATGAATTAAAGACCGCAACGCCTGCAAGTCTCACGAACTTGGCATCACGCGTTCCGGAAATAAGCAATAGCGGTCTTAATCCTGCTCGGCCCGCAAAGGTAATGAATCAATTAGGTGAAGTTTCTATGACGCAGGCAGCCGTTGAGTTGCCGCTAACAATAAAAGTCGCAGATCAAGAAATAGTCACTCTAATGACTCTCGGCACGGTTCCGGAGAAACTAGTGTTGGGATACCTGCGCAACCAACGACTAATTGACAATCTCGACGACATCTTATCAGTGAATGTAGACTGGGATAGAGAGATTGCTGATGTTGTCCTGCGTGCGGATGCCCAAATTGGTGATTTACAAGCCGACACCCGACACAAAATTGTTACAACAGGGTGTGGACAAGGCACCATTTATAGCTGTAGTTTGGATAAACTATACGACAATCGATTGCCTACAACTACTATTCGACAGAGTGAGATTTATAGTGCATTAAGCACTGTTGCTCGAGTTAACACTATCTATCGACAAACCGGATCGGTCCACGGATGCGCGTTGTTTGCCGATGGTGATTTACACTGTTTTGTTGAAGATGTTGGACGCCATAATGCCATGGACGCAATATCTGGTGACATGTGGCTAGGCAACGTTGGTGGCTCACGTCATTTATTTTACACCACAGGCCGCCTAACCTCCGAGATCGTGATGAAGGCTGCAATGATGAATATCCCGGTACTTGTCTCTAGAAACGGAGTTACCTTTATGGCTATAGAGCTGGCGGAAGATTTGGGTGTAATGTTAGTCGCCAGAGCAAAAAGCCGTCACTTTGAGGTATTTAGCTGCCACGACCAGTTAGTTCTGGATGCAATTCCTGTGGGGAAAAGAACTAATAATTAAACACTATGTATGTCAGAAAACTCCACATGGTTAGTTATGTGGAAATCTGATCAATTATAGGATCCGCACAATATTCTCTGCGGCGACAGGTAGTACAACAATTTCCCAGATAAAGATCATCAATCCAATTGGTTAATTGGACTATTTGCTCGACATCATCAAATAGAAATCCCGCCTCGAAGTTGCGCTTATCCGCATGTTTACTACCCAGACCCGCGCCGGTTAAATTCGCTGAGCCAACAAAAGCTAGTCGACTATCGATCACTACTGCTTTTGTGTGCACTCTTGGACATAGAATCCGCTCAAATAACTCGTTATTGATTAACGCATCGAAACGGTCAAAATCGTCTCTGAATCGTGGTCCGGGTTCTTTGGCGTGAATTAAACGCACAGCCACTCCTCGCTCCACCATCGCGGCTAGTACTTCCAGAAAGGGGATGAAATTACCCCCCTCTTCGACATACATATCTTTTATATCGGCGGTTACGATCCAAATATGATCACGGGCGCGTGGAATCTCACCTTGCACTAACTCAGTATAAATGTCCCTATTAACCAGTAAACGATGCATCTATGAGCTACCTTAATTTACTACTTGGGATACTGATCAAACATCGGCAAATCTCCGACTATGTCATACCATTTCGCTTTATCTTCGACGAAAATATGGTCTTCCGGCTCTTGCCGTGGATCATCATCTAAGCTGCCCATTGGGATAACCGAGATTTTCCGTGCCACATCTATTCTAGGAACACCTGAGCCGCAGGTATCACAAAATGAATGAGTAAAAAACTTTGCCGATGGAACTTTGTACACTTTTATATGCTCTTCACCTGAAGTAAAACGAACACCCTCACTGGAGACAAACCCATTGGTTGTAAATGCTGCGGCACGTGCCCTTCGACAACGAGTGCAATGACAGTTATGTATGGCACGAAAAGATTCTGTAACTTCAAACTGAACTAAACCACATAAGCATCCACCACGCAGCACACCCGCCGTAGGCGGGCTGAGTTCTTTATTCTGATAAACCGGTTGGTCTTCCTCCTCTGGGGGATGGGCCGCATACTGAGGCAAATCATCGTCAATGCCAATCCACGGCGCCTTAGAGTCCGTAAATATATGACAATCAGGCTTGGGACCATCATCATGACAACCTAAAGGAACATAGTAAAATTTATTATCGCTACTTTTTCCAGGTATTACTGAACCACACTTACCGCAAAATGGTCGATCAAGGGAGGCGGACGACGAATAATTAATGACAGTATCCATGTTACTGGTCCATTTGACCTGATCAAACGGTACGAAACTATAGGTCGCGAAACTAGCACCATGGGTTTTGCGACACATCGAGCAATGACAGTGATAGGTTGAATCAACTGGTTCCGTTATTTCCCAGCTTACACTTTCACATAAACACGTTCCGGTACTCATAGATATTCCTCACAATCGATATAAATAATTAGCACCTAATCATGACACGTCCAGACAAAGTGTCCACGACTATTTACTAAAAGAACAACCAAGATTGAGACCTTAGGCCAGCCAGATTATAATAAACTGAATATAAAACAGTAGACTAAAAATATCATCATGTCGAATACCAGCCTTATTTCGAGCATAGTTACTCAACTATGCCTGCTTAGCTCCCACCAGAATGATTTGCCTGCTTCCCAGCAGCTAAGTGAGGAGAAAAGGCTCTCTGGTATTCACGAGGCTCTAGAAAAATTGAGGCATTTTGAAAGCGCAGAACATATAGATATTACTATTGCTGCACACGGTCTCATTAGTTTGCACGCGGCAGATATAAAACTACAACGTTCAGAAAATACGGTAGTGCGCTATTTAAAAAACCTATTCCCAAACACTTTGCAAGCAATTGAAAAACAAAACCTACGCTCCATGATGGCACCGTGGACGTACGGCAATACCGAGTTTCTACAACTAGAAATCGATACTCTTTTCAAACAAGAATGGTTGCTTGCTGGGCACATCAGCTCATTAAAAGAAAATGGTAACTTTATAACTTTTCATGCTCTCGGCGAACGAGTCATTATCGTAAAAGGTAACGATGGAGTTATACGAGGCTTTCACAATGTATGTCGACATCGTGGCAGTCGTCTGGCCCGAGCCGAGCAAGGTACATTTCGGAAAAGCATCGTTTGTCCATTTCATGGTTGGACATATAATCTTGATGGCTCTCTCAAGAATATCCCTGCCGAAGACTCATTCAAACAAATTAACAAGCAACAATACGGATTAGTATCTGTTGATACGGAAATATGGCATGGTTTTATTTTTTTCCGATTTTCTGGGAACGGTCCGACTGTCGCTCAACAGTTGGCACCTGTCGAAGAGCATATTGCGCCATATCGTTTTGACGAGATGATTCCGGCAACCAAAATGAACAGGGAAACCGTATCGGTAAACTGGAAAACAATTCACGATATTGATAATGAGGGTTACCACGTGCCGATCGGTCATCCAGGCTTACATGAGCTTTTTGGACGAGAGTATTACGATGAGAAGATCAATGGCCTTTCATGCTCTTTTGGACACGTACAAGAAAAATTATCACGGAATTGGAGCGTTGCACGTTATCAAAACCTACTCCCCCATTTTGATCATCTAGCGGACGATAAACAACGACTTTGGTTTTATGTAGGTCTATTCCCTAATCTGGTTTTCGAAGCACACCCCGATGGTGCCGAGTTCTATATGACATTACCAGTAAGTACTGATAATACTCTTTATATTTCACAAAGCTTTATTCTTCCAAAAAGCAATCGGCAAAGCAAAGCGGCGGCCTACTTGAGTCGACGTATTAATCGACAGGTAGGTTTTGAGGACGCAAGTTATGTAGGATGGATACAAGAAGGCCTTACGTCTAGTGTTTTTCCCGAAAGCACTCTATCAAGCATAGAAAAGGGTGTGAGTGAATTTCATAAAGAAATTCAAAAACGAATACCTGTTGGTTCTTTTGAGTCCCCGCCTTCCAGGAGTGATATGCAAACTATTAATAAAATTTTATCGTCGTAAGCCTTAACCAGGAGAAGACTCTTTATCAAGCAAGGCGTTATTCAGTCCATCAATATGAGCGGGGCTTATTCCGCAACACCCACCAATTATGTTTACACCTTGATTAACCCATCTAAGCGATGCTTGGCTAAAAACATCTACTGAACATACACCTTCTACTTGAAGCTGTAGATTAACAAACTCACCTGAATTAGGGTAAATAGCAATGGGACCGTCCCATACGTCACGAAGCACTTCCAATGCGGCATCTGTAACATCTAGATCAGAATGCATTATCGAGAAAATAACATCAGGGTTTTTATTTTCACTTATTAGCAGTGAAAGAATATTACCTAACGAGTCTCTTTCCCCTCCCATACTGCGAGCCGTAACAATCTTTTGGTCGCCCATAATCTGCCACTCGCAAGTGACGCCAATGATGACAGGAAGATTAAATTCACTCACAGCTCTCAGCATAGCTACACTCACCTGTGTATCAAACAGCATTTCCAATGCAAACAAATCAACACCCGCTTCAAATAATATACGTGCCTGATCACGATAGTTTTCTTCTAAAACCGAAATATCCGGCAATATGGAACGATCCGAATTTGCCGCAAACGTGGATAATGAGCCTGCTGCAAAAACCTGTTTACGATCAATACCTGTTTGCTCAACAGCTTCATTGAATAGCTCAACGGTGCGTCGATTCAGCGTTTCAAACTGATCGCCAAGGCCCACTGGCTCCAGCACATGTCGAGCCAAAGAGAAACTATTTACGATATGTATTCTCGCTCCTGCCAAGATATAGTCAGTATGTATACTCCGAATGATATCGGCATGCTCATTAATCGCATGCGCACCCCAACAAGTTTCTTCGAACGGAACACCGCGACACTGTAGTTCTGTACCTAGTGCACCATCCATCAACAGCGGGTCATCTTGTTCCAATACTTCAAAAAAATTTTTTGACCCAGCTTCCGTCATAACATTTACTCCTTCCCAATTGCATTAAGTACGGCCTTAGCGACTATTCGATTAAAACAATGCGCCGGTTGATCCATAGTGGGTGACAAGGACCCGCCATTAAAAGCAGGTGACTGTCTACCTTTTTGCATACCTTCAACCATTTCCCGATCCTCCTCAAAAATTCCCAACATTCTATCCCGATTATTACGTCGTAACTCTGCATACTTTTCGTCGGTAGCACCTTCTTTAAAATAATACAGATCCATTCGCTCAACAGTAATATTCTCTGCTACCGGTATCAGTTGAACAGTCCAAAGATGATCAGCCTGAACAGCCATCATAATATTAGGAAATACACTCAAGAACTCAGCCTTTCCCTGATGCCAAGGTTCGGCCAAATTAGGATTCATCGGCAGTTGTTCAACACCAATATCATCTGCGTGATTTTGCCCTGTTGAACCCTGCCCGGATGCCGATCCCTCGATCACTAACGGATAGTGATTTCGAAGTGGCGAATAACGATGCAAATCAGGATGCACAAAGGGCAAATGGTATCCATCAACATGATTCTCCTGAGCTAATTTCCAGTTGGTATTAAGGGTTATCTCCCAAGAAGAGTTTTCACCACCATGAGAATACTGCTCGAAATCGACCTCGGACCAATGTTCCAACACAGGACTAATAAAAGTTGAAAAGTCTTCAGCGTCGCCACTTAGGTTAACAAAAATCATACCGGCAAAGATATGTGATCGAATTTCCTTTAGTCCATTAGATGTCTTACAAAACCGTTCATCCTGATGCTCACCTTCACCCCCAATATGAGGGGTTGAATTCAACTGACCAGTAGTTGAATAACACCAACCATGATAACGACATGCTATTACACTACCGACTCCCCTGGCCTCGTCGATGAGCCTCATTCCGCGGTGTGAACAGACGTTATGAAAAACACGAACAACATCGTCTTTATCCCTTACAACGACTAACGGAAGCTCTAGAATATCTACTGGATGCGCCCATCCAACTCGCACTAACTGTGCTTCGTTTGCAATACAGAACCAAGTTTTGGATAGAACGTGATCACGTTCAAATTGTGCAAATTCAGCTGAGCAATATGCAATGTTCGGTAACCCAGTCAACTCGTTAAGCGGACGAACAAATGAATCCTTTAGTTGTTGATCTTTACTATACTTTTGTAACATCGGTTTTACCTATCTTTTAATGCAAATATCACCGCTGAATAGTCATTGATTGGAGTTTGACACGAACTTATTTTGATATCGTGACCTTTGCTCGTTTTCGTCCCGGCAACTCAATTACCGCTAAACTGATTATTACTAATAATAAACCAACCCATTGGATCGAGCTTAGTCTTTCATCTACTAATACCATCGCCGTTAGAATAATAAGAACTGGCTCCATAATACTCAACATTGATGCACGTGTGGATCCAATAATGGCAGCGCCTATAAAAAACAATACATATCCTAATGTAAAGGACACGCCAACACCAAATAGCGCGACCCAACCTCTCGCAGTTTCTGGCAGCACAGGCTCATCTATTAAACCGATCACTGGGCCAACAGCCACAACGATTAAAAAATAGACAGATGTCCAACCCGTCATAAAAAAATTTGCAGGGATAGCCCCAATACGAGAAGAAAGTTTCGCCACTGATAACACCATGGCGGCTGTCGAAACCATTCCTATAACGGCAAATAAAATACCCGTAAGACTGACACTACTACCTCTCACTCCTAGCACTAGAGCTAGACCGACGATGGCAACACAGAAACAGATTAGCACTATCCCTGATATTCTTGAACCACCATAAAAATGGGTGAATGCGGCAACAATAAACGGAAAGCAAAAAACAATAAGTACGGACGGGCTTACATCCATATAAGCTAGAGAAAACATGATTCCCAAGGAACTCAAAGATTGCATGGCTCCCGAAAAACTACTATAACGAACAGTATTCCACCCCACACCGAATCGGATTCCGACAAGCCCCATGTAAGTACCTATACCGATGACACCAATAAGACTTCGCACTACGATTGCAGCCATTGGGTTTGCCCCCTCTTGATACGCCACCTTCGCAGCACTAGGCATTATTCCAATCGCCAACGCACCGAGTAATACGAATATAATCCCAGTTGTAGCGTTGTTTGATTCATTCATAGGTATAATATTTTTTTGGTAATCCGCCAGAACTAAAATCAGTTAATCTATTCTTTTCAAAAATGGCAGGACAATAAACTATTATAGATTCCTTCTAGTTGAGTGTCCTTAAGTTTGAAACAGCATTTTTTATTTATGGAACTCATTTGATATAGAATAGAAAGGCTGTATCATCATAAAATACCTACATCTCATCTGCTCTATCATATGGAGAATATAATTGATAAAAGAATCACCTGAATTAGTAGCAGTGATCGATCGTTGGATTAAATCCTTACACCGTAAAGACAGGAGTCTCTGAATAATTTATTCTCCAAATCCGCTAATTTACGATATATCGGCTCGGACGTTAACGAGATTTGGTCAGGTGATGTTATCCGTGAAGCGTATATTCACCATGTTGAAGAAATACCCGAAATGGAACATCGACAAATTTCAGTTGAAGCCTTTGAAAACGGAACTACAGGTTGGGGAACATGGATTGGAGAGATAAAGTTTTAAGGGTTTGAAACTTTTTGGCTACATCGAATCTCATCAGTTTTTACACTCGAAGCGGGAAATTGGAAGCTAGTACACGTACATATTTCCAACCCGAAATCCAATGTGGAAAAAATGGGGGTAGAACATACTGCGTTTTACGATTTAATTGAAAATGCAAAGAGCGGATTCAAGCTTAATTTCGATAATGAAACCGCTACTGTAATGTTTACTGATATCGTTAACTCCACATCCATTGCCAGTATTGTCGGTGACCGCACGTGGGCTGCAACAATAGACTGGCACATTCAATCACTTACGGATCATATAAACCAGAACAGTGGCACAGTTGTGAAAGCCCTAGGAGACGGCACTATGTCAACATTTCCTTCGGCCACATCCGCACTCTTGGCTGCAAGGTCTATCACTACACACATTAATCAATCAACAAGAGAGCCTGCCTTTAAAATTCGCGTTGGCATACACAGTGGTGCAGTTATTCAAAGCAAAGGGGATTTTTTCGGTACCGTGGTAAACAAAGCGGCACGCATTGCTGCTTCGGCCCAACCTGGTCAAATCTTGTTGTCGGACATTACTAAAGAGATGGCGGATTCCAATAAACAATTGCAGTTTAATGATTTGCCATCAATTCCAGTCCGTGGCATCGATGGTTTACACCCGGTGTCTGAGCTTATTTAAAAGCTCCAGGGATATTTCCCGTTAGCTCGTTTAATTAATTTAATTTTCCCTGAACGAACATTCAGGGGTCCAATCAATATTGGCGCTTCCCAACAACAAAGAACTCAGACCTAATCAGAATATTCTCGAAAAAATACATTTAGCAATCATAGATTGGGTGCTCAGCACATAAACGCGCAATAATTTGACAATACTTAGTACTCTGCTCAACAGTTAGTTCGTTATGCTGTTTTACTATATTACTTATAACTTCACCCAACGACACAAAGTCTCTCTCTTGCAGCCCACGGCTAGTCGCCGCAGCAACACCTAAACGTACACCCTTCCATTCGGACGGTCGTTTTGAATCAAATGGTATAGGGTTTTTATTCGACGTAATATTTACAATATCTAGTGCATTCTGAAGCATTTGACCAGACATCCCGGAATTTTCCAGATTGAGCAATATCATGTGGGTATCAGTTCCATCAGAAACTAAGCGCACTCCATTTTGTTTCAGCGTTTCTCCCAAGGTGCGAGCATTGTTTAAGACCGCTTGCCCATAATAACGAAAGTCATCCGTTAACGCTTCACCGAGACAAACCGCCTTTGCGGCAATAACCTGGGTATGCAAACTACCTTGTACACCAGGGAATATGGCGGACTGAAAGTTCTTACCTAACTCTTTATCTCGACACAAAATTAAACCGCCACGAGGTCCTCGCATGGTTTTAGTGGTCGTGCAAGTTACGATATCAGCGTGTGGCACAGGGGACGGATGCACACCGGCCGCAACCAAACCGGCAATGTGTGCCATATCGGCTAAGAAAACAGCGCCAACATTTTTGGCCACATTAGAAATTCGTTCAAAATCGATCTGTCGCGGATACGCTGAACCACCCGCAATAATTAATTTCGGTTGAACACGTTTAGCGATGTTTTCCAAACTCTCATAGTCGATAGTACCGGTTTCAGCATCTACTCCATAATGATGGGCATCAAACCACCGACCCGATAAATTCGGACTGGCACCGTGGCTTAAGTGACCGCCCGCAGATAAATCCATACTTAGCACCGAATCTCCCGGTTTTAGTAGGGCAAAAAATACCGCCTGATTTGCCTGTGTTCCTGAATGAGGCTGGCAGTTCACATACTCACAGCCAAACAATTGCTTTGCTCGATCAATAGCCGCTTGCTCTACGATGTCTACATATTTGCCTCCACCGTGAAATCGCTTGCCCGGATAGCCTTCTAGTGTTTTATTGGTCATCGCATGGCCCAAGGCATCTAACACAGCTCGTGAGACAATATTTTCCGATGCAATCAGCTCAATCTGATTTTGCTGTCGATTTAGCTCAGCACTGAGAGCCACGGCGATCAGTGGATCGGCTTCCCCAATTGAGCTTTGAAAAAAAGCTTTCTGACTATCAATAACATTCACCGTGCTTTCACCTCTGATGAAGACTTGGGTTTTACTTTCATATTCCCTTGTTTATCCAATAATATAATTATATTGCCAATAATGGCCAAAACTACACCCGCACTCGCTACTACAGTCCATATATAGTTTTCAAACGCAGTGGATATTAGTAACGATACAATTGGAAAAACAATCATTGCATAAGATGCTCGCGCAGCCCCCATACGGCCCACCAGAGTTAAAAAACAACCAAATCCAAGAACAGTAGAAAATATAGATAAG
>Ga0213861_10005550_pt1 | contig 10105 bp, 19 predicted proteins | sample PICome_4_FD_160110 | JGI IMG/M metagenome (GOLD analysis project Ga0213861, IMG submission 160110) | Coastal seawater microbial communities near Pivers Island, North Carolina, United States - PICO131 | ecosystem: Environmental > Aquatic > Marine > Coastal | place: USA: North Carolina...
TTGCGAGGCCCATCTAATTTGATTTCTTCTGGAAAGATTTCAAAGTTTTCATTGATGATGTCGTAAAGTTGATCATTATCCAATTGTTTAATCCATTCTTTTTTTGTCATAATATTTATTGATCGTTTTTCTTTTCTACTGGTGTTAAAACAAAGTCTTCTCCATGAATTTTAATTACATTAAATTCGGGTGTGGGAGTAGCTTCCTCTTTTTCTGGCTCTGGCTCTGGTTCTGGTTCTTCTTTTTGCTCTGGAACAAAATCTTGCACCTCTACCTTCTTGAAGTCATCGAATTCATCACGCATATATAGACTGCAGAACTCTTTTACTCTCATTGTCGTTTTGATGTCACCAAACCCAAACTGCAACCAATCTCCCCTAACTTGCAGAATCTTTACAGGTGGTGCGTTTTCTTCACCCACAACTGGCCAAGGACAGTTAAAAGAAATCCTGTGATACCATGTCTGACCAGAGCTTGGCTTTTCCATATGAGCTTCATATTTGACATCTTCTTCTTCGTCTTCATGTTCGTAATGCTCAGAGATTTCTGAGATTTTCTTTATTTGAATGGAGTTAAGGAGTGCCACAAACAATACGCTAAGGAATGTTAGCGGTCCTAATATTTCTGGGGTCATATACTGTTGTATGTTCATGATTGCATGATACTGTGTTTTATAATAAGAGTCAACACTTATTTTGAAAAAGTTGTTCGAAAGGTGTATAACTATATAGAATGAGTTTAAAATTTCCAATATCATTAGCAGGTAAGAGAGGTGGGGGGGGCGTTCCTGCACCGCTGCACTGGTGGGACTTAGATAGCTTGTCGACAGGTATAGAGGATCAAGGCACATCACCTTGGAATATACTTCAAGTGAGGGGATCTACACCACCACCTATAATTTCTGTAGGACCTAACGGACAAGATGTTGTAAACTTCACTAGTAACGGGCAGTACCTACATTATAATAGACAAGGTATCCAGAACATAGCTTGGGACGGTGTTAGTGATACAGAAATGAGCCAATCATTTTGGTTCAGAGCGACTAGCATATCTAGCCAATCAAACAGAATGCTTGTATGGAGAGGTGACGGTGGTCAACCTTTAATAACACAGACTTTTATAAGTAATAGTAGTCCTGATTACACTCGTAGTATGTATTGGGATGAATCTCTACAGACTGCTAATGCCGCCGATATAACCGAGATTACACAATTAAATACTTGGTATCATTTAGCTAGCACTTTGAAGGATGGAGTCTGTAAATTATACTTAAATAATCAGCTTATAGCTGCTGATACAAACCCTAGCTTTACAACACTAAGCAGAGGAGCTGTCCCGTTCTCTTTAGCTACCGCATCTTGGGATAAAGGTAATGCACAGTTCCAACACAAAGGACAAATGGGCATGGTAGGTATATGGGATACTGCTTTATCAGAAGATTCAATCAGTCATTTATACAATGGTGGCTTAGGTAGACAATTTGCCGATTTATAATATGAGTTTAAAATTTCCAATGTCATTAGCAGGTAAGAGAGGTGGAGTTGATCTTAAAGAAGGTCTTGTACATTGGTGGGAAGATGGTGACAAAGTAGACAAGGTAGGCGGTACAGCCACTATCGGTGGATTGCGAGGATCTAAAAGTTTAGCTCCACCAGCACCTTTTGTTGATACATTCAACCCTAGTAGAGATGCAGGTTCAATTACATCACATATGAACAACCCTGCAACAGACTTTGCTTCCTATACTATTTTCGCACTAGCTGGTAGAAAGGCGGTAAACGGTTATCGAAATTGGGCTGGTACAAATAGCTCTCAGTATGGAGACAATATAAAAGAAGCGGCTAGTAACAAAATTAATATTTCTGCTTCATCATCTTCATTCACATCAGTTACGCATAGTAATCAGCAGTGGGATACCTTTGTTTTTTCAAAAGATGGTCTAACCATGACAATATATAAAAATGGTGTACAAGTTGCAACCAGAACAGGAACAGCTAATGCTTTTACAACTTGGTGGAGGTGCTGGGACTGCCAGCAGACTTCATTTGCTATATGGGGAAGGGCTAACATTCCTTGGACACAAGAACATGTAGATGCTTTCCACAATGGGGGTAGTTATGTACAATATACGGATCTATAAAGTACGCCTTACAGGATTCGAACCTGTGACCTAATCATTAGAAGTGATTTGCTCTATCCATCTGAGCTAAAGGCGCATTATTTAATTGTCTTTAAAAACTTCTTTTAGAGCTTCTCCATGCAGTGGGCATCCTGCAGTAAATACAAATACATTCTCCATGCCCATATAGCCCTTGCCATATTCATTGTCCATTACAGGACAGGTGCAACCTAAATCAACAGCCTCATCTGAACCTGCATTTGGTATTTTTTCTTTTTTTATGTCCATAATTGATGGTGGTGTCTGACAATAATTCTCATACACTCTTTATCTTTCTCAAGCTTTATAGCCTCAAGTCTATTGACTTCTTTATAACACTCTGTTCGTTCAGGAGAAACAGTAAGTTCATAATGCCCGTCTACTGTTTCACTCTCAGTGAATAGTTCGTCAAGCGGTTCTCTTGGTGGGTATGCCCAGTCAATTCTAGCCTGTATTACATCTCGACCTCTCTTGATATAATCATATGCCTTCATTAATTCTTCCTCTCTTAAGTTCACTGCATCAACATAAGTCTGAGTTACAAAACCATCTTTAAGTTCTTCCGCCCAATCATAACCAATATCATGAATGAAGTTTTGTTTTTTCTCCACTTCAATGTAGTCAACAAGACAAGCAAATAAAATATTAGGAATTAGCTCGACCTTGTCACAGAATGTATCGGGGATGACATTAGTCAACCATTCTTGCTTCGGAAAAAAGAAACATTTGATTTTGTATTTTAAATCAAACCAGAAGTGTCTGTGTGATAGCAATTTAAATTTCATGATTGTTTTTGGGATTTTGCCATACTTTATCATCTTTGTCAAGATCAGAACTCCAAATCATACATCTTTTATATATGGGGTAACCAATACAAGAAAGAATGTCGACTCTTAATAATGTTAAGCTAACAAGATGCCCAATATAATATAGAATACAAGCTAATGTGGTTTTCATTATAATAATTTAATTTGTATGAAGTTGTTAAATTGGGTAGTTAAATCAGATAGTTTGTAGGATTTCTCTTCACCGCCGACAAAAAACAATAAAATGTCTTCTTCTTTTAAGCTGATGGAGACAACATGATTTATGTTGATGAATTCTCCTTCTGTTATTTGATAGAATTTTCTATTTACCATAAATCTCTGCATAGCCTTCAGAAAGCAATAGCTTATTGATGTTTGTCCATTCTCCATTGTCGCTTAGATCCCATATAGTCACTAGCCATCTTCCATATTTTCCCGTTTTATCTCTGTGTGTTTCAACGGCCACCTGCTTTCCGAGAATAAGTTCGCACAATCTTTTTCTTGCTTTTAAACCGTTAAGTCTTTCACTACCCCTTAATTCTGGGGTGTCTATACCAATTAGTCTGCATTTTTGATTTTTAGCCCATATACCCATGCCTAAATCTATGTCTAAGGTAACTGAATCGCCATCGTAGATACCTACTACGTCGGCCCTATAATTGTAAAGAGAGAATGTATTGTTCATTTAATTTATTAAAAATTTATCAAAGATGTTTAAAGCGGTGGACGCAGGTACAGTTTTGCCACGCATACACGGCACAAAACAAAGTGTCCACCTTCCTTGGTCAGTGGGATTATGTGTAGAATGAAGCTCTCCTGCGTTAATTAAACTGGGGAAATTTGTATTAGCTTCATGGACCATTGTAGAATCTTCCTCTTTAGCGCAAAGAGTCAATCTACTGAGACACTCTTTAGTGGCATCTTTTACAAAAAAAGTCTTGTCACTTTTCCACCACCTGGTTTTAGCTTCATCTGGACCAAAACTTATGTTAACTTTAACATGATCATCTGGTCTTTCACGCTTTTTGTTGTAATCATCTACATGTATAGGAACAGAACCATGAGGAGGAGTATAGAAAACTTCATATTTGCAACATGTCAAACCTAAACTGGAAAACCAAGATTCTATATCTTTGTTTCTGTATTTAAAGTTTAAATCTATATTATCCCACTCTGGCTTAACTGTAAAGTCAATAGGGGGTTTCTCTATTTCAAAAGGCAGGTCTAGATATTTATGATAAAATTTTGGATTGCTGGTCATTTTAGTAATGGTAAAGTTTCCCTTGTTTCATAAAGGGTTTGCACGAAAAAGGTATTGATAGCAATTTAGAAATCCAACAACTAAAGCCAGTACCCCAATAATAAGAACTGTAACCTGTCACTTTAGATGCCATACTTAAAACTTTTAAATCAAAAGCTGTATAAAATGCAGAATCATCAGAAGCCTCAAGCGATTCAACACCAGTGTTATTTTGCGTGTGAGAACTTTCAAGATGAGGCACAAAAACTGGAAATGATATTTGATCTTTATTTTGCATTATTATTCTTTTTAGATCGTTATTGTCAGAAATTATTATGGTATTTTTCTTCTCTTGCCTATTTATAATAGAGAAAAAATAGTCTTTATCAATATCTGATTTAATTTCGCTTTTGGCAAAAGAGTTTGTATCCCCTAATCTGAAATGAATTACATTAAAGTCTTGAAATATTAACGAATCATTTACGGCTTCTTCAATTTCTTTAGAAAAATAAATGTTTTTCTTAAACCAATTGCATACATCTTTACTTAGTTTTATAGAGTTGATGTGATTCATTGTATTGGTTGGATTAACATTCAATACTTCGCTATAGTTAGAGAAGATAAATTTCTGTCCGCCTTGCATGTTTTTTAAGACATCAAATATTTTGTCTAATTCCAAAACAGAAAATCTAGAAAGACCCAAACTACGGTCAGAGTTGCAAAAATTAAAAGGTATGTCATCTATAACAGAACTATCACAATCATCTTCAAGTTTGAATTTTAAATGTTGACTTATTGGGTGATTACTTAAAGATAGCGAGAAATTTAATTTAGCTTCTTTACATCTTTGATATAAATATATAGACCCCCTAAAAAAGTCACCTATGCCACTAAAACATTTTTCATGATAGCAATTAACGATCTTGGAAGAATGCATTTTAAATTTTTAAAAACCCTTTGTTTCTTTTCTTTTCTTCTGCCTTCTCTCTTTCAAAAGTATATTTGAAAGTATCTATATCTTCTTCAAATACATTTGAAATTATTTGTATAGTTTCTGGGTTATAATAAGAAGAATAATGTCGGTGTTTTGTTTTGTTTTTGTGCGGCAGTTTTGGGCTGATGCCTATTAAGTTTATTTCTTTGATCATTTCTGCAAAGCTTTCCTGTAAAGACTCAAAATGAATGATTTTATTAGGAGAATTTCTAGGATCTAACCATTCTGCTTGTTTGTTGGAAGCAATAAAAAATTTGTCATTTTCTCTTTCTTTTATTAAATTGCAAAAAGATAAAAAGTCTTGTTTTTTCAGGCCGTAAGTTTTTTCAAAAAGCTCTTTGTTAAGAAGAAAAAAGTTATACATCGAAACCATTCGGTCCCAAGGGTTTCTTACTACAACAAAAGAAAAATAATCACTAGTGTCAAACAGGCCAAAAGATTTTAATTCTTCTGGTTTTGCATGAGAGGTTTCAAATATGTTTTTATATACTCTTTGGTCAGCTTTCTCAGAAATTTCTTTTTCGTGCAATTTAATAACATTTGAATTACCAAGATGTTCATATATAGAAGTACTTGCGTTTTTAGGTATTCTATAAAAAATAAGCTTCGTCTTGAACGGCTCAAACTCTGGAAAAACTAAATCCATTTATCTTTTTAATCTTGTTATGTATTCCTTGTAAGATATTTGTTCGAAATCTTCCAGTCCTGAATCATCAAAATTCATTTTTTCGGTATTTAAACCTTCCCAAACAGCCCAAAACTGCCAAGTTTTCTTCTCGTATATTTTCTCCATGTTTCTGGAGAATTTGTTTGTGTCGGCAGTTCTGGATTTGTCACCCTTACCGCCATGCCAACTACTGCTGCTCATTTTCCCTGTCGATTGTATCGCTTAAAATAGTTTTTACTTTGTTTTAACTTAGACATTTTGGTTTTAGCATGGATGCCTTTACGCTTTTTGCATTTGCGGTCTTCTTTTATTTGTGTATTTTTAGCCATAATTATTAAAGTTTGATGTATTTTGGAGCTATCTCTTCTAACTCTTCACAGATTCTTAAGATTTCCTCATACTGCATGTTTTTAGTTTTGGATTTTAACTTTGAAACTTGCTCACAAAATATGCCATAATCTTCTTCTTGGTCGATAGTTTCTTTTGTTTGATTATTGTAGATGAACTGATCAAATACTTCGTAGATACTACAATCTATGCATTTTTCAATTGGATCATAGCCATCTTTACCTATAACGAAATTGAATATGTCGTTTTGATTGACTTTAATATGGTTGATTTCGTGAGCCTTCATATTTTTATGATACAATGGTTTGTAATTAATTCAAGCTTTTTTTGTGTAATAATATATGGTGAAAAAAGAATTGACTTTAAAAAATGCTCCATCAGGTTTCACTTTTACAATAAAAAAGTTAACTGGGCCATGTCCTCAAAGACTGAGAGAGATGGGATTCTGCGAGGGCTTGAATATAACAAAAGTAAATAACAACAAATGTATATTGTGCAATATTTGCGGATCGAAATATGCTATATGCAAATACTTTTCTTCACATGTGCATCTTAGCGAAAACCAATCTCAAGACCTCTAGACTGCATTCTCTTTAGTATGGCGCATGTGCCAAGCTGTTTGTCTACAGCTGCAGAAGAGAACTTCCCGTCTGCAACATACTTGCCCATTTTATAATGCTGGGTCCCTGACCATAAATAAGGAGAAAGCACATCCTTGTGGTATTTAAGGTAACCTAGCCCATTATATTTCTCTATGTTATAAAGAGAATCATTACATTGAGACCAATTAACCTTGTTTTCAAGGTCTTTTAGCTTATACAAAGCATCCTCTGCGCTTTCTTCAAAGGTATAGCTGCTACCATTTTTAGGAGCAGCTAATGGTCTGCCTATTGGGACCCATTTAGTTCTGCCCGTTAAAGGAGAACCTTCGTGTAAGTGTTTTTTAAAGCTCCATGTAGATTCTCTACCATGCAAAGCAAATACCACAGCAGAAGGAACACCTCCAGTGCGCATTTTCTCTATAGCTTTATACTTTTTCTTGTTTTCTAGGTAAATAGAGATGGATTTATCTATCCTGAATACCTGAGAAGCGTTTATTTCGGCAGAATCCCAAAGTTTTTCGTGATGCTCTGGTGGGTTGTGACGAAACGGCAGGGTAGGAGAAGGCTCGCCGCCATCTGAATCACATTTTAATCCAGATCCAACGAGAGCCAAAAACCCTAAAAATGCCGCAAATTTAAACATTAATAATAATCACTAGGCCAGCAGCTATAATAGAACCGCCGAAAAAGTAAATAAGAAATTCTGCTTTTGTGATTGCTATTCTTTGGAATGGAGTAAGACTATCCCAGTCTTTAGTGATCCAGTCTTTATCGTCTGCATATTTATCGGTCGTCTTTCGATTGTAGACGTTTCTGAGTAGCAGAGCAGAAGCCGCAGCAATAAGTGTGAAGATTGGTATTAGAAGCGCTCCACGCATCGTAAGAGCCAAAGCTCCAGATGTGTAAGCGAAAATGAGTACGGCAATAACCAATAAAAGGATCCAGTATCTTTTAATATAGCCAATAATGGGCGAATTTGATGATGGTAGCTTGATTTTAGGTAGTTTCATGTTTTAAATTGTTTGTTTTTAATATATACACTATAAAATTAATGTTGATAAGTTAGTTCTGCTTTATGATAAACAGAATCACTATATAAGTCTGGCCGATAATGAGGCTACAGAAAAGTAAATGGTGCAGTGCTTTTAGTGTTTTCTTTGGGTTAGTTACAGGAACAAAGGCCCTTAAGTAACAGTATCCAGAAAAAGTAAAGAAAAGTTGCCTGAAAATAAGATTAAAGAAAACACCAACACCGTGAAGAGCTTTCCAGTCGGGCAGGTTTAAATAGTCAGCGGTCCAAGGAATCAACCACCAAGCGGACTCAACTACCTTACCAAGAAATGATATAAAAAGACCAGTAAGAATCCAGCACATCTGACCTTCTTTTTTGTCAGAAATATTAGAGCAAGACTTGTAGGTCGGTTTTCTTATCTCCCATAGCACCGCAAAACAAAGAGCTAGCATTGGAAATGTCCATGCTAGCGATTGTAATTGAGTAAGGGTTCGAATCGCTTCGTAGGTCATTAATTAAGTCTATCTGATATGTTTTGAAGGGTTCTTTGTACGTCCCTTATGTCTTGTTGAACGCCTCTTACGTTCTGTTCTACGCCTTTAATATTCTGCTGTATAGATGTTAAGTCCTCTCTTATTGGGGAAACCTCTTTCATTATTTTAAGCTCTATATCAACATCTGTTTGATGTTGGGCGGCGTTTGTTATATGTTCTGCATGATTAGATTGAATTTTCTCCATAATTTCAACTGTTCCAGCATGATAGTCTTCCTCTTGATGCCTCGCTATATCATTTAAAAAAACTATTGAAGTCCAACAAAAACCGACAAAGGTAGCAACACCCAAGGTTATGTAGACCCAACCTTGAAATGTTTTCGGCTTTTTAAATTGAACAGCGCCCTCTTCATGTTGAAGCTCTTTTATGGTCCTGCTTATTATCTCTTGGATTTCTTCTGTAGACATTTTAATCAGTTTTTAGAATATTTATCGAAGCGACTAAAGATACAGCGCCAGAAATGATATGTTCTGCATGAGTTGGTGCTATTTGAACGCCCAAAAGAGCAATAATAGATATTATACCACGCCAAGTGCTTTCTTGCTGGATTTTTAACAGGAAGTTTTGTTTAAAAGGCAGCTTTGTTTCTTTCGTTTCCATCTTTAAAAGAGTCGTGGTCCAAACAATTTAAACAAGATACCCGCACCTAAAAGGCCTCCAACCGCAAAACAAATGTTTCTATACTTCTTTAAGGCATCCATTTTCTTTTGGATCTCAGCAATTTTGACATCGCTTTCAGCTTTTACCTTTAAAATTTTCTCTTCCACTTCTCTGACTTCTTTTTGAGCCTGGATTGTCTGAGTTCTTAGCTGATTATTAACCTTTCTAAGCTCTGCGGCCTCGTTCTCTTTTAAGTTCAGCGCAATCTCTACATCGGTAAGGCTACTTTCGAGCGCTCTAAGGTCGTTTGTTTGGTTTCTGTTCCAACGCCCAAGCATATCTAACTCGTCACTGATAACCTGAAGCTTGGCTTTAAGTTCTTCTGCTTTTTGTTTTTCAGCAAGCAAAAGAGCGTTTGTGGTTCTGATTTGAAGCTTTAGTATCTGCTCGCCACCATATGTTGATGCCTTAGAGATTTTCTTCAGAGCTTCGTTTGATTTGTCAAGCTTAGGGATCACACTTTCCTTGGCTGAAACGCTTCTGATAGTCTTTTTGCTGCTTTTATTGGCACAAGAACAGCTAAATAAAAGAAATACAGAAAAGATTGATAATACTTTAAATAAGTTTTTCATAATAATACCTTCCGTTGTGAAATAATTACACCAAAATGATCTTTTAGTAACATAATATATACAAAAGAATTAATTACTGGTTGGCAAATTTACGGCAATAGAGCCTCTAAAGCTACGACTCTGGCTTGCAAGGCTTCTAAAGCTTCGGTAACATTTAAACCTGAAACAGTAGAATCATTTCTGACATCTGTAGATGGTTGTTTGGGGTAAGAGGCTAAAACCTGCAAAGCTCCATTATTTTGTTGGCTTTTCAAGCATATAGCTATTGGTTGGGAGTATCCGCTTGTAGGCTCGACTCCAGTAAGCTGCCCAAGACCATCAACATAGAGTATCCCTCCTTCATTAAAATCTCTAGTGTCTAAATGATCTAAAACACCAGCTGTAATTATATTACCAAAAGATCCTTGAGATATATCATCTTCAGCCAAACCTATCGTAACATCTGTTAGTTGGTTAGACAAGCTAACATTAATAGCATTTTGCCCTACGTTG
>Ga0213861_10005551_pt1 | contig 10105 bp, 9 predicted proteins | sample PICome_4_FD_160110 | JGI IMG/M metagenome (GOLD analysis project Ga0213861, IMG submission 160110) | Coastal seawater microbial communities near Pivers Island, North Carolina, United States - PICO131 | ecosystem: Environmental > Aquatic > Marine > Coastal | place: USA: North Carolina | collected...
TGCCGCCGCGCCGCCAAAGTCGGCATCCGGATGGTCACGACATTCAGTCGATACAGCAAATCGCTGCGAAATGTGCCTTGGGCCGCAGCCGCCTCAAGATCGGATTTTGACGCCGCGATGAAGCGGACATCCAGATCAATCCGGTCATGTGATCCCAGACGGCTGATCGACCGCGTTTCGACGGCATGCAAAAGCTTGGCCTGCAACGCCAGAGGCAGGCTGTCGATTTCGTCAAGAAACACCGTGCCTCGCCGTGCATGTTCGAATTTTCCGGACCGCGCCCGCGTTGCCCCCGCAAAGGCACCCGCCTCATGGCCGAACAATTCGCTTTCGATCATTTCAGCGGGGAGCGCGGCACAGTTGATCGCGACAAAGGGTCGGTCCGCCCGCTTGCTGGCCGCGTGAAGAGCCTGAGCAGCAAGCCCTTTGCCGGTGCCCGTCCCGCCAACGATCAGCACATCGGCATCGCTCACGGCAACTGTGCGGATCTGGCGACGGACGGTCTCCATTTCGGGACTGAAACCGCGCAGACCGTCCTTGATCCCGATCAGAGGGGCCATGTCCGTGCGCAGCCTGCGGTTTTCAATGGTCAGTCGGCGCATGTCCAAAGCGCGCCGCACCGCCTCGACCAGCCGTTCGGGCGCATAGGGCTTTTCGATAAAGTCATATGCCCCCTCGCGCATCATGGCGACGGCGAGATCAAGATCACCATGTCCGGTGACGAGGATCACCGGGAACTCCGGGTCTATTTGCAAGGCGGCGCGCAAAAGCTCGGTTCCGTCCATTCCGGGCATACGGATGTCGGTGACAAGGATGCCGGGGAAGTCGGGACCGATCACCGGCAGCGCCGAAGCCGCACGGTCAAAGCACCGGCACTCCAGATCAGCCAGCTCAAGTGTCTGCTGCGCTGCAATCCGCAGCGGTTCCTCGTCATCGACGAACAGAACTGGCGCAGGTCCAGTCATTCAGCAGCCGCCAATGACGGGGCTTCGGCCAGTTTCAGTGTCACACTGAACACCGCACCCCCCTCAGGATGGTTGCGACCCTCAAGCGTGCCGCCGAAATCGCGCACGATGTTGTAGGAAATCGAAAGGCCCAGCCCCATGCCCTTGCCCGGCTCCTTGGTGGTGAAGAACGGATCGAACAGCTGTGCGATCTCGGCGTCAGTCATGCCGGTCCCACGATCCCGAACGCGCACATGGACATGACCACCGTCGCGGTCCAACACCAAATCGACGACAGGATCAGGCACATCGCTCATCGCATCGACCGCATTGCTGAGCAGGTTGACGAAGACCTGCTGCAACCGCACCTGTCCGCCCTGCACCCATATTTCGCCCTCGATCTCATCACGGCTCACCCGGCAGCCCGAGGCGCGCATCTTGGGTTCAACAATGACAAGCGCTGTGTCCAGCGCACGATTGAGCAGCACCGGTTCGGTCTTTTCGCCGGGGCGTCGGGCAAAATTCCGAAGATGGGTCGAGATTGCGGCCAGTCGGTCGACCATGTCGTCGATCAAGCCGACGTTCTGGCGCACCTTGTCCGGTTCACCCCGATCCAGATAGGCCCCAGCGTTCCGGGCAAAGGATTTCACTGCCGCAAGCGGTTGGTTGAATTCGTGGCTGAGCGCGGCGGCCATCTGGCCCAGCGCGGCCAGCTTACCGGCCTGAACCAGCTCTGTCTGTGTCTGCCGGAGCAGCGTCTCAGCAGCGCGCCGTTCCTCCACCTCTTGCGTGATCAGGCGGTTGGCTTCTTCGAGTTCCGCCGTGCGCTGTGTCACCCGGTGTTCCAGTTCCTCCTGCATCGACAGCGCAGCCGCGATGCGTTCCTGCATCTGGATGCGGCGCTGGATCACCACCGTGGCGATCAGTCCGACCAGCAAGAGCAGCAACGCAGAGACCGCAGCTGTCCCGATGGCGCGGGTCCACGCCTGCTCGCTTGGTGTGAGAAGCGACACCTCCCAGCCGGCTTCGGGGATCATCTGGCTTTGCACGATGAACCGCTCGACCGGACCCGTGTCATTGGTAATGGTGACCTGACGGAACGTGTCGTCGAACGGCTCTTGCTCGGTCTGCAACGGCACAAGCCGATCCATCGGGTATTTCTTGGTGTCTTCAATCGCCGCACGGGCTTCGGGGCTGAGCGGGCCCAGCGACCGAAATTGCCATTCCGTACGGCTGGCCATGAAGATCACCCCGGCATCGTCCAGCACAACAATCTCGTTTGACCCGTCGCGCCAAGCATCCTCGAACGCATCAACGGTGAATTTCACGGCCAACACGCCAAGGATTTCGGACTCGTCGCGCACTGCTTCGGCAAAGAAATAGCCGCGCTCGCCTGACGTGGTCCCAAGGGCGAAGAACCGCCCCCGCTCGCCTGCAAGTGCGCCGGTGAAATAGGGACGGTAGGCAAAGTTCTGGCCAACGAAGGACAGCGCTTTCCAGTGGTTGCTTGCGGCAATGGTCAGACCGGTCGGGTCGATCAGGAAAATGTCGGACAGACCCACCTCTTCGGCGGTCAGGTGAAGTTCGTCGTTCACCCGATCAATCAAGGCCGTGTCCGAAGGATCGCGCAGCGCGCGCGCAAGATCAGGGCGCTCAGCGATCAGACCCGGCAATGCCTCGAAACGGCGCAGGGATCCGGTCAGGCCCTCAACCGCAAGCGTCAGGGTCGATGCCTCGCGCTTGCCCAGTTGGCCCAGATAGATGCGTTCCAGCGCAGGCAACAACAGAACAAGCGTCGCAAAAAGCACAGCCAGCCCGCCCAGGATCAGGCCAAGCGCCAAGTGCCGTGTGCTGCCACGGTGTTTTATGTCTGCAGAACGCGTCATGGCGCGAAGATGCGTCCATTTGCAGGCCGAGACAAGCCGCTCGCGCGGTATGGTCGGCCCAGCGGCGCGCTGGCCTACATCACCGCCCCGATTTGCCACGGGACAAATTCGTGATCACCAAGGCCAAGGGTTTCGGATTTCGTGGCCTGACCCGACGCCGTGGCGCGGCTGAGATCGAAAATCTCGTGCCCCTTCTCGGCGATGGTCACACCTTGGGACAGGATATCGCCGGTGTTGAGGTCCATATCGTCGGGCATCTGTGCGAAAAGCCGGTCCGATGTGGCCAGCTTGATTGTCGGTGCGGGCTTCGACCCAAAGGCCGACCCGCGCCCAGTGGTAAAGACCACGATCTGCGCGCCACCTGCGATCTGGCCGGTGACCGACACCGGGTCATAGCCAGGTGTATCCATGAACACGAGACCCGGTACATCGACGTGTTCGGCATAGTCGTAGACTGCGGTCAAAGGGGTGGACCCGCCCTTGGCCGCAGCGCCCAGCGATTTTTCTAGGATGGTGGTGATCCCGCCCTGCTTGTTGCCGGGGCTCGGGTTGTTGTCGAGCGATCCGCCATTCAGCGCTGTGTACTGTTCCCACCATTTGATCTGACCGATCAGCTTTTGCGCCACCGCGTCAGAAGCGGCGCGGCGCAGCAGCAGTTGCTCGGCGCCATAAATCTCGGGCGTTTCCGACAGGATCGCAGTGCCACCCTGCCCAACCAGCAAGTCACTCGCCACCCCAAGCGCCGGGTTTGCGGTGATTCCGGAAAACCCGTCCGACCCACCGCATTGCAACGCCACCCGAAGCGCCGACATCGGCTGCGGGCTGCGCGATATGCGGTCCACTTCAGGCAGCAGCCCAACCACATGATCCTTGATCGCATCAATCGTGGCGCGCGTGCCGCCGGTGTCCTGAATGGTCAGCCCGTGGAAATGCGCCGTGCTCTCGGCCCCGAAATGCGATTGCATCCGCGCGATCTGCATCACTTCGCAGCCCAAGCCCACAAACACCGCTGCACCCACATTCGGATGGGTGGCATGGCCCCAGAGCACGCGGTCAAGAATCTCGAATCCCGGTCCGCTGCCTGCCATGCCGCAGACCGTGCCATGCGCCAGCGCGACAATGCCGTCGATATCGGGATAGGCGTCGAGCACACCGCTCGCCTCGATCTCGGTCGCGGCGCGGCGGATCACCGTCGCGGAACAGTTCACCGTCGCGAGAAGCGCGATTTAGTTGCGCGTGCCGACACGTCCGTCAGGGCGCAAATAGCCTTGGAATGTCAAAGGCTCGCTCTGAGGAATTGCCGCCTGTGCCGCCGCCAGATCGGCCCCGATGGCATAGGCTTGCTCGGGGTTTTCGAAGATGCAGTTGGACGTATGAACGTGATCCCCGGCGGCAATGGCGCGGGTCGCCTTGCCGATGAACTGGCCGAACTTGAGGATCGGCGCGCCTGTTGGGATGGCCACTAGAGCAATCTTGTGCCCGGCGGACAGCGGTTTCTCCAAAGGCACCCCAAGTCCCAGAGGGTCCTCGCCCGCCTGCGCCCGTGCCGTCAGGACCGCCACATTGTCAGAAGAATGAAGCACCAGCGGTTCAGACATGTCCAATCCCTCGGATCACACCGCGCAGTTCCGCAAGCCCGCGCAAACGCCCGATCAGCGGATAACCGGGGACATACTCGCGGTCATGGTCGCTCAACATATGATGCCCATGGTCGGGGCGGAACGGGATGACGTGATCCGCGCGCCCCTCGGCCCTGCGCCGCGCCTCTTCGCGCAGCAGCACCCGCAGGAGCAGCACCATATCCGTATCACCATCCAGATGTGCCGCCTCTTCGAATGACCCATCCGCCTCTTTGCGCACGTTGCGCAGATGCGCAAAATGGATGCGGTCGGCCACCCGCGCGGCAATTGCGGGCACATCATTCCCCGGATGCGCGCCAAGCGAGCCGGAACAGAGCGTCACGCCATTGGCCGGGCTGTCCTGCGTCGCCAGCACCCATTCCAGATCATCGCCCGTCGACACGATGCGCGGCAGGCCAAGAATGTCGCGCGGCGGATCGTCGGGATGGACACAGAGCCGAATGCCAAGGTCTTCGGCGGTCGGGACAACCTCAACCAGGAACCGGGCGTAGTTCGCGCGCAAAGCGTCCCGGTCGATCCCGTCATAGGCGGCCAGCGCCGTGCGAAGTCCCGGAATGTCGTAGCGGTCGAACGCCCCCGGCATTCCTGCCATGATCGACTTGAGCAATTTGTTCCGCTCCGCCTCGCTGGCCTGCTGATACCAGGCGGCAGCGCGGACGCGCACCTTGTCGCTGTAAACGTCCTCGGCGGCCTGCCGCCCGAGCATGTGGATCTCGAACGCCGCCATATGGGTCGCCTCGAACCGGAGACAGGTGGCACCTCCGGCAACAGGGGCCGCCAGATCGGTGCGAGTCCAGTCCAAGAGCGGCATGAAGTTGTAGCAGATCGTGCGCACGCCCTCTTCCGCCAGATGGGCCATCGACTGGCGGTAATTCGCGAAAAGCGCGGACAAGTCGCCCTCGCCTTTCTTGATCCGCTCGTGCACCGGCAGGCTTTCCACGACGGACCAGACGAACCCCGCCTCTTCGATGGCGCGCTTGCGGTCCGCGATGGCCACACGCGGCCAGACCTCGCCATAGGGGATGGCATGCAGAGCGCTGACAATCCCCGCAGCCCCCGTCTGCGCCACCTCAGGCAAAGTGATCGGATCGAATTCGCCGTACCAGCGCCATGTCTCGATCATAGCGTCCCCTCTTGGATCGCAGCGCGGGCACCTTTGGCCCAAAGATGGATCGCCGCCGCGGTCACGGGCTGCTTCAACTGATCCGCCAGATCCGCTGGGAAAACTTCTCGCATTCCAAGCAAAGCTGCAACCTTACCCTCGGGTGTATCGGCACTGTCCGACGCATCGCGCAGCCGCGCCGCCAATGGATCGCGCACGTCAATCTCCTGCCCCTGCTCATCCATGCCACCAACATACCGCATCCACGCTGCCACGGCGAGGCAGAGCGCCGGACAGTCACGCCCGGCAGACAGGTTCGCTGCCAAACTGCCCAAGATACGCTGTGGGAGTTTCTGGCTGCCATCCATCGCGATTTGCCATGTCCGATGACGGATGCCGGGATTGGCATAGCGGTCGAACAGCGCATCAGCATACTCCGTCAGGCTCACCCCCTCGGGGGCCTGCACCGCCGGCATGATCTCGGACCAGAGCTGCCGCACATAGGCGGCAAAGACGGGATCGGCGATGGTGTCGGCAATGGTCTCGTGCCCGGCCAGAAAGCCGGTATAGGCCAGCGAGGAATGGGTGCCATTCAGCATGCGCAGCTTCATGTGCTCATGCGCCGTCACGTCCCGCACCATCTCGACACCCGCAGCGGCGAAATCCGGACGCGCACCACCGACGAAATCGTCTTCGATCACCCATTGGGCAAAAGGTTCGTGCATCACCGGTGCCGCGTCGGGACGCCCGGTCAACTCGGCCACCCGCGCGATGTCGGCCTCGGTGGTGGCAGGCGTAATCCGGTCCACCATGGTGCAGGGGAACTTGCCCTCCGCCTCGATCCAGTTCGCCAGTGCCGGGTCCAGCCACCGTGCGAAACCCAGCACAAGACCGCGCACAAGCCGTCCGTTCTCGGGAAGGTTGTCACAGGTCAGAACGGTAAAGGGTGCCGCACCCGCCGCCCGTCGACGCTGCAACGCGCGAACCAGAAAGCCAATAGCAGAGACCGGCACAACATGGGACAGATCGTGCTGAATATCCGGGTGATCGACGTTCAGCGCACCGGTCGCGGGGTTGTGGCAATAGCCCTTTTCGGTGACCGTCAGCGTCACGATCCGGACCTCCGGTTTCGCCATCGCCGACATCACCGCTTCGGGGTCTTCGGGCGCGACAAGCACGTCATTCAGAACGGTGATCCAGCGTGCCTGCTCGCCCTCGGGTGCCAGTGTGACCGAGGTGTATCCCCAACCCTGCCCGCGCAGCGCATCGCGCGTATCCGGGCTGCGCAGCGATACCCCCACGATGCCCCAATCCCCACCTGAAGCCGCCATGGCGTCTTCGATGAACACACATCCAAAGGCGCGAAAGAACGCACCAAGGCCCAGATGCACGATGCCTGTCTGAGGTCGATTTGTCAGGTCAGCGGGCAAGCCAGCCTCCATCCACGTTCAGAACCACGCCATGCACATAGCGCGCCGCGGGCGTACATAGGTAGACAGCGGCTCCGGCGATGTCCTCGGCCTGCCCCCAGCGACCCGCCGGGATGCGGTCCAGGATCGCCTGATTGCGGTCGGGATCGTTGCGCAGCGCTTCGGTATTGTTGATCTCGATATAACCGGGGGCGACCGCATTGACGTTGATGCCCTTGGCCGCCCATTCGTTCGCCAAGAGCTTGGTCAGCCCCGCGACACCATGTTTTGACGCGGTGTAGGACGGCACACGGATGCCCCCCTGAAACGACAACAGCGACGCGATGTTCACCACCGCCCCGGTGCCGCCCCGCGCCAGCAACGCCTTGGCAAAGGCCTGCGTGGTGAAGAACAACGCCTTGAGATTGACGTCCATCACGTCGTCCCAATCGGCCTCGGAAAACTCCACCGCATCGGCGCGACGGATGATCCCTGCGTTGTTGATGAGCAGATCGATGGGCTGGTCGTCGAACAGCCCCTGCCCCGCCATCGGATCAGAGAAATCGACAAGCACCGACGACGCAGTCCCACCTTCTGCCGTGATCGCAGCAACGGTTTCGTCACACGCCCGGCGTCCAGCACAGATCACCTCGGCCCCCGCCTCGGCCAGGCCCATGGCAATCGCCTGCCCGATGCCGGTATTGGCCCCGGTCACAAGCGCGCGGCGTCCTTGCAACGAAAAGGCCTTCACCGCAAATCCCACATCGCCACCATGTCCATATCGGTGAAATCGACATTATCCCCCGCCATCGCCCAGCAGAAGGTGTAGGATGACGTGCCAGCGCCCGCATGGATCGACCAAGGCGGCGAAATCACCGCCTCTTCATTGGCCATGACGATGTGCCGGGTCTGCGACGGTTCACCCATCAAATGAAACACGCGCTGGTTTTCGGGCAGCTTGAAATAAAGATACGCCTCCATCCTGCGATCATGGAGATGGGCAGGCATGGTGTTCCAGACCGATCCTTCAGCGAATTGCGTGTAGCCCATCAAAAGCTGGCAGCTTTTGCACACCTCGGGGTGCAGGAACTGGATAATCACCCGTTCATTCGCCGTTTCTCTCGCGCCCATCTCGACGCGTCGGGCGTCAGCCAAAGTGATCAGCCGCGTCGGATAGCTGTGATGCGCCGGGGCGGACAACACGTAGAACCGACCGTTCCCGCTGAATGTCACCGGCCCGGACCCCATCCCGATATAAAGCACTTCGCCCGTACCGATCTCGTAATCATTGCCACCAACGGTCACGGAGCCCGCCTCGCCAATGTTCAGCACCCCCATTTCACGACGGTCAAGGATCGACGGCGTGCCCACTTCCTTCACGTGATCCAGCGTGAGACTGCCCCCGGTAGGCACCGCAGAGCCAAGGATCAGACGATCATAGTGAGAATAGACAAGGTTGATCTCGCCCTCTGCGAACAGGCCACCGACATGGAACTGCGCACGCAGCTGATCTGTGTCCAGCGTCTTTGCCGTGGCCGGATCAATCGCGTGTCGGGTTTGGGTCTTGAGCATGGTGTCAGGCCTTTCGGGTCAAAGAAAATCGTCACGGCGCGGGGTGAAGGTGTCGATCAGCGTGCCCGCCTCGCGGCATGTGCAGCCATGACGGACGCCGGACGGGATCACGACACTGTCGCCCGGGCCGAGGTCATGTTCGGTGTCGCCGACGACAAAGGTGAACCTCCCGGACTCGACATAGGTGGATTGCACATGGGGATGGTTATGCAGCTTGCCCTCGGCCCCGTCTTGGAACCGAAACACCACCACCATCAGATCGGGGTTTTCTGCCAGCACTTGCCGGGTCACACCCGGATCGGTCGGAACAACGGGATAGGTCATTTCAGCCTCATCTGAAAAGAGACGGCAGCCAGAGCGACAGCGCCGGAATGTAGGTGACAAGCATCAGCGTCGCGAAGGCTGCGCCATAGAACGGCCAGATCGTGCGCACCGCGTCCCAGACCGGGATACGACCCACCGCACAGCCGACAAACAGCACCGCGCCCACGGGTGGCGTGCAGAGCCCGATGCCAAGGTTGAGGATCAGGATGACCCCGAAATGCACCGGATCGACGCCAAAGGCGGTCGCCACCGGCAGGAAGATCGGTGTGGTGATGACGATGAGCGGCGACATGTCCATGAAGGTGCCAAGGATCAGCAGCACGAGGTTCAAAAGCAGCAGGATGATGATCGGGTTGTCCGAAACCCCCTGCAACAGCGCCACCATCGACGCGGGCACCCGCGTGTAGGCCAGAAGCCAGCCAAACGCCGCAGCGCAGCCGATGACCATCAGCACCATCGCGGTGGTGCGCACCGCGGCAAATGTGGCTTCGATGAAATCGTGCCAGCTCAGGCTGCGATAGACGAAAAACGTCACCAGAAGCGCATAGACAACCGCGATGTTCGAGGACTCGGACGCGGTGAAAATGCCCGACCGCACGCCGCCGAAGATGATGGCCACAAGGATCAGACCCGGTGCGGCGGACACGAACAAGGTGCCGAGAATGCGGAAGCCCTGGAACGGTTGGGTCGGATAGCCTTTCCGCACCGCCATCCACCACGCGGCCACCATCAGCAGACCAGCCAGCAGGAACCCCGGAATAATCCCCGCGGTGAAGAGATCGGCAATCGAGACCTTTCCCCCGGCGGCAATGGAATATATGATCATGTTGTGGGACGGCGGCAGCAGCAGCGCGATGATCGAACTCACCACGGTGATGTTGACTGCTTAATCGGTGTCATAGCCGCGCGCTTTCATTTGCGGGACCATCAGGCCACCAACCGCACTGGCATCGGCAGCCGCCGACCCGGACACCCCGCCGAACATGACCGAGGACAGCACGTTCACCTGCCCCAACCCGCCGCGCAGATGGCCGACAAACCCTCCGGCCAGCGCCACCAGACGGCGGGCAATGTCGCCCCGCACCATCAGATCGCCCGCGTAGATGAAAAACGGGATCGCCATGAGCGCGAACACCGACACACCGGAATTGAGGCGCTGGAACACGACGACCGGCGGAATGCCAAGATAGGCAATGGTCAGGGGAATCGCACTTGAGCTTTGACAGTT
>Ga0213861_10005553_pt1 | contig 10102 bp, 10 predicted proteins | sample PICome_4_FD_160110 | JGI IMG/M metagenome (GOLD analysis project Ga0213861, IMG submission 160110) | Coastal seawater microbial communities near Pivers Island, North Carolina, United States - PICO131 | ecosystem: Environmental > Aquatic > Marine > Coastal | place: USA: North Carolina...
TGAGAAACTCAGATATTGAATTAGAGTTAGTTCAAAACTCTGACTTTTTTTCTGTTTATGACGCAGTTGAGGATGTTATATCTTTAGGATGGGAAAAATCTGATTCTGAGTTTGTAGTCGATAGTAACTATAAAAGATTAGTCTTTAGATACGGAGACACAGTAAAATCCGTAGAAGATAAATTATATGAAAGAGATATTGTCCTTTCTTATGAAAAAAGTTTTGTGACACATGAAGAATAAAGAACAAAAAATAGTAAGGCTATTAGAAGAAGGGTTTTCTTATCATACTATTAAGAAAATGAACGATTATCATATTAATAAGATTTATAAAAACCTTGTTAATGAGGAGGAAACTTCTACAGTAGAAAAAACAACATATAGTAAGTCTGAAGTACAGCAGATAAAAAATAAAAACGGAGGTATAAACGTTAATGGTACCGTTACACCGAACGATGATGGTTCAGTAACTGTAACACAGCAGATGGAAGAAGAAATAGATGACACTAATGCGTTAGGTAAATTAGCCATGCAAACCGCCACAGGACAAGAAATGCCTCATGATTCCGATGATATGGCACCTGATGGGATGGATGATGATTCTGATAATAACAGAAAAATGATGGCTAACGAAGAATTTTATGGTGATATTGACGAGGATGTTGTAATAGATGAGTTATTCGGAAACTCAAAGAAAAAAATGAAAAAACCTATCGGTACTTTAACAACTTTAGGTATGTTTGAAGAGACAAGTAAAGGTACGAAGTGTTGGAAAGGTTATGAGAAGAAAGGTATGAAGACTATGTTTGGTAAAAAAGTTCCAAATTGCGTTAAAAAAGAAAGTAAGGAAGAAAAAATTAGTCATCTTGAAGAAAGTATTGTATCTTTGATTAAGAAATCACAAGGTAAAATGTTAACTAAAAAAGATATTTTGTCGGAACAACCTAAAATTGCACCCGCAGAGCCTACTGTTAAGCCAGGGGTAAAACCTAAAAGAGGTACACCGTACAAACCAAAACATAGTCCAAAACCTAAAGCGGGTACTGAAATAAAACCGGCAGAGCCAACGGTTAAACCAGGTGTTAAACCTGAAAGGGGTAATCCTTACAAACCAAAACATAGTCCAAAACCTAAAGCGGGTGAAGATAAAGGAGTGCCTGAGTTCTTAAAATTTAATAACCTAAATATAAAATTTAGAGATGAGTGATTTAACTAACAAAATACGAAAGGCCGTAAAAGAACAAATCGAATACGATGGTCCTGAAAGAATGGATAGAGAAATCGAGAGGAAAATCTCTAGTGGTGAAACCCCTATTTCTGATAATCCCGCCCTACCAGGTAAAGAGAACGATGAGTTTGATAATTCTTTTGCTGAATTAATAGCTTCTACGAGATTTAAAGAAGTGGTTGATAGAGTAAAAAACTACACTGGTATGGAAGAAGTGTCAGGACAAAATGCATTTATGCAATTACAAATGATGTTAATGCAGGCAGTACAGGAAGTGAAATCTATAGAATCAAATAATGAGGGTTATTTAGAACAATTAGCAGTAGACTTAGTTAAACAAGAATTATCACTACCTGATGATGCATTTCAATATGACGTAGAGTTACAATCAATGCCAGGTCAAATAGATACGTCTAATATGATTTCTGAACCAGAAGAGATTGATGATGAGGAAGTTCAGCAACAATTTGGAGTTAGTTCAGATGAGGCGGAAGACGATTTAGAAAACTTTATGGTGGCTTTTGAAAAATTTGATTTAGAGAAATCTAAAAGAAGGTTTATTAATTCATTAATACAGGGAGCCTCAAAAAAAGGTCATTACATGTTCCATCTTGTTGAGGAACAATTAAATAATATTAACCCTAGACTATTAAATCTTTATGGGGTCCTAATGTCTATTAACGATTTACTTTATTGGATAATGCCAGACCAAATGATTATGTCCGCAGCCGAAAGTGGTGAGGGAGTACAGGGTTCTGAAGAAGTTGATGATACGACAGACCCACCTACTATTAAGGCTAAAGGTCTATTCTTTCCTGTTTTAGTTCATGAACTAATTAAAGGGGTTTATGAGGTATTAGGTACGTCAGGGTTACCAGACGACCCTAAGGCCGCTGATATGGTTATGGGTCAAACAGATACACTCCCATATGAAATATGGGATTTAAGATTAGGTCCAGTTATTTGGGACAAATTTAAATCTTCGTATCCTGATAAAATATATGAAGATGATATGAGAGAAATACAAAATTATTTATTTTCTCGTTTTTCCGCATTATCTACAGACGAGTTTTTTGAAGTAGCTCGTTTAATTATTTCAGGTTCAGACGAAGGAAAACAAATTGTTTCAAAAATGGTTAATGAAATTATTGAAGAACTTAAGGGGTATGAATATGAAGACGCAATGTCACAGTATACTGATGATGATGATGACAGCGATGATGGACTTTCTGACCTATTGGGTGACCTAGGTATTTCCTTAACATAAAAGTTATTTAAAATGTCTATATGGCGTTAACAAAAGAAAAGGTATTATTGGAGTATGCGAGGTGTGTAAAAGACACCTCGTATGCGTTAAAAACATATCTACAGACTTATGATAATACTCAGTCTAAATATGTTCCTTTAAAATTATTTCCCGACCAAGAATATCTAATAAATGATTATGATACTTTTGAAGAAAACATAGCCCTTAAATATAGACAAGCTGGAGTGTCTACTGTAACATCTGCATGGATATCTAAAAAATTAGTTACAGCTTCTAAAACTAAACCAGAAAAAATCCTTATCATAGCCAATAAACTTGATACATCTGTTGAGATGGCAAGTAAAATCAGAGCTTTCATGGACCAATGGCCCTCATGGTTTGGGGTAGATTTCTCCATTGAAAAGAACTCTCAAAGACATTATAAATTAACTAATGGGTGTGAAGTAAAGTCAGTTGCAACATCGAAAGACGCACTTCGTGGATATACCCCTACCATTCTTGTGTTTGACGAAGCGGCATTTATTGAAGCCGATAATGACTTTTGGTCTGCGTGTATGGCGTCCCTATCTACAGGAGGTAAAGTAATTGTAATATCTACCCCTAATGGATTTGACCCAATATATTACTCTATTTACGACCAGTGTTTAAGGGGTATGAATGACTTTAAAATTACTGAAATGTTTTGGTACCGTGACCCTCGGTACGCTAAAGATTTAAAACTTATTAAATGTAATGATATTGTTCATTATATGTTAAATAGGGAGGATTACAATGATGACGAGATTATTATAGAGTATGGTCACATATCACCTATGGAAAGAAATTTTGAAGAGATTAAATCTAAGTTTCTTGAGGGATATAAGCCATACTCTACGTGGTTCGAAGGTATGGCTAAAAAGCTTAAGTTTGATAGACGTAAAATTGCTCAGGAATTAGAGTGTAATTTCTTGGGTTCAGGTGATAATGTAATACCTAGTGATACTGTGGAAAAAATAAAGGAGAATTTTATTGTGGAACCAGAAAATAAATTTATGGGTGGTGCGTTATGGCAGTGGAAAGAACCTGTTGTCGGTCACAAATATATTATGGGTATTGATGTATCTCGTGGTGATAGTGAAGACTTTACAACCTTTTGTATTATAGATTTTGATGAGAGAGAACAAGTTTTAGAGTATTTAGGTAAAATACCTCCTGATGTCGCTGCTGAAGTCGCATTTAAGTGGGCGACAATGTATTCTGCCTTTGTCGTTATTGATATCACTGGAGGTATGGGGGTTTCTACCGCAAGAAAATTGCAAGAAATGAACTATAAAGATTTATATGTTGAAGGTACTAATGTTGCTGATAAGTGGAAGTACAACCCATCAACTATAGAGAAAATACCGGGATTAAACTTTAACTCAAAAAGAGTTCAAATTGTGGCTTCTTTTGAGGAGGCTTTAAGACATAACTTTATTGTTCGTTCGACACGTCTTATGAACGAGCTAAATACTTTTGTCTATGTAAATGGAAGGCCTGACCATATTAAGGGTCAACACGACGACCTTATCATGGCCATGGCAATGGCAATATATGTAGGTGAAAATTCTTTCACGAAACTTGAAAAGGTGACCGACCAAACAAAGGCTATGATGGAAAGTTGGTTAGTTAATGAAACTCCGGTAAAAAATTCATCTAAAGAGTTTAATCCAGGTTTACCTGTAATGCCCGCTAATCAATACAATCACCATAGACGAATTGATGGTTACACTAAAAAAGATTATGAGGATTACGGTTGGTTATTTGGAGGTAATCGTAGATAACCTTTAATTAAATTAAGTAAAGTTTATATTTATTTAAAAAAAGATGGCTGATAATAACAATTTTACTATATGGCAAAGGTTGACTAAGGTATTTGGACCTGATTCTACCTTAGACCAACAAGCCCCGGTTTATAATTTTGATAAAAAACAAATATTAAAAACTACCGACAAAAAAGAATATGAAAGAGAGAAATTACAAGCTCAACAAACACTATATTTAGGTCAGCAATGGCAAAAAATCGAAAACAATTTATATACCCAAGCGGTTTATTATGAACCCACACGTTTAGCATCTTTTTACGACTATGAGAGTATGGAGTATACTCCTGAAATTTCAGCAGCTTTAGACATTTATTCTGAAGAGTCTACTACACCCGATGAAGACGGATATATATTACAAATTTACTCTGAAAGTAAAAGAATAAAATCAGTTTTAGCGGATTTATTTAATAATAGATTAGATATTAATACTAACTTACCTATGTGGACACGTAATACATGTAAGTACGGTGATAATTTTGTGTATTTAAAATTAGACCCTGAAAAAGGTATTATGGGGGCTCAACAGTTACCTAATATTGAGATTACTAGACAGGAGAGAGGTATGAAAATTAAACCTGAAAGAAACTCAACGGAAAGTGAAAATGATTCATTAAAATTTTTGTGGCAGAATAAAGATATAACTTTCAATACTTGGGAAGTCGCTCACTTTAGATTATTAGGTGATGATAGAAAACTACCATACGGTACATCTATGTTAGAAAAAGGTAGACGTATATGGAAACAATTAATCTTATCAGAAGATGCTATGTTAATCTATAGGACTTCTAGAGCACCAGAAAGAAGGGTATTTAAAATATTTGTAGGTAACATGGATGATAAGGATGTTGAACCTTATGTACAACGAGTCGCTAATAAGTTCAAAAGAGACCAAGTAGTTGACTCCAACAATGGAAATGTGGACTTAAGATATAATCAAATGGCTGTTGACCAAGATTACTTTATTCCTGTTAGGGACCCTAATGCTCCTAACCCTATAGATACATTACCAGGGGCTCAGAACCTATCTGAAATTGCGGATATTGAGTACATACAAAAAAAGTTATTAACTTCTTTGAGGGTACCTAAAGCTTTCTTAGGTTTTGAAGAGGTTGTTGGAGACGGTAAAAGTCTATCTTTACAAGATATTAGGTTCGCTAGAACTATAAATAGAATACAAAAATCTATGGTTCAAGAACTTAATAAAATAGCTATAGTTCATTTATACCTTTTAGGTTTTGAAGACGAATTAGGTAACTTTACTTTAGGGTTAACTAATCCATCTGCACAAGCAGAATTATTAAAAATGGAACAATGGACACAGAAAATACAACTTTATAGGGATGCTGTTAGTGACCCAGGTAATGGTATTCTACCTGTTTCATCATCTTGGGCTAAGAAACACATTCTCGGATTTAGTGATGATGAAATTAAGTTGGATATTCAACAACAAAGAATGGAAAAAGCAGTTGCCGCTGAATTAGAAAAGACATCTGAAGTAATAAGTAAAACGGGTATATTTGCTAATATAGATAAGTTATACGGTAATAAACCTGGTGAAGGTGGTGATGCTATGGGTGACGAAACAACAGACTCCGAAGTAGGTGATATGGGAGGAATGTCGACTGGTGATTTAGGAGGTGATTTAGGAGGTGATTTAGGAGGTGATTTAGGAGGTGATTTAGGTGGTGATTTAGGTGGTGACGCAGGTGGTGACGCAGGTGGTGACGCAGGTGGTGACGAAGGTGGGGGAGATTTAACACCTGAAAGATTTATTAGTAATAAAGATTTAGATATATTATTAGAAGATGATTTTATTAATGGAAAAACTATATTAGACTTATCTAAAGGAAGACAGTCGTTAGGTGAAATTGAAGATAAATTGAACGAATTACTAAATGATTGATATTTATAAAATAAAATACCATGAATTCATTTGGAGTAATAAAAACTAAAATCGAAACTTTTTTTGAAAAAAATTACAAAAAAGATATTTTTAAAAAAGGTTTAAAAGAATTTAAACATTACGTTATAGGTGATAAATCTATTTCTGAGGCTTATTATATATACGATGAGTTATCGTCACAAAAGGGATTAAATGAAAGTATAGTTGATGATTACATATCAGAATCATTTGAACAATTAAGAGATTTAATTAATAATAATCAAACTAAAATTAACTCTTTAGGTGAATGGATTGACGGGTTACTAAAAGAAAATGTGGATAATAGATATGCCGATATTGATTATCAAATCTACACTAAAAACGTTGTGAAGAACTTAGAGTCTCTTTTAGAGTCTAAATTAAAGATTAAAAACAATTTATTAAAAACAATAGTAGTTAAAGAAAGTACATCAGTTAATCTACCTCTATCAACTATGTTAAAAGTTGCAACTAAAACATTTAATGATGAGTATGTCACATTAAATGAGTCGGATAAGAATGAGTTAAAGTATTTTATTTCTTTAGACGGTAAATCATTAAAAGAGGAAATATCCAACACAAAAGACTCAGTAATAGAAAAGTTAAACAATAATCTAAACGAATCTACCGATACCGAATTAAAAGAAAAATTACAAAAGACTATTAATAAAATTAATGAGTCGGAAAATAGTTTAACGTCTTTATATAAATTAAGACAATTAGAAAGTGGACTTATTTCATGAGAAAATTTTTCACATCATTATTAGGTGACGTCGATGGTCAAAAATCATCAAAAAGATTTGTTACTATAATAGCATTTTTCATGATGTGTGTTGCATTTATATCCAACATCTTTATGGAAATACCTCTACAAAAATATGTTTGGGATGGTATGATGTATATTGTTGGAGCCGGACTAGGATTCACCACACTTGAAAAATTTTCAAGGAGTAGAGGGGTCGAAGAATAATGTCAGACAGAAAATATCTTAAATGGTCCAATACTACTGTTAGTGACGCTGAGATAAGAAAGAATTTGGATATTTTCGACCAGTGGTACTCTAACAGTTAAAGGTCGTTTCTTTTTTTATTTACGTAGATAGCTTTTTTGCGTTCCTCCCTTCTTTCAACCGAAGGTTTCGTATACTCTTTATTTTCATTGATTTTCTGCATCTGCTTAGTTCTATAAACTTTATATTTATAGTTCTTCAAAGCTGATTCAATATTCTTATTTTTTACCTCTATTATTAACATTATACGGTTTTATGTAATATAAATATATGTTTTTGACATATTACCATTATTAAACTATATTTTATTTAAATAAATAAACTTTTAAAGTTATGCTAAAATATGAAAAAAGGAAAAACATCACAGCTAAAATTATTTAGCGATATAAAATGTTATTATGGGACGGTAGATGCAAAAAATTTAAAATCACTGTATATTGTATTACAGACATGGGTAGAACCCATAAAAGAATTTGATAACTGGGATAGAGCGACAAGTTATTTAGAAAAAACTATAAAACAGACATTACATGAGATTTGTGACCCTTTAGTATTTGAGAAATTTAATATAGTGGATTTAGACTTAAGAAGTAGTGGAATTCAAAAAGGTAAAAGAAGTTTTATGAACTTAGAAATAACCTTATTTGTTAAAGAGTCTACAGATTTTAAATCCTTAATCTTGAGGGAAAAAATAAAAGATATACTTAGAGCGGTATACAAAGACAACATAAAAGGGATAAATTATTTCAAAGTACATAAGAGTAAATCGACAAAAGAGTTGGTCTAACATATTTATAATAAAAAAAGTATGAAAATATTAGGACCAAACGATACAGGTAAAGGTATTTTAGTTGAGTGGGATGCTGGGTCAATAAACCCTAAGGATGGTAGGAACTCTAAAGTAATTAAAGAATCTTACGGACAACTAGAACACTCTAAACCCTTTGAGTTTTATGCGACTTTACAGAAATTTGATACACCAAATAGAAATGGTAGAGTATATCCTGAAAAAATATTAAGACGTGAAGCCGATAATTATAAAAAGGCAATTGAAAAGGGATTATCAATATCTGAACTTAATCACCCTGAATCGTCTTTAATTGATTTAGACCGTGTTTCTCATCTTATAACAGATGTGTGGTGGGAAGGTAACACTCTTATGGGTAAGATTAAATTACTAACCTCACCAGGATTTCATGAAAGAGGTGTCGTATCTTGTCCCGGAGACCAAGCGGCCAACTTAATGAGACAAGGGGTTACTATGGGAGTATCTTCTCGTGGAGTAGGTTCACTAGTAAAGAAAGGAGAAAGAAATGAAGTTCAAGAGGATTTTGAATTAATATGTTTTGATTTGGTCTCGTCACCTTCAACACCCGGAGCTTATTTATTTTTAAATAAAGACGATAAAGGTAAGTATGAAGAAAATATTGAAGAGGAGACACAGAATAGAGCTACTGAACAGAATATAGATGGTAGTTTAGGTAAAAGTGTTGACTTAATGAAAAAGTTATCCGATTATTTAGGTTATTAAACATTATTAAAAAAATAAAAATGGACGAAAAATATTTTGTTGCTAAAGTACAGTATGACCTTCCTGATGAAAATTCAGGTAAGGTAAAAAAAATCAGAGAAGAAAAATTAGTTAAAGGTTATAATGTAACTGATGTTGAGGCTAAGGTCACTAAACATTTTAAAGATTTTGTTTATGACTGGAGAATTACAGCGTGTGTAGAGAGTAAAATTGATGAGGTATACGAATAATATACTTTAACATAATATTTTAAAAATTAAAATCGGGACTAAAATCCCGATTTTTTTTTGCTATTAGTTATTAAAATTACACTTTTTTAGTAATTGGCATATTTATATGTAAACTATAATAAACTTTTTTGCAAAAAAAATAAAATGGCAGACAAAAAAACACTAGTTGAGGAAGCTTTATTGCAGATGGAAAATCTACAAGAAGCCATTACAGAAAATGCAAAAGGAATACTTGCTTCTACTATGAAGGAAGAAATCAGTGAATTAGTAAAAGAATCTCTCGAAGAAGAAGAGGTTAAAAATTCTGAAACAGAAATGTCAGAACAAGAAGAAGTTCTTGATTTAGACATTGATGTGGATGATGATGGAGAGGATGATATTGAAGGTCTTGAAGATTTAGTTCTTGGAGATATTGAAATGGACTCTGATAACGACGAAGAGTTAGACTTAGGTGATGAGGAAATGTTAATGACTGATTTACCTGGTGATGATTTAGAAGTCGATGATGAAGAAGAAGTTCTATTACCACTTGATTTAACAGGTGCTTCCGATGACGAAATTTTAAAGGTCTTTAAGGCTATGGGTGAAGATGACGGTGTCATTGTCACACAAGACGAAGAGGGTATTAATTTAAAAGATGATGAAGCAGATGTAGAATATGAGATTCGTTTAGAATCTGAAGATAAAGAAGAAGCTCTTGCAGAAATGGAAGAGGAGGAAGTCGTGTATGAAATTGAGATTGGTGAAGAAGATGTCGAATTAGAAATCGGAGAAGATGACGGAAACTATTATGGTGACTCGGCTGAGGACGACTACTCACAAATTGAGAAGTTGAAAAAAGACGCACACTATGATTCTGAAGAACATCACAAAGAGGAAAATTACGAAGGTAAGTATGGTGGAAACAAAGGCGATGAGTCTAGGTCCCACAGAGATTACGAAGCTAACGAAGGTAAGTATGGTGGAAACAAAGGCGATGAGTCTAGGTCCCACAGAGATTACGAAGCTAACGAAGGTAAGTATGGTGGAAACAAAGGCGATGAGTCTAGGTCCCACAGAGATTACGAAGCTAA
>Ga0213861_10005557_pt1 | contig 10094 bp, 11 predicted proteins | sample PICome_4_FD_160110 | JGI IMG/M metagenome (GOLD analysis project Ga0213861, IMG submission 160110) | Coastal seawater microbial communities near Pivers Island, North Carolina, United States - PICO131 | ecosystem: Environmental > Aquatic > Marine > Coastal | place: USA: North Carolina...
AACGGCTCCGTCGCCGCCCTCATCATTTCGATGGGCGAATTTGGACTGATTTTCGCTATCCCGTTGTGGCTGCAAAATGTCATCGGAATGACACCAATCGGCGCTGGCTTGGTGCTGCTGTGGCTTGCTGGCGGAGCCTTTTTCGCCTCGGGCATTGGTGGAGCGCTCTCAGGAAAACTCCCACCGGCTCGAGCAGTTCAATTGGGTGTTCTGCTTGAGATTGTCGGCATTGTCGGATTTGGATTGGTGGCCTCCACGGACACCGGATGGCAGGCCATCGCGCCGTTCTTGTTCCTCTATGGTGTGGGAGTGGGTTTGGCGACAGCTCAACTCACCGGGGTCATCATGGTGGATGTCCCGATGGAGAAAACGGGACAGGGATCTGGTTCACAATCCACTGTTCGTCAGATTGGTTCCGCACTCGGCATTGCCGTGATCGGAACAATGCTGTTCACGGGAACTGAATCCTCGCTGCAAGATCGCCTAGATGAAATCGGTGTTCCCGTTGCTAATCAGGCCGTGATTGTCGAGGCTGTGGTGGATTCTGCCGGAGCCGTGATTCCTCAGATCTCGGGCATTGTGGCGGCCACAGGTGTGGATACGGCAACAGCCGATTCCATTGGGCAAGCCAGTGGTGAAGCCTTCACCGATGGAGCCCAGTTAGCTGCCTACGCGGCTGCCGGATTCCTCATTCTTGGCTTCCTTTCTACCTTCCGATTGGGTGGCTTAGCTCCTGAGCCCAAACCAGCTGGACAGTCGAAAGGAAAGAAGAATTAGTCTCTAGGACTATCGGTGTGTGGGCCCTGCTAAGCTTGCGGGGCACTCATAGAGTGCTCCACAGTTTGCGCCCGTAGCTCAACGGATAGAGCATCTGACTACGGATCAGAAGGTTGGGGGTTCGAATCCCTCCGGGCGTGCCATTTACTTGATGACGGGGATGTTAGCACCAATACTGGTGAATTCCCCAACCCCACCGATGGTGACTTGTGAGGTGAGTTGCAGGGGTTCTCGTGGGATCGCTCTGGTTTGGTCCCAAGACTTTCTTCCCGCGGTGGTGGCAGGCTCTGGGAAAGAGCGCTGACGATCAGCCCGGTGGTTCCAATATGGCGCTGGTCTTCGGGTTTACCTTTGTTGCCATTGTTGTCCAAGCCCTGGTCCTCGCCGTTGTTATCTCTGTGGCCTCGAGTGCGATGGCTGAGCTGGGTTGGTTTGGCGGGCTTGCCACCGGTGCGCTGATGGGTGTGGGGTTCGCCGTCTCAGCGTCGCTGACACACAAACTATTTGGCGGCATCAACGTGTGGACGTGGGTGTTGGAGGCTGGTGCCGACATTGTTGCCCTGGCAATGATGGGAGCCATTATTGGAGCCTTTTAGCATTCCCACGCCAGTGATGAGAAAGGTAGAAAGATGAAGTTACAAGGAAGATGGTCTTTTCATCCCGCCATTTCACGACCCGGTGGCATGCAGCTGGGAGATTGGTTGGCGGACAAAGTTCGCAACGGTCTAGGTTCGTGGACTTTTGTGGTGCTCGCCCTACTGTTTCTTTGTGCCTGGACTCTCTATAACGGCACAGAAGGGTTTGACCCTTTTCCCTTCATTTTACTTAACCTGATGCTCTCCTGTGTAGCGGCGCTGCAGGGTTCCATTTTGCTTATTGCCGCGAGACGGGAAGACCAGATCTCATCAAAGCTGGCCAACTACACCCTGGAAATTGATCAGCAAAACCTTGCTCTGACCACAGAGATTGCCGAACTTACCCGGCAAATTCATGCCTTGACCGAAGAAATGGCTAAGAGGCGCTGAGGGTAGTTCGGCCATCCTAAGCCTGCGTTAGTGGGCCTCGGGCTCGTTTCCTGGGAGCCACTTAATTCCGCACCCTAAGGCTGGTCGGTGGGGTTGCGGCACGGAGGATCCCTCGAGTGTCAGCGTGATCGCTTCAGAGAGGAGCTCACCGGTGACGGGGTTTCCGTTTTTTGGCGAGGACGTGTCAAACGCACCGCGATAGGTCAGCGTGAAGTCTGAACCAAAGAGAAAAAAGTCAGGCGTGCAGACCGCACCCATGTCGAGTGCCACCGTTTGGTCTCGATCAAGGAGGTAGGGGAAATCCCATCCTGCCCGGGACACCTGATTCTTCATTCCTTCTACGTCGTCATCCGGATGCGCATCAAGGTCGTTACTGACCACTGCCAGGGTGACGAGCCCTTGCGGTGCAAAGGTTCTCACCATCTTGCCCACTGCCGCTTCGATGTGGCGAACGTAGGGGCAGTGATTACAGACAAAAGCAACGAGAGTCGCTTTCGCGCCTGGCTGACGAAGGGCGTGGCTTTCTCCGTTGCCATCGGGCAAGGATTTCTCGGGAAGGCCATAACCGATCAGAGTGTGGGGGGATTCGACAGCCATCGATGATTCCTATTTCTGGTGAAGGGCCTGGTGGAAAAAGTCTGTCAGGGCTTGGGAGTAACGAGTGGTTTCACTCAGCATGCCCTCGGTGTGGTCGGATCCTTCGAAAGTCTCTAAGGAAATATCCACACCGACCGATTCGGCATAATCTCTGAATTTGAGGGCACCTTCATAGGCGAGTCGTTGGTCATCGGTGCCGTGAAGGAGAAGGATGGGTCGATCTCCCGCTGCTTCGATACCTGCAGGAATCGATGTTTTGTTGAGATTGACACCTCGTATTTTGGCCGCAGTGTCAGCCAACTGCCATAAGAAGCCAGGGAAGCCTTGGAATTCCACTTCTTTACGCGCTGTTTCTGCAAAATCAAAAATCGGTGCTTCGAGTGCGAAGGCAGCAACATTGTCTGTCTTCGCCGGAAGTATTGCAGTGGCGATCGCACCACCCGAGACACCGAACATTCCAATCTTGCTAGGGCTGATTCCCTTTTCTGCGACTAACCAGTCGGCCACGGCAGCAAAATCATCGGACTCGTCTTGACCCGCAGAATGGCGTCCATCCACGCAGGTGGATTCGCCGGTGTCTCGTTGGTCCACGAGCAAGACGTTGAATCCCGCTCGAGCCAGCATGGAGCTTGGCAGCAATGCGTTGTAGTCGCGACGCGAGGTTCCGTAACCGTGGGTGACAATGACGGTTTCTTGAGCGGCAGGGTAGGTGGGCCTAATCCACCAAGCTGCCAATTGAACCCCGCCCGCCCCAGGGATGGTGACTTCATCCACGGGGATATCGGTAATCCACCACTCCGAGAGGTCGTAGTCGACCCACTTGTCCCACCCGCTCCCGGGGAAAGGGCCATTGTCGATACCGGGAGTGAAGAACTGGCTGGGGCTATTGGGTAGGTCATCGGCATTGATTTCGCACGGCACGCTCGTTCCCTCGCGATACACGTAGTCGCCAAGAGCTAGGCCACCGGCGGAGATGAGGACGAAAATTGCTCCCAGACTGATGGCCCATGTGGTTCGCGCACGCATGCTGTGAGGTTACTGCGAAATGGCCAGAGGGCCAAGTGGGCGAGGATCCTTGGCCTTACGTGCGGGACGCGGCGGGTGTCCCATCCGAGTATTCCCAGAGATACAGGGCGGCATAGGTGCGGTAAGGCCGCCAGGTGTTGGTTAGCTCTAGGGGGTCGCTATCCTCCCCGAACAGTGCGCTGAGCGCGTTTCTTAACCCCAAATCCCCTGGCGACCAAACATCGGGATGTCCCATGCCAAACATCAAAAACATCTCTACCGTCCAGGGCCCAATACCTTTGAGTGCCGTCAAGGACTGGGTGATCTCGGCATCACTCATCCCCTCGAGTTCAAGAGGATCTAGTTGGCCATCGAGAAATGCCTGAGCGAGGCCCCTAATATAGGTGGCCTTGGACTGGGAGAGACCGTGCTGGCGCATGTCCTCAACGCTCAAGTTCGCCAAGGTCTCGGGGCTAAACCCTCCCACGGCATCGCGAAACCGGCTCTCGATCGTGTCTGCCGCTTTGACTGAGAGTTGTTGGCTGATGATGGTGCCCACGAGAACATCAAAGTATTCACCCGGTCGTTTGGGGGTGATGTGGCGAAGCTCATAGTCGTCAATGAGCTTGGCCATCACCTCACTGGTGCCGCGGAGGTGATCAAGTGCTTCGAGGTGCCGTGTGGTCATGGGCTAAGGCTAGGTGAAGTGGGTGACCTTGTGGGGCTCTCCCTCCGCCGTGAACGTTGTCCACGCCCCCACTTGGGCACCTCGATGAAAGGAACCGCTTCGCATGATGACCCCTGTTCGTCGATAAAACTCCCAGGGCCCCTGCATTTCTTTGTTGGTGTATTTCCCTCGGGCTTTGAGAACCCCGTGGGAATAAAACTCCATGAATTGACCACGACGTGTGGGGTAACTCGCGTTGATGACACGTATTCGAGCTGTGATGAGTTTTTTCATAAAAGAAGCCGGAGGGGCTTTGTCGCGATAAAAATGGATGGTGCCCTTAGTGGTGGAAAAAGCTTCTAGTTCCTTGCCCAGAAGCTCGTGAACTCCAGCACCGGGAAAAAGGCTGTTGTGGCGGCTAAACCCCATCAGCGAGATCACCAGCACTCCCTCAATGCGAAAACTCGGCATCCCCCAGGAGATGTCTTCCGTGCAGGTCGGCAGCAGTTTTCGAATCTGATGAAGGACCTCCATCAGCGCTGCACGTTGAGCGGCCGGGAAAACACTAAAAGCCTCTTCGCTGGTCATGACGACGTGATCTCTTCCACTAGGTGGGCCCCTTCTCCCCGCACAGTATTAACGCGATGATACGACCATCCGGCAACGAGCTCGCCTGCTTTAGCGCTCATCGACTCGAGCAGCGAGTCCCCGCTCACACCAGGATCAAGCCAGGTATTACCATCAGCAACGTCGAGAATCACAGGCATTCGATCGTGTACCTCAGCAGCGCATCCGACACTGGAGCGGGTCAATAGTGTGGTGGTCGCCATCGCGATGCCATCGGCGGGGTTTGTCCACCACGAATACAGACCCGCTAGAGCCGCCACGCGGTGATTATCAGGGAAGAGGTAATAGGGGGTTTTGGCTCCTGCCTCACCGGACCACTCGTAATAACCAGACACAGGAATGAGGCAGCGGGTGGATTTCAGAGCATCACGAAACGTCGGTTTTTCTGCGGCAGTTTCTGATCGAGCATTGAAGGTGGGGTATGTGAGGGTGAGCTGTGTTGACCATGACGGAATCAGCGACCAATGAGCCGGGCCAATAATGCGCTCGCCGTCACTGGTGGTCGCCACAATCGGGATGGTGGACGTAGGGGCAATATTCCACCGAGGCACCCATTCGGGGAACCGAGTTGAGCTTGCTAGAAACTCGAGAATGAGGGCATCCATAGTCTGGTCCAAGGCAAACCGTCCGCACATGTTTCTAGTCTGGCCCGACTCGTCGTACTGTGGAAGCTATGAATTCCGATGATGGTGTTCCCCCCGGTATGCGCGAGCAGCTAGATTCCCCGTCTTTCCAAGGGTTAGCGACGTTTGGCATGCAACCCTTTGTCTCAGAAGCCTCCCAACTCGACACCTATAAGCCAGATATCGCAGTCATCGGTGCTCCGTGGGACGCGGGAACCACCAATCGCCCCGGTGCCAGGTTTGGCCCCCGAGCGCTGCGGGCCAATGCGTATGACCCGGGGACGTATCACCTCGACTTGGGTATCGAAATCTTTGACCATCTTCGGGTGGTGGATTTTGGCGATGCCATCATCAGCCACGGGATGTGGGAACAAGCAAAGAAATCCATCTACGACCGGGTGAGCGCGGTCACCACTCGGGGGATTGTGCCCGTCATTCTTGGCGGAGATCATTCCGTTACCTGGCCCAGCGCCACGGCTGTCGCCGAAGCTCACGGGTTTGGCAACGTCGCAATGATTCACTTCGATGCGCATGCTGATACCGCGAATGAAATCGAAGGTAACTTCGCCTCTCACGGCGCCATGATGCGCCGGCTGGTCGAATCGGGCGCAATTCCGGGGGATCGTTTCCTCCAGTTAGGCCTGCGAGGGTATTGGCCAGGCGAGGAAGACCAACAGTGGATGCGCGATAACAATCTCAAGCACTACATGATGCAGGAATTCTGGGAACGAGGGTCGATGCCCGTTCTGGATGATGTCATCGCCGAGGCTAAGAAGAGGGCCCCGAAGGCCTACATCTCGATTGATATTGATGTTTTAGATCCAGGTTTTGCTCCCGCCACGGGAACACCGGAACCCGGCGGGTTTGCCCCGATTGATCTACTGCGCATCATTCGACGCCTCACGCTGGAGCTTGATGTGGTGGGCTTTGATGTCATGGAGGTAGCGCCGGCATATGACCATGCTGATATCACGGTCAATAATGCGCACCGCCTGATTTGGGAGTTCTTTGCCGGTATGGCTACCAAGAACAGGGATAAGGCTTAGGCGCGCAGTGGCAAAGCAATTCCAATAACCATAAAGATCCCGCCAAAGATTCGATTGAAGCGCTTGCCAAAGCGGGCAAGAAAGGGCTGAATTTTTGCGGATGCTGTGGCAATAAAGGACTCGGTCACGATTTCAATGCCCACGAAGGTCGCTGCCATGACAGCAAATTGGGGGAGTACATCTCTGCTGGTGCTCAGAAACTGAGGCAAGAAGGCCACAAAGAACAGGATCCCTTTGGGGTTAGTCACTGCCGCGAGAAATCCCTGGCGAAAAAGGATGGGACCGCGTGTGCCGCTTTCCTGGGGGCCCTGAAGTGCCCCCACTGCGGGTGAGCGCCACACCTGAATGCCCAGCCACACTAAATACGCACCGCCAACCCACTTCAACACCGTGAGCGCGTTGGCGGAAGCGGCCAAGAGGGCGCCAATGCCAAAAAGTGACCCCGCAATAATCAGGGTGAATCCCAGTGCCCCGCCGGCGATCGTGAACGCTGTTTTTCGTGGCCCATAGAGGGCGCCGTGGGTGAGAGCGAGAAGACCATTAGGCCCTGGGGTAAGGGAAAGACCTGTTGCTGCAGCAACGTAGAGAAGCCAGGTGTCAATATCCACCAGCACAGTATTGCGCCATAAAAACCCAAATGGTGCCCAACACGTAACCTGCGATTTGATTTTTGTTTGCCCGACGTTCCTATCCTCGGACTCGTGAGCAAAATAGGTGTGAGTACTAGTAGCTTTTTCCCTCTTAACCTCGAAGATTCTTTTCGCCTGGCGAAGGAAGCTGGCGCCGATGGCGTAGAGGTCATGATTACCAATGATCCTCACACCCAGGACCCCCGGGTGTTGGATTTTCTCTCCCGACGATTTGACCTTCCGATTCTCTCGATTCACGCCCCGGTTCTCTTGCTGACTCAGGGCGTTTTTGGTTATAGCCCGGCAGAGAAGCTTGAGCGCAGTGCCGAACTTGCGAACATCATGGGCGCGGACACGGTAGTGGTTCACCCACCGTTTCGCTGGCAATTGGGCTATTCCAGAATTTTTGAGACGACGGTCGGTGAAGTAGCCGATCGCCATGACGTCAAAGTGGCAGTGGAGAACATGTTTGGGTGGTGCGTCGCTCAATTCACTTTCGAGGCCTATGCCCCTTGTTGGAACCCCGGGGAGCTCGACGTTGAGCACCTCACTCTTGATTTTTCTCATGCGGCCATGCAGGATGTGAGCGCTTTGGCTTTGGCCAGAGCCTGGGGCGAGCGCCTGAGCCACATTCATTTGTGTGATGGCACTAGCCCGAGGGATAGCTTCCATCTTTTTGATGAGCATCTTCTTCCAGGCCATGGAACCCAACCTGTTGCGGACACGCTAGAAGCAGTTGCCAGCGCTGGATTTAGTGGACACATCATCGCCGAGGTGTCCACCAGAGGTGCTGCCACAGTAGAGATCCGAGTGCAGATGGTCAAATCATCCCTCGATTATGCGCGTTATTACGCCGCGGTCGGGCGAGAAAAGCTCGCGGCTGGGTCTTATCGATGAGGGTTGCTCTCGTCACAGAGTCGTTTCTTCCCTCGGTTAATGGCGTCACCAATTCCGTTATTCGGGTGATCGACACTCTCAAGGAGCACGATCACGAAGTATTGATTATCGCCCCCACTCGCACCAGCCCCACCTATCAAGGCTTTGATGTTGTCACGAGCCCTTTTGTTCCCCTCGGCGGTTTTCCGGTCGCTATCCCTCCGCCTTCCCTCACGGCGCAACTTGATCGATTTCAACCCGATTTGATTCACGCAGCAGCACCATTTTGGTTAGGTGGGCAGGCCCTTGCCTATGCGGCCAAGCGAGGTATTCCCTCCATTGCGGTGTATCAGACCGATGTCGCGGGATATATGCAACGTTATGGCCTAGAGTTCGCGGGACCCATTTTGGATGCGGTGACGGCGGCGATTCATCGCCCCGCCACATTGAGTTTGGCGCCCACCCCAGATGGCAAGGATTATCTCAACAGTCTGGGGATTAACAATGTGGAATTGTGGGGGCGGGGAGTAGATGATGTGTTGTTTACACCCGCTCGCAAAACCACTGATCGCGTGCGAGAGCTACGCACTCGATTAGCCCCCCACGGCCACAAAATTATTGGATACGTCGGACGTCTTGCCCCTGAAAAACAAGTGGGTCGACTCATCGAATTGTGTGAGCTTAGAGGGACACACCTTGTGATCGTTGGCGATGGGCCGGATCGGTCAGAATTGGAGACTCGTTTTACCGGCCACCCTGTCACGTTTGCCGGACGGCTATCTGGCGGGGATCTTGCCGATGCGTATGCGGCCATGGACGTTTTTGTTCACTGTGGGACAGAGGAGACCTTTGGTCAAACAATTCAAGAAGCCCACGCTTCGGGTGTTCCGGTCATCGCACCCAATAAGGGGGGCCAACGCCATTTAGTCAGAGATGGCGTCGATGGTTATCTTGTGGACGCCTCAATCTGGGGTTCTTTTCGTGACGCTGTGGCCACAGTGATTTCTGACCCAACGCTGCTCAACAACATGTCGGAACAGGCTCGCTGGGGTGTGGCGGGCAAGACGTGGAAGAAAAATAACGAAACCCTGCTGGGTTATTACGCCTCCGCCCGTGATGCGCTGGAAACGCGAGAGCTCACTGTCGCAGCGTAGTCAGTGTTTTTGCGAATAATTGACGTCCATGAGGGCCACATCAAAATAGGGGTGAGACCCCACGAGGTTTCCCTCGTGATCTCAGCGTCATGGCGCGCTAGGGCAGCCTGATAGCGGCGCCGGTTGGTGTTATCAAAAAGAATGATTCCTCCAGGGGCAAGGCGTTGTAGTGCGTAATCGAAGCATGCCTCGCGTGCGCGGCCATCAATCACCACCAAATCAAAGTTGCCCTCGAGAGTGTCAATCGCACCCACGTAGTGTTCAAAGTCCAAGCCCCTAAATCCCCACCTTGTGGAGCCAACGGTGGTCGCTGAGGAAGCCGGGGGGATTGTGGGTTGAATAAGTGTGACATTTTTGGGCACCGAGTTGATCACGCGGGCGGCCCAATCGGGGTCGGATTCAATCGAGATAACTGAGCCACTGCGCTTAGCGAGCCAGAGGGTGGAAGCCCCCGAACCCCATTCGATAACTCGTGCTGAGGGGTTTTTCTCAAGAAAGTGACCAACCTTGCGGCCAGCGGCTAACGTCCACCAGGGCGTATCCAGGGTGGCGAAGTCATCAAAATCCAGAACCGAAAACAGCGACCTCAACCACAGCGCCCAGCGCGATCTTTCCGCGCGGTGATCAAGTGTGGCCAGCCAGCCCTGTTGTGACAGGAAACGTCTGATGCTGTGCATTGCGCGCGCGTACTGAATTAGAAACAACATATGCATGTATCTCACTAATTGTTGCTGTCGCGATAGTAAACGACAATCAAACGGGAGCTAAAGCAGGCTATGAAAAGACTGTCAAAGGTGCTGGTTCCACAGCGAGTGGTAGTCGTGACCAAGCTCCATAATCAGCGTGCGCAAGGCGCGTGCTGACATTCCGATCACCGCGTAGGGGTCACCCACAACACGATCAATAAAAGCGGCTGCGAGACCATCGAGAGTGAACGCACCCGCCACTTTCAGAGGTTCCCCACTGGCCACGTAGGCAGCGATTTCCTCCTCAGTGATGGTCGGCGAAAACGAAATCTCGGCGCTGGCAACAACGCCGGTGCCCCCGCGCACCTCGCCTCCGGTGTGA
>Ga0213861_10005558_pt1 | contig 10092 bp, 7 predicted proteins | sample PICome_4_FD_160110 | JGI IMG/M metagenome (GOLD analysis project Ga0213861, IMG submission 160110) | Coastal seawater microbial communities near Pivers Island, North Carolina, United States - PICO131 | ecosystem: Environmental > Aquatic > Marine > Coastal | place: USA: North Carolina | collected...
CCTGAGGCAACGCAGATAAAGGAGGATAAACCGTCCAACCTCCTGAAGCAGGTCCTGACTCAACAAATAATGAAGCGATCATGACGACTGAACTCAAGAAGAAGAACCAGTACGAGAGTGCATTCATGAAACCTGAAGCCATATCACGTGCACCAATCTGCAATGGGATAAGTAGATTGGAGAATGTACCTGAAAGACCTGCTGTTAGGACAAAGAATACCATGATGGTACCATGAATGGTAACCAGTGCTAAGTACATGTTAGGATCCATAACACCATCTGGTGCCCACTTACCTAAAAAGAATTCTAAGATGGGGAAACTCTGTTCTGGATAAGCGAGTTCTAATCGGAAGAGCATGGACATCATAACACCCACAATTCCCATGATCATACCGGTAATCAAAAACTGCTTACCAATCATTTTATGGTCCATCGTAAAGATGTACTTCGTGAAGAAATTCTCCTTATGATGGTGCTCCATCAAATGATCCTGAAAGTGCTCGTTTTTTGTCGAAGTAGTTGACATAGCTTTTTTAATTACGTCTTAATTACAAAGTCTCAGCGACCGTTTTTTGTTCCTTGATCCATGCATTGAATTCATCTTCTGTTTCAACGATGATTTCCATTTGCATGTTGTAATGAGCTGCACCACAGATTTTGTTACACAACAATACGTAGTTAAACTCCCAGACGTCTTCACCTTTTGCCAAGCGAATTTCATTCACTTCAGCAACGTGATTTTTCACGTCCTTATCTTGGCGGATTTCAGCGGTGGTTTTGGTGGGTGTGAACTGGAAATAGGTTTTTGAACCCGGTACACAGTTCATTTGCGCCCTAAAATGCGGGAAAAATGCAGAGTGAATGACATCTTGTGATCGGAATTCAAATTTAATTGGCTTTCCAACCGGCAAGTGCAACTCTTTCGTAATGATATCATCCGAAGAGTAAGCATCTTTCGTATCCACACCAACGATATTAGCGCCGGCTATTTCATGCACTGTTGCATAACCTAATTGGTTATCTCCTCCACTATAACGCGCGGTCCAATTAAATTGTTGAGCGTAAAGTTCAATAACTATAGGTTCTTCTTCATTTTCGGGCATCATTAATCCACTCCATACATTAAGACCCCAAATGATAAGAACTGCAAGGAAGAGCGCTGGAACGACAGTCCAAAAAAGCTCTAGCTTATTGTTGTGCTCGTAATACACAGCTTTAGTGCCTTTTTTTCCTCTGTATTTATATCCGAAGTAAAATAGTATGGGCTGAACGATAAAGAACACAACATTAATAATGAGCATGCTCAAGTTCCACAAACTATCAATTTCTGAACCGTGCTCCGATGAAGGTGCAGGCAGACTATGGTAGCCCCAAGCCCAATACATAACCAACACACTAATAACAAAGCCCATCCCTACTAATAGGAGTAGCTTGCCCTGTGTGTCATTATCTTTTTCGCTGACCTGATTATCCTTACCACCTTGAATAGATGAGGAAATCTCAGAGATGCGCATCACCTGAACAATAGTCAGGACGGCGAGTACGATTAATACGATGATGGAAACTGTATTCATTATCTAAGTCTCTTTTTCGAATTATTGTTGGAAGTACTTTGACTCCGTTATCATTGGGTGATTCTTATGTAATAAAGGTGCCTTCGCTAGACTGCTCAGAACAACGATAATAAACAATCCTGTGAAGAATAAGATAGCACCCAACTCTAGTAAACCGAATCCGTAATGATCGCCTACCGTTCCTGGCATTATCATTACATAGTGATCCATGTAGTGTCCAACAAGCACGAAGAATGCTGCCATAACTACTGTTCCTGGAACCCGCTTAGCAGGACGGCTTAATACAGCCAAAACTGGCAGTAAGAAGTTCAACGTAAGCATGGTGAAGAAAGGCACTTTATATTGATCAAAACGTTGCATGTAGTACGTAACCTCTTCCGGGATATCCGCATACCAGATCAACATAAACTGAGAGAACCATAAGTAGGTCCAGAATACCGAGAATGCGAACATGAACTTACCTAGATCATGCATGTGGTTCTCATTAATCCACTCCATGTGTCCTTTGCCCTTGAGATAGAGCGTAATAAGAATTAATGCAGCGAAAGAGCTAACGAACATTCCCGCAAATGTGTACCAACCAAAGAGGGTTGAGAACCAGTGCGTATCAATGCTCATGATGAAATCCCAAGCAGAAGTTGAAGAAGTAACTGCATAGAATACTGTAAAGGCTGCAGCGACTCCGCGGTTTTTCTTCCACATCGCTACACCGTCACCAGAATCGGACAACAATGAATTTTTACGAAGCATTTTTGCTGCCCAGATCCAACCTACAGTGTAGACTATGGCGCGTATACTAAAAAATAAAGGGCTTAAGAAGCCTGTCTTTTCGGCTATAATTGCATCATAATTTGGGTGTCCTTGTACATCGATACCTTCTACCATCCAGTGGAACATATGATGAACATGTCCAAATCCAAGAAACGAAATGATTAAGATTACAATCAATGGAATCACAATGGCAAATGCCTGTGCTTCCATGACTCTTAACAATCCTGCTGACCATCCAGCCTGCGCCACATATTGAATACCCAAGAAGAACAACTGACCCAATCCTAAACCAAGGAAGAAGATAGCTGCCACATACAATGCACTCCAAGGACGATTCGCAATTTGATGCGCCTCATGTGCTGCATGCGCATCGTGTTCCAGTGCAGACTCAATCATTGCGGCATGTGCTTCACCTGGGTAATCATCGTTACCTGCATGGCCATGATCATCGTGTGGTGCATCAGCGTGGTCATCGTGGCCTGCAACAGCATGGTCATCATGACTTGCATCAGCGTGGTGCTCAGTAGCATGACTGCTGTGCCCATGATCCGCCTCGTTAGAAGAAGATCCATTCAAGGCAAATCCAACGATCCAAAGGATAGCACCTACTACCGTAAGTGCGATTGCCAACTGTTTTGTTTTTGAACTAAACTCAAACATTCTCTTCAGCGGTTTTTATTCTTGATCTTCTCTAAGCTTCACAACGTAACGAACAATCTTCCAACGCTCGTCATACGTCAACTGGGATGCGTGCGATCCCATAATTCCTTTACCGTGCATGATCACATGGTACATAGAACCAGGTGTGATGTCGCGGTCTTTGTATGCTGGTACACCAAGGATTTTTTCCTGCTGCACCAAATTTCCATTACCGTCGCCCTTTTCGCCGTGGCAATTCACGCAGAAAGTGGTGTACAATTCCTTTCCTTCTTTCAATACATCCTCAGAAAGAAAAGACTCGGGCATCAATAACCCAGCTTTAGCAGCATCGTAACCTTCATTTGTGTTACTGTATTCGTAAGGATGGTAGCCACGCGGTACTGTTCCTTCCACTGGGAGCTGAGCACTCAATCCATTTGCGAACTGGTACGCAGGCTCGTAAGTCTCTAATGAAGGACTGGTGTACATATCGTCCATGTACGTATATCCAGGGGTCGTCTTATCAGCATTACAGCTTGCTAAAAACGCAGCTGAAGCTAAGAGTAGTAGTGTAGATAAACGCTTCATTATTAGTCTTCTAATTTTGAAATTTCCAATGCACCCAATTCCTGAAGTTTTGCAGTTAAAGCAGCCTCGTCGCCTTCCAACTCAACTTCCATTAAGAAGTGATCGTCAGTCGTACGAGGATCAGGATTTTGTGCTTTGGCGCCCGGATATAATCCGTTTACAGCGAAATAGGACCAACACATCAAGTGTGCAGCAAAGAATACCGTCAATTCGAACATAATAGGCACAAACGAGGGCATGTTTATAAACCAATATGCGTTTGGTTTACCACCAATATTTTGTGGCCAATCGGCAATCATTGTGTAATACGTCAACCAAGAAGCAAAAGACAAACCGATTAAGCCGTAGAAAAATGCCGCTGTACTCAAACGCGTTCTTTTTAGGCCTAAAGCTTCATCCAAACCGTGAATTGGGAATGGTGAGTACACTTCGCTGACGCTAAAACCGTTTGCACGGAGATCTTTAACCGCATCTAAAACGACATCGTCGTCGTTAAATAGTGCGCGTACGATAGGATTATGTTTAGTGTGCCCCATGTTCGTCGTGGTGTTTTTTAAAGTTTTCGCCAGAAGATTTTAGAATCGTCTTTAATTCTGCCTGTGCAATTACAGGGAACGTTCTAGCGTACAAAAGGAACAAGACAAAGAAGAAACCGATGGTTCCTACGAAAATACCAATGTCAACAAACGTAGGAGAGAACATTGACCAAGATGATGGCAAGTAATCTCTATGTAATGAGGTAACAATAATCACGAAACGCTCGAACCACATACCAATATTCACAACGATGGAAATGATAAAGGTGAATACGAGATTGGTTCTTAATTTCTTCGACCACATGAACTGAGGAGAGAATACGTTACACGACATCATTGCCCAATACGCCCACCAGTAAGGTCCAGTAGCCCTATTCAAGAAGGCATATTGCTCATATTCGACACCTGAATACCAAGCGATGAAGAGCTCTGTGATGTAAGCCACACCCACAATAGAACCTGTAACCATGATAACGATATTCATCATCTCGATGTGCTCTATGTTGATGTAATCCTCCATTTTGAAGATTTTACGCACGATCAAAAGAAGTGTCTGTACCATGGCAAAACCTGAGAAAATCGCACCTGCTACGAAATACGGTGGGAAGATGGTCGTGTGCCATCCAGGAATTACTGAAGTAGCAAAGTCCATCGATACGATCGTGTGTACTGACAATACAAGCGGAGTTGCAAGACCAGCCAACACAAGAGATACCTCTTCAAAACGTTGCCAATGCTTTGCTTTACCACCCCAACCAAATGAGAGTAGTTTATAAATGTGCTTTTGGATAGGGTTGATTGCACGGTCGCGAATCATTGCGAAATCCGGTATCAAACCTACATACCAGAATACAGTACTTACTGTTAGATAGGTAGAAATCGCGAACACGTCCCATAAAAGAGGCGAGTTGAAGTTGACCCATAGCGTACCGTACTGGTTTGGAATTGGCATTACCCAATACGCCATCCAGATACGACCCATGTGAATCAACGGGAATAAACCCGCCTGGATTACAGAGAAGATGGTCATCGCTTCCGCAGAGCGGTTGATGGCCATTCTCCATTTTTGACGGAAGAGTAAGAGTACTGCAGAAATCAATGTCCCTGCGTGACCGATACCTACCCACCATACAAAGTTGGTAATATCCCAAGCCCAATCAATGGTCTTGTTCAGTCCCCAAACACCAATACCGGTGCCGATGGTATATAGGATACATCCTACACCCCAAAGGAACATGACAAATGCGATAGAGAAGGCAATCCACCATGAACGTGGTGCTTTGGACTCTACCGGTTTAGCTATATCGTTCGTGATGTCTGAATAAGACTTGTCACCGAGGATAAGCGGATTTCTAACAGGCGATTCGTAATGCATGTCGCTTTCTTAATTTATTAGGCTCTGTTTCTAACTTTAGTCTGGTAGAAGATGCTAGGCTGTGTGCCTACTTCCTCAAGAAGGTGGTAAGCGCGTTCCTCTTGCTTGAGGTGACTTACTTCACTCTTAGGGTTATTTACATCTCCGAAAACAATGGCTCCAGATCCACAAGCCTGAGCACAAGCTGTAGTGAATTCACCGTCGGTTAATTGTCTTCCGTCTTTCTTTGCTTCTAGCTTACCCAATTGGATACGCTGAATACACAATGAACACTTTTCAATGACACCACGAGCACGAACCGTTACGTCCGGGTTCAATACCATTCTACCGTAGTCGTCTTGTGACGGGTTCACGTCTGTAAATTTGTCGTTCACCTGATAGTTAAACCAGTTGAAACGACGTACTTTATAAGGACAGTTGTTCGCACAGTAACGTGTTCCAATACATCTGTTGTAAGCCATATGGTTCAATCCCTCACGTGAGTGTACCGTTGCACCTACAGGACAAACTGTCTCACAAGGTGCGTGATTACAATGCTGGCACATTACCGGCTGGAATACTACTGATGGACTCTCAGAAGGAACTTCCATTTTCGCGTATTTCTCGATCGCGCCTACACCTTCTTCCTCTGCAACCTCTTTGGTCATATCAGAAGAGTAGTAGCGGTCGATACGCAACCAGTGCATATCACGGTGACGACGTACTTCATCCTTACCCACCACAGGAACGTTGTTTTCCAGTGAACAGGCAACGACACAAGCACCACAACCTGTACATGAGTTCAAGTCAATAGACATGTTCCACATGTGCGAAGTTTCGTGATCTTGATCGTCCCACAAATTCGCCTCAAAAGAAGTAAGTGGGCCTTTGTAAGATTCAAAAGTTGGCTTTTCATTCCATTCTTTCGCATTACCAGATAAGAACGTAGGTAAGTTGATTTCATTCACAATCTTACGTCCCATCATGGTGTGGGCCAATTGGACCGAAGCGAAACCGTGCTCAACTTCAGTAGCAACTACTGTAGCCTCCGCGTAACTTACTGCTGGCGCCAGAAGTGAATTTGCATTCACACCGACATTGTTACCAACTTTACCCGCTTCCGTTCTACCAAAACCTACGGCAAGACCAATACTACCTTGCGTCTGACCGGGCTGAATCCAAACCGGTACATTTTCAAGTGTTGTGCCATCTACAGTAATGTTGATGGTATTACCATTCATTGAACCGTTGGATTGCGCTTTTACCTCTACTCCATAGGCGACTGCATCAGCTGCGCTCATCACCACGTAGTTGTCCCACGACAAACGAGTTACCGGATCAGGTAATTCGTACGTCCATGGGTTATTTGCATTGTTTCCAGCACCCATACCTGCTTTGGTATACGTGTAGAATTCTAATCCTTTTAATGGCGCACTTACAGCAACATCACTCATATCCAGTGTGCCAGTAGCAACTTCTTCTATGGCGACGTCGGCAAAACCATCGTGCAGCAATGCATTCCACGCTTTCGATGCGTTCTCAGAAGTAGCACTTGCTTTTATGAGTTCAACAGCGCTTTCTGAACCACCTGCGAGTGTATTTACAATCTCGACTGCACTCTTGCTATCGAAAAGTGGGCTAATGGTCGGCTGACCAACTGCATAGACACCACTAGCTGGTGCTGCATCTGTCCAAGCCTCTAGATAGTGGCTCATTGGTAATGCAACTGCAGCTTTAGAAGCTGTTTCGTCCAATCGATCTGCAATACTAACCAAGCTTACTTTTTCTGCCAGAGACGCCATTGCTGAACTGAAGTGCAGCACATTCGTATCCAAGGTTACCACGCTCGTTACGTCACCCGATTTGATATCTTCAAGTAACGCTGCAAAATCGGTATCGGAACCTGATGCAGTGAAATCTAACCTTGAAGTGTTAAACGCTTCAGAAGCTAATAATTCATTTGTCTTTGCGGCCAATTTCTCAGCTGTTGCTGAATTCAAACCGTTCAATACTAATGAACCAGAACCCGCGGCAATTAATTCATTCGCGACACCTTCTACTGAAAGCTTGATGTCTTCACGCAATGCTGGAGCAGATACTGTAGCAACTCCTACTGCATTAGCGACCTTATTATATACATGAGCCAATACTGATTCGTATTCGCTCACTTTTGCTTTAATTCGTACATCTGCATTTGCGCCAGATAAAGACAATCCAGACTCTGCTTGAATGTGGCGCAACATATCACTACCCGGCTTACGAGCAGCGGCATAAGCGCTGTTTAAATTTTCACCGCCCCAATCTCCTAAGAAATCAGCGCCTACTGCAAAAACAAGACGTGCCTTAGCCAATTCAACTGTAGGCAAACCACGAACACCCGTTAGCGCTTCGTAAACATCGGCTCTATTGCTTTGGCTTACTGCATCAACACTAACATGACGTAATCCCAGTTTCGCAATAGCACTCTTTAATGCTGGAGAAATTACCGTTCTCGTTAGTAGTACACTATTTTCTGTCAGTAAAGACTGTGCTTTAGTGATGGCTTCCTTCCAAGAAGTGGCTGCCCCATCCATCATAGGACTGTGCATGCGTGCACCATCATATAAGCTCAAAACAGATGCCTGAACGCGCGCGTTTGTCGCACCGTTAAAGATGGCATCGTTGTTCGGTTCAATTTTTATCGGGCGGCCTTCGCGAGTTTTTACCAAAACAGAGGCGAAATCGTATCCGTCGTAAAGTGACGAGGCATAGTAGTTCGCAATACCTGGCGTTAAGCTATCAGGCTTAACCACGTAAGGAATACTTTCTACGATTGGCGCCTCACAAGCTGCGAGCGTTGCTGCTGCTGTTGAGAAACCCATGAATTTCAAAAAGTCACGACGGGACGTGCTGCTTTCAGCAAGCTCGTCATTACCTAAGAAGTCCGCCTGCGATATCTCATTAGAGAATTCGTTTTGCGCGAGCTTTTCTGATAGTTCAGGATTGGATTGATCCTCAATTCCTCTCCAATATTTGTTGTTCTCAGTCATTGCTGTGCTTCTATTAGTAGTGACACTTACCACACTCTAAACCACCGATTTTTGCTGCAGTGATTTTTTCGCCGTGGTACTTTTCTGTTAATTCTTCGTGGAAGTCTTGGTAGTAACCGTTCTTCTCAAACTGAACCTCCGTCTCGCGGTGACAATTGATACACCAACCCATCGTCAATTCTGAGTACTGGTACATTTCTTCCATCGTCTCCACCGGGCCGTGACATTCTTGGCACTCTAGTTTCCCAACATTTACGTGCTGGCTGTGATTAAAGTAGACAAGATCCGGCAGGTTGTGAATACGCACCCATTTGATGGGTCGCTCTTCATAATCTTCAATGTATTCGCGATTTTCACCATCCCAGCCAATAGCCGCATAGATTTTCGCGATTTCTGGTGAACTTTCACCATCGTATTTTAAGTTCCCTGACGCATCGGTAATTTCCGAACCATCAACGTACATGTGACAATTCATACATACGTTCGCAGAAGGAATACCCGAATGCTTTGAATGACGCGCTGAACTGTGGCAGTAGTTACAATCAACTTGATTCTCGCCAGCATGAAGCGCGTGAGAGAAGGCAATGGGTTGTTCAGGCTGGTAGTTCTGCTCTACGCCGATACCACTCATCCACCAATAGGCTTGGTTAAGGAACAACACGGTTACTACAATCGTAGCGACAGTAACAAAACCCTTGTTGTTGATCAAACGGCCCCAGAACCAACCCGCCTCATCGAGAATGGATACGGGATCCTCGCCTTGAACAAGGCGAAGTGTATTTTTCATGCGAGCTAGAAGCATCACCATGACAAACAAAAGCAATCCTAAACCTAAGGTGATTTGCTTGCTGTAATCCTTCGATTCAACCACCACAGTTGTTCCGCCGGTAAGATCGCCGCCTGGAGGAACTGGTTTAACATCGCCCTCAATGGTGTATTGAAGAATGTCAAAAATGTCTTGATCGCTTAAGGTCGGAAATGCACTCATTACAGAGCCATTGTACTCTTCGAAGATTGCAATGGCATCTTCGTCTCCTGAAGCACGTAGTTCTGCGTTGTTACGGATCCATTTTGTCAACCACTCTTCAGAATACTTGTCTGTAACTCCCGTCAAAGCAGGACCTACAAGTTTCTTGTCTAGCTTGTGACAGCTTGCACAATTTGATTTGAAGAGCTTCTTCCCGTTCTTGGCATCGCCCTCGAAGGCTTGCAGGGTTGAGGCAGAGAATAAGAAAATAAACACCGCCAAAAGGGTACTTAATTTTCTGAATTTTGAGGTAGTGTACATATGAGGCCTATATATAGCTATTCAGTGTCGCGCAAAAATAATGTGCAGAGGCCACAAAAAGGTTGTAATTCAAGGGAAATTATAATTTAAATTCGTTCTAAATTAAAGGTTGATGATTACCATTCGCCTGTTTGGGACCGCGCAACCGTACTTTTGAAAAATATAAGGCTCGCTACTATGCTCCGTAAGTTATTTCTTATTGTATTAATTATCAATGCAATGCCACTAGTTTCTAGTGCAAAAATGGCAGAGCCACGCATGAACGATACGCTTGATATTCCCCTTGATTTAGATAGCGCCTACGCGCATTATA
>Ga0213861_10005561_pt1 | contig 10089 bp, 6 predicted proteins | sample PICome_4_FD_160110 | JGI IMG/M metagenome (GOLD analysis project Ga0213861, IMG submission 160110) | Coastal seawater microbial communities near Pivers Island, North Carolina, United States - PICO131 | ecosystem: Environmental > Aquatic > Marine > Coastal | place: USA: North Carolina | collected...
CCCTCCTTCGGGGACACTTCCAATGATATTCTATACTCTGAGGACTGCGACTAATTCTCAATTAGTTTCGGAAAATGGTTTCGAATTGATATTGTTAAATCATGCCAATCCGATAGCAGCACTTGTATCTTCGATAATTGTGTTCCTAGTAGTTGCTTATGCTGAATCAAGTAAGTTAGAATTACCGTTGACTCACGGTAAAGTTCGAGGTCATAGAGGCCAATATCCAATACGTCTAGTTTATGCAAGTAACATACCAGTTATTCTAATGGCTGCTTTATTAGCAAATATCAATATGTTCACACTCTTATTCTGGAGTCACCCTGTACTCTCTACAGTCCCATTCTTGGGACGTAATGGTGCATTCTCTAGAGCCCATTGGTTTGGTTCGTATGAAGTAGGTGCTACGACGCCTTCGGATGGTTTTGCATGGTATTCCTCAATGGTGAATGGAGTCGGTGATTGGTTCCTCCCATTACTTAATCAGACAGGAGATGCTTATGGTCATAGCCTGGGGCAATTAATGGTGCATGTAGTGGTATACGTATTCGTAATGACAGCTGGTTCAACAGTATTCGCTAAGTTCTGGATTGAAACTACTAATATGGGTGCTAAAGATGTTGCTAAACAAATTGAGAGGACTGGTATGCAGATACCTGGTTTCAGAAAGAACCCTGTCGTATTAGAAAGAATCTTAGAGAGGTACATACCTCCTGTGACTCTATTCTCTGGTGCCTTCGTAGGTCTGCTTGCAGCTGGTGCTGATTTACTTGGAACAGTAGGGAATGCTACTGGAACTGGCCTTCTTTTAGCCGTTGGTATCATACTAAGGACATACGAACAAATTCAGAAAGAGCAGGCCATGGAAATGCACCCAGTGCTCCGAGAATTCTTTGGCGCTGATTGAGTTTATTAACTAACTAGAACCATTCTAGATCGTTTTTATTTTTTTTTGTATTAACTATTTCTTTTGTAGAATTCCATAGCTCAATATAACACACTAAAATCAATTTATGGAGTGCAGTAATACCAATCTCTTGAAAGTATTTTGTATTTCCATAATCGCTGTACTGCGCCCCAATCACTATACTTGTTAGTAGGGCAGATTGAAATACCCCTTGCCGGTCGGCGACTTGCTACGTTTGACTGGCGTTGGAGATTGAGCACCTAGTGCGATGAGGTCTACTATCAGGTCAGGCGTGTGCCGAGGAAGTGCGGCCATGAACCAAGTTCATGGTTATGGAGGTTAACCACAATAACGACTTGACCCCGATAATAGGGGTGCAAGTAAGCAGAAAAATATATCACATTCAAATATAGGAAATGTGTTTCTGCGCCAATTCAATAATAAAGTGACAGCCATTGTATGACTACAAACTTCGAAAGGATACTGTGATTTCACAAGAAATCCGGTTGATCCTGCCGGAGGCTACCGCTATTGGAGTTCGATTAAGCCATGCGAGTCGCGAGAAATTAGATTCTCGGCGTACCGCTCAGTAACACGTGGGTAACCTGCCCTATGCTGGATAATAACCTCGGGAAACTGAGAATAATGATCCATAGTTCACTACGCCTGGAACGGTGAGTGGATGAAAGCTCCGGCGGCATAGGATGGGCCTGCGGCGTATCAGGTTGTAGGGGGTGTAACGTACCCTCTAGCCCTCTACGCGTACGGGTGTTGGGAGACATAGCCCGGAGATGGATTCTGAGACACGAATCCAGACCCTACGGGGTGCAGCAGGCGCGAAAACTTGGCAATGCGAGAAATCGTGACCAGGGAACTCCAAGTGCATCGGGTAAGACCGGTGCTTTTCTTGACTCTAAATAGGTCTTGGAATAAGGGGTGGGTAAGGACGGTGCCAGCCGCCGCGGTAATACCGGCGCCTCAAGTGGTAGTCGCTTTTATTGGGCCTAAAACGTCCGTAGCCGGTCTGATACATTCGTGGGTAAATCAACCAGCTTAACTGGTTGAATTCTGCGAGGACGGTCAGACTTGGGACCGGGAGAGGTGTGGGGTACGCTCAGGGTAGGGGTAAAATCCTGTCATCCTGAGCGGACCACCTGTTGCGAAGGCGCCACACTAGAACGGATCCGACGGTCAGGGACGAAGCCTAGGGGCACGAACCGGATTAGATACCCGGGTAGTCCTAGGTGTAAACGCTGTGGACTTGATGTTGGGGGTGCTCCGAGCACTCTCAGTGTCGAAGCGAAGGTGATAAGTCCACTGCCTGGGAAGTACGGTCGCAAGGCTGAAACTTAAAGGAATTGGCGGGGGAGCACCGCAACCTGAGGATTGTGCGGTTTAATTGGATTCAACGCCGGAAAACTCACCATAGCCGACGGACATATGAAGGTCAGTGTAATGAACTTACCCGATTGTTCGAGAGGTAGTGCATGGCCGCCGTCAGTTCGTACCGCAAGGCGTTCTGTTAAGTCAGATAACGAACGAGACCCTCATCTCTATTTGCTAACTGGATCTCCGGATTCAGTGCACTATAGGGAGACCGCTGGCGCTAAGTCAGAGGAAGGGGAGGGCAACGGTAGGTCAGTATGCTCCGAATGCTATGGGCTACACGCGCAATACAAAGGACGGGACAATGGGCTGCTGCTCCGAAAGGAACGATAGCTATCCCGAAACCCGTTCGTAGTTCGGATTGAGGGCTGTAACTCGCCCTCATGAAGCTGGATTAGGTAGTAATCGCGTCTCAAAAAGGCGCGGTGAATATGCCCCTGCTCCTTGCACACACCGCCCGTCAAACCATCTTAGTTGTGGGTGGGTGAGGCTACCTCTCTATGGGGTATTCGAGCCTGCCTTCGACGAGGAGGGTTAAGTCGTAACAAGGTATCTGTAGGGGAACCTGCAGATGGATCACCTCCTAAGAAACTCGGAAAACCGGGGGGAGTAGGATGCTTCGGCATCCTGCTCCTTCCAACTTTATTTCTATTCTTTTTTTTTAAGCTAATTAGCGTAAGCTTTTTATGTTAATTTTGTATAAAAACCTCCATAATCTCCTTTTTCATAATTATATCGTAATATATCTCAAACGGTGAGTTTGCTCACATCTGTGCGAAGGTATATATTTACTATATGTCGTAGAAGGGACATGCGAAGTTTACTCGCAACAACTATGATGCTGTTAATGATGACTGCAGCCCTAGCGGGCTGTGCTGGATCTGATGTCACACAAGATGACGTAGATACGGCAAGAGATGAAGGATACGCTATGGGAGTAGCAGATACAACTCCTGTAAGTACTCTAGACACAATTGTAGAGCGTGGTTCTATGAAGTGTGGCGTTAAAGAATCCCAATATGGAATGGGTTACTTAGATGCTACAACAGGAGTTCGCTCCGGTCTAGATATTGCTTACTGTAGAGCTGTTGCTGCTGCAATAGGCCTTAATCCAGATACTGGTGTTGAATACATCCCAGCTTCAGGCTCGGACAGATTCGACAAACTATCATCTGGAACTATTGACGTTCTAATCCGTACCACAACTTGGACAACAAGCCGTGATGCAGAACTAAACGCTGATTTCGCTGGTATGAACTTCTTCGATGGACAAGGTATTTTGGTCCGTGGCGATGCATTCCCAGCAGATGCTGCAGGTAACTCAGCATCTGGTTTAGATGGTGCTAACATCTGTGTAGGTGTAGGTACAACTACTGAAGGAAACATGGTCGATTGGTTCTCTTCCCGAAATATTGGTTTTGAATCAATTGGTACTGCAGATGCTGCTGAAGCAACTGACAAACTAATTTCTGGAGAGTGTGATGCATTCACTGGTGACATGTCAGCTATGGTTGCAAAGAAGTGGGCATTAGACAACGATGGTTCAGTAGTAGATGCTGATGGTAACGCTGTTGATGTATGGATTGCTTCTGAACTTCTTTCAAAGGAACCTCTAGGGGCTGCTACACGTGATGGCGATTCTGATTTCAAGGACGTTGTTGCATGGGTATGGTATGGAATGATTACTGCTGAAGAAATGGGCGTAACTGCTGCTAACGCTGTAGATATGGCTGCATCTTCTTGTGCACTTAATGAAGGTGGATCTACAACAGATCCAGGTATGTGCAGGTTATTAACTTCTGATCTAGGTCTAGGTACTACTGATAATCCACTAGCAGGTACATGGATGCAAGCAGTTCTAGCTGCATCTGGAAACTACGGTGAAGCATATGACGACGCATTCTGTGATGGTTCATATGATGGAGTCAGTGGTTCAGATGCTATGACTGGATGCTTGATTTCAAGATCCGGAACTGCTAACGCTCTCGTTTCAGAGGGTGGACTTCAGTTCGCACCTCCAATGCGTTAATCAGGTAACTGAATAACACAGACGGAATTACAAAAGCCTCTGGGGGGGTATACTCCTCCAGAGGTCTATTTTTTTTATTTTTTAAGATTCGGTGAGATTTAGTGAACAACAAAAAACTATTTCCTTTGTTATCCATTATTGTCCCTGAGAAGTATCTTAAACTTTCTTCAATTCCTTATTTAATCGCAATCTTTGCATTTTACTCCTATTCAAATAAGTTTCTAACTTACTCTGCAGATTATGTAACTGATATGTCTAGGGACATAACTATCGATAATGTTCAGCAAAATATTGCCTTTTATTCATTGGAGAGCTTAATTTTATTTGTTGGTGGTTTCTTACTTATATCTTATCTCTTAGTTCAAAATGAGTTCAACAATCTTTTCTCCGAACCAAAGAAATTTAATAACGGCGTTTCCCCAATTTTTACAGATTTACTACAGAATATGTATGTCTGGATTTTTATATTTGGTGTGTATAATCTTATTCCTTTCCTTAAGTCATGGGATTTCTTCCTAGATTCATCTGTTCTTTCTATATTTTCTGAATTATTAAAAGGGTCTGCTTTAGGTTTGTTCTGTGGTCTTTTCATAGGTTTCTTATTGCGTGGGTATTACTCTTCACTTTTTGCTATGGTGATGTTCTTATTCAGTTATCGTTTACTTCCACTTTTGTCTGAATATTCTCCATTCTTTTCACTATCGTCAAGTCAAATTTCCTTTTTTATAATTGGTGGTGCTGTCCTAACTTCCTTCTTATTAATTCAGAACAATATTAAAGATTTATCAATCAATAAGATTTCTAAAGTTAATACTGGTGAATTCGCTTCAGTATTTTCTATATTGGTTTTCATTATTCTATTGTTTAATATTTCTATGGTGCCTATTTTATCTCAAAATCTCATCCCATTCTTGTCAATTATACTTCTATTGAATGTATGTTATTGGTCCTGGGATTTGTCTCAAGAAAGATCTAAACAATCTGTGCAAGAACAACGTAGTGCAGCCCTTGTCTTTATGGTTTCTTTACCTATACTGCTTTACTTTCTCTTACGTCTACTATATCTCTTAAATCATCCAGATACAGTGATGAGGAATAGATGGGAGTTAGCTTATGATTTCATGTCTCAGGGTAATACCTTCAAAGTCAATACTTGGCCTTTTGAAGTCACTCCAGGTGCTGATTCAAGATGGCTTTTTTACAAGGCCGCAATACTAAATTCAGCTAGAGTAACTCTTCTAAGTATATTTCTTTGTACGATATTGGGTATAATCGTTGGTGTGACAAGATTGTCATCGAATAAGTTGGCATCAACTCTAGCAACTGCTTATGTGGAGATTTTCCGTAATCTACCTCTTGCAGTTCTCCTTTTCTTAATCGCGACCCAAATGGGTCACCAATTCCCACTTTTCTCCGAAGAAAAAGCAATCTCAATTTTTAATAAAGACATTATCTATTATAGTAATCAAGGTATTTGGTTTGTAACGGTAGCAGAACATTTCCGATTATTTGTTGGAATTATCTTTCTCGCTTTTATCAAAATAATTCTAAGGCAAATGGCTAGGGTAGAACCACGAAAAGTTGACGATTCTAAGAGTTCATTGATTCAAAGGCCATTTTCTCATCTTGGTTGGAGAGTAGAGGCTCTTCTTTCAGATATTTTAGTACTAATTTCAATATTCGCTTTTGTGATTCTATCCTATCCTTTCTTTACTACTGCATCAGGTGGCCTAGAATGTATCATTGGGTTAAGTTTCCTTCTTTATTCATTATTAGTTTTCACAAATGTAGATGATTCTGGTGTTAATGAGATGGTTGTTGATGATTCCTCAGAAGGACTACGTAAATCCTTCACAATATGGACACTATCAATTGCCGTAGCTATAGGTATAGCAATTTCTGCAGGTTTTTCTTCTCCAGAATTATTGAAACCTTCTTCGTCTCCAGGGTCTTGGAGGTTTGTTGCAGAGAAAGGTTTTGAAATCACTCCAGCATTCTCTGCAATGATAATAGGTCTCACACTTTTTACTGCTTCTGTTGTAGCCGAGATTGTCCGCGGTAGTATCCAAGCTCTACCTCGTGGTCAGGTTGAAGCATCTATTTCTCTAGGCTTAAATCCCTTCCAGAGGTTACGGCTAGTAATTCTTCCCCAAGCACTAAGAAGTATGATTCCATTACTAAATAATCAATTTATGAATGTATGGAAAAACTCTAGTTTAGCGATAATAGTAGCATATAATGATATATTTTATCAGTTCTTAGTAATGGCTAATAATGTAGGTAAACTAATACCTTTATTCCTCCTTCTTTTAGTCACATATCAGTTTGGAAGCCTAATGATTTCTGCAGTGATGAATTGGTTTAATGCCAGAGTAACGAGTGTGAAAATATGATTCAGGATAAATTACTTGATTTTGAACATTCAGTTGTTGGTAAGCCAGGACTATCTCTGTATAAAGATCCAAAATTTAATATCAATTCATCATATTTCTCGATTGTAATCGCAATAATTGTATCAGGTGTTTCATTTTTTGATAATTTATCTGCTGAGGGCACTTCAATTAAGGCTTTAATTTTCATTACTCTTGTATCATTAGCTACATTTTTAGCCTTTTATCTGACTATTGTATCCGTAGTAAAATTAACATTCAGAAAGAGTCCGAGTACTGCAGTTTTAGGCGTACTAAGTTCTTGGATAATTTATCAAGTGATCAAAGGTTTCGGCCATTTCGCACTTATTGAAGCAGAATGGGAAGTAGTTTGGGCTAATCGAGTTCTTGTAATAGTTGGGCAATTGATGACTGAAAGCTTGACTCAATCATATCTTCCTAATCAAAGTTGGAGACTTTGGTCTATACTTTATCTGACATTTATAATTATATCTGCCGCATATGGTACTACCAGTGATAAACCATATAAATTCTTAATTCCGTTCACAATATTTACTTCAATATTGACATATATTGCATGGAATCCTACTGCCGTTAATTATGATACAGATGAGCCAGTTATGAAACTAATAGGTGCTACAGTATTATCGTACATTTCATTTGGTTTATCTCATTACTATTGTTCCATCAATGAGGAATACATTGCCAACAAGTTACGTTCATATCTTGCTCTAAGTTCAGTGTTTTTATTCTTCTTTGCAATTTTCATTATGAACCCTCCAGAGTCGGTTCAGAATTTATGTGCAGATATATTCGGTATTTCAGCCTCCGAAAATATCCAGTTAACCCGCTGTGGAGGGGTTGAAGCATCTCAGTGGGGTGGTATTTTCGTCAATCTTATTGTGGCAACTGCAGGTTGTGTACTAGGTTTTGGAGTTGGTGTAGTGCTTGCATTTGGAAGACAAAGTAAACTTCCATTTTTCAAATATCCTGCCGTAGCTCTAATTGAAACAGTTCGTTCTGGACCACTAATTTGCTGGCTATATTTCGCAGTATTCTTACTTCCAGATATAATCGATCCTTTCATGGATATAGAGGATATAATACGAATGCTATTGATATTCGGACTGTTCGGTGGTTGCTATATCGCAGAAGTTCTTCGTGGTGGATTACAGGCTGTAGATAGCGGACAGAAAGAAGCAGCATTAGCACTAGGTTTATCTCCAATTCAGACCAAATTACAGGTAGAATTACCAAATGCAGTTCGCACTACTTTACCTTCAATAGTGAGTGTATTTATTGGGTTGTGGAAAGATACTACCCTATTATTCATTATCAATATTTTAGATTTCTTTAAGTTGGCTAAAGATCTTCCAAATACGTCACCTGGATATCTTGGCGACTTCCTAGAACCTTTGTATGTAACAGCGTTAGTATTTTGGATATTCGCATTCTATCTTTCTAGAATCTCTATGAGAATTGAGAAAGGATTGGGATTAACAAATGAAGGAGGAGGAGAAGCAGCATGAGTCAATTAAGTGATGAAGTAATTATAGAAACAAAAGGTGTGAAAGTTAATTTTGGAGACTTTTGGGCATTAAAAGGAATTAATATGAAGGTTACAAGAGGTGAAATAATAGTTGTTCTCGGCCCCTCTGGTTCAGGGAAATCTACATTTATTAGAACATTAAATCGACTTCAACCTCATAGTGCAGGTACAATTCAGATAGATGGTGTGACAATAGACGATGATACTACCGTTTCTGATCTTAAGAAAATTAGATCAGAGGTGGGTTTTGTGTTTCAGCAGTTCAATTTATTCCCTCATCTTACTATAATGGAGAATATTACATTGGCTCCAATGAAAGTGAAGGGTATCTCAAAGAAAGAGGCGGAAACTAAAGCTTTGGAATTACTTGATCGTGTTGGAATTCCTGAACAGGCTTACAAGTATCCAAGCGGCCTTTCAGGAGGTCAACAACAACGTGTTGCTATTGCTAGGGCACTGGCAATGGACCCGAAAATTATGTTATTCGACGAACCAACTTCGGCTTTAGATCCTGAGATGATTAAAGAAGTATTAGATGTAATGGTAGATTTAGCTAAAGAAGACGTTACTATGATTGTAGTAACTCACGAGATGGGTTTTGCTAAAGAAGTTGCAGATCGTGTAATATTATTCGATGAAGGTATGTTAATTGAAGAAAACACTCCAGACATATTCTTCGATAGTCCAGAACATGAAAGAACTAAATTATTCTTAGAACAAATTCTTTGATTAGGCGTCTATCCAATATGCGACTCGATCATATATCGTACTTCTGAAAGTCAATAATTTCAAAGTGGGTCCATCTAGACTAACTGAGATAGTTGCTCCTCTGGTGAAATGTGTTTCATCCCATCCATCTGCAACTACATATCCTCTGTGCATATCACTGGTAAAAGTTGTTTTCTGGTTAGTCCAGGCCCAATAAGTCCCATCTTCCTTCCTATCATTACGAGGTAAGTCTCTTGAGACGAATAAATAGTGATTATCAATTTCTACCTCTGGGAATGTGACTCCTTCTATATTGTTGATATGTCTGTACCAGGCACCCTGTCCAAGAAATGTAGAAAATAAACATCCAGAGGAATATTGAATACAATCAATCCCTCCATTTTTATCATCCTTATCTCTTTGTAGCCTATATTTCGAGGGTTGATATTGGTGAGTGTTAGCCAGTAATAAATCATTTAATGCGGGGTCAGAGCGAATAATATTACCGCTGGTAGTTACAATTTCTGCCTGTAATCTTGGCAAAATATTAATGATTGATTTACCATTGAGGGCAGTTCGAATATCTTCTTTGAAATTATTAGGGTCGCTACCCATGTAGAACCCATATGACCCGTCATTATCGAGCTCTCTTGGATGGCTGTTAACACCCATTACTGGTGTGTCTTCATCTACCGAATGAGCGATTGATGTTAAAGTTCCATCTCCTCCTAAAACTATAACTAAATCACGATTAATAAAATCAGAGCGACTAACCTTCTCTCTAGCTGAATAATCTAGGGTGATGTCCATTTCTTTGCTCAATAATTCAAGAGTACTTCTTACTTCATTCAATGCTTTATCATGAACATCTTCGAAATTTTTCTTATACACTACCAGTATGTTCCTTGACACAGTAAGACAACCTCCTTCGATTCCTCGTCATTAGGCATCACATATAGCAACAACGTTCCTGTAATCGAGAAATATTTCATCATATATTCAATAATCTCTTGACTGATTAACTGTCGCAGTCAATCATGAGAGTTGCGTTGATGTGCCTAATTCTCTTTTCTTCGGCCCTATCTGGATGCCTTGAAGTGCCATCAGATTCATGTGGGGG
>Ga0213861_10005562_pt1 | contig 10088 bp, 9 predicted proteins | sample PICome_4_FD_160110 | JGI IMG/M metagenome (GOLD analysis project Ga0213861, IMG submission 160110) | Coastal seawater microbial communities near Pivers Island, North Carolina, United States - PICO131 | ecosystem: Environmental > Aquatic > Marine > Coastal | place: USA: North Carolina | collected...
GAATACTCGATTTGGCAAGTTTGGAAGACACAGAGACTCTAAATGCTGGAAAGGTTTCAAAATAGATGAGGCTGCGCTTAATGAAAATTATGGTATATCTGAAAATCCAGAGGACGAGTTGCTGTAGAATATCGTATAGTTTTCACTTAAGGACAATGGTTTTTGTAAGACCCATATACATAATGTATGCCGGCTGTATTCACCGCTAAAGTGTGACACTTTCTGATTAGGAGTGTGTCTAAAATACAAAAGATAATACCTGTGTTTAAACTTTAAATGTTTTTATGTATTCTTAATTATTATGGAAAATCTTGTAAACTGTTCCCGAGTATTATATGACAAAGACATTGTTGAAAAAATGGAAGAAATCAAAGTCTTGAAAAATAAGATAAAATGTATGGAATGGCCTGATGTAGAATTTTTGAATGTTGAAGAATTAGATACTGAAAGAATGAATGTAGGAAATATTGTGTCCTCCTCCATTAAGAAGTTTGTTTTTGAAACCGATTGGGATGAAGTAAGCATGGGTAGTATTTTTTCCTGTAATATGATAGATTTTCTTTCTGGAATAGAAAAATCTTTAAATTCATTTACAAAGAATGTTAATCCAGAATGGGCTAATTATGAATCAAATCAAATAGTAGTTATGACCAGATGTCATATTGAAAGCTTGGAACTACAGCATTATTTAGATACAGAAGATTTAGATAAATTATCTGATTCAATATTTAGATTAATAATATCATATTTAGAAAACATATTGTTTTATGATGTTAAAGTTATAGAAGATGAGGTATAATTTCTAATGTAGGATACAAATATTATGTATTATCAAAAAGTGCGTTGTATAATGAAAAGTACACCGTTTCTAGTTTCTAGTTGAATACCAAGGAGCTATCTTCTTTACAATATCTGGGTTCATACCATCAAACATGCCACGAACATTTGCGTTTTTCGGCAACTTATCTCCCCAGGTGGTTAATTTTTTATTAAAATTCATAGCTCTTAATCGTCTATATATTGAGTCTGAATCAAACATAGATTCCATATTGGTCACATTCGAAACATCCCAGTTATTTATTGGACGATTGAATTTTTTAGCACCTAAAAACATATCCTCCATATCACTAACTTTAGAAGTATCCCATCCACCAATAGGTTGATTGAAACTCCAAGCACTCATGAACATTGCGTTCATATTAATCACATTACTTGTCTTCTCCTCCCATTTTCCAATAGGTTGATTGAATTTTCTAGCCATAAAGAACATCCATTTCATATTAGTCACATTAGAAACATCCCAGTTAGAAATATCTTCGTTGAAATAAGAAAAACTGAAAAGATTAGACATATCAGTTACTCTCGAAGTATCCCAATTTTCAATTTTACCATATGTCTCAATGACAGCCTTCTTTTTAGGACCACCTTCAATGTAATCTTTAACCGCTTTACGTATAGACTTATTATCTAAAGCAGGTCTAATGAAACCCATGGAATACTTCATAACATCCTCTGGTAAATCTTTAATAGGTGTATTCGTATTTGGTTTTGATTTTGATTTGTACTTGTATGCTGCCCTTGCTCCTCCATTTTTTGAAGATCTCGTTTTGTTTTTCATTGCTTTCAAACGTCTCGTTTTGTGAATAAGTGGCATCATTTATATATATATATAGCACATATAAAACCTTACAGATCATTTTCACATTTATCTTGAAAATCTCGGATCATCTTCGGAAGGTTCTACGTATTCCTTTTCATATTTTCAATGATATATTTTCTCTGTTAATTCTTACGCACTGGACTGTTCTAAGATTTTGATAACCATTTCTTAGAATATCAGGTTGGAGCGAGGTTAGACATCCCGTTATATACACCGTTTCTAGTTTCTAGATGAATACCAAGGAGCAATCTTCTTTACAATATCTGGTTTCATACCATCAAACATGCCACGAACATTTGCGTTTTTCGGCAACTTATCTCCCCAGGTGGTTAATTTTTTATTAAACTTACCAAAAGTAAAATTATGCTCAAACATTCTATTCATATTTTTCACATTCGAAACATCCCATTTATTTATAGGACTATTGAAATTCATGGCATCTCGAAACATTTCTTCCATATTAGTCACATTAGAGACATCCCATCCACCAATCGGTTTATTGAAATATCTAGCATAAGAGAACATATATTCCATATTAGTCACATTAGAGACATCCCACCCTCCAATAGGTTGATTGAAACTTGCAGCACCCAAGAACATACTCATCATACTATTCACTTTACTTGTCTTCTTCTCCCATTTTCCAATGGGCTGATTGAAACTTACAGCATAAGCAAACATACCAGCCATATAAGTCACATTCGAAACATCCCATTTTGAAATATCTTGATTGAAAACGTTCGCAAGATAAAACATACCAGCCATATCAGTCACATTCGAAACATCCCAATTAGAAATATCTTCGTTGATTTTAGTAGATTTGAAAAGGTAAGACATATCAGTTACTCTCGAAGTATCCCAATTTTCAATTTTACCATATGTCTCAATGACAGCCTTCTTTTTAGGACCACCTTCAATGTAATCTTTAACCGCTTTACGTATAGACTTATTATCTAAAGCAGGTCTAATGAAACCCATGGAATACTTCATAACATCCTCTGGTAAATCTTTAATAGGTGTATTCGTATTTGGTTTTGATTTTGATTTGTACTTGTATGCTGCCCTTGCTCCTCCATTTTTTGAAGATCTCGTTTTGTTTTTCATTGCTTTCAAACGTCTCGTTTTGTGAATAAGTGGCATCATTTATATATATATAGCACATATAAAAACCTTACAGATCATTTTCACATTTATCTTGAAAATCTCGGATCATCTTCGGAAGGTTCTACGTATTCCTTTTCAAATTTTTCATAATCAAATTTGTCATTTACATAATTCTGAACATGAGTTTCGATTGGTTTGTATTCAGGCACATCAAGACCTTTCTCAATGCATTTGGTCTCTTCGTCGTTCCGCCTTTTTTGTTCTCTATCATATTCAAAAACATGTAGCAAATACTTAGATTCCGCCATTGCCTTTGCTTTTATAATTCTTCGCTTTCTTTTCACTTTCATTTTGTGTGATTCATCTTGAACAAGCAGATCTATTGTATCTATCTCTTTGCGCATGTTATCTTTGTGCTTTGAATTTTCAGTATCCGTGATGCTTTCAACACGCTGCACCCAAAATTTGTAGAATTGTCGCGATCCATATTTTTCTTTGAAAGATTCTCCATAGTTCTCCTCAAAGTTGGAAAAAAGGTTCTCAACAATTTGCTCTAAAACTTTAGTCTTACGATGAGATACCCATTCGCTCCCATTAAACGCTTGCATAATATCACTATTTTTGTTATTCATTCGAACATTTGTATTTTGGGGATGATTCGGATTAAAATGAACAATCTTTGCCGCATTTCTTGTGAAAACTCCTTGAGACATCATTATCTTTAGCGCCATTTTCTCTGATATATAGTCGAGATCTTCCTGGCCGAGCTTTCTTATTTTCACAACTTCTACCTTCAAATTGCTATCAATCATATTTACCGAATTGTTTCCATTGTATGAGCATATTATGTCGCTTTTTTTGGTTTTTTCGAGCTTCTCGATTTTCTTACGCAAATATTCATTTTCCCGTCTTATTTTTTCAAAGTCTTTGGTTTGATTTCTGTAATTCTTTTCGTGATCTTTCAGTATCCGTTCTTGCTTGTCTTGTTCTTCCTTGAAATCAACGCGCAGAATTTTATTATCGTTTTCAACTTTCTTCAATTTGTTATAGATTGAATTTAACTTTTCAAAAAATCCCTCACCCTCGTTTTTGTTTGAATTGTTCCTATGTTTTACTGTTTGACAATGGGTATCAAGTTTCTTTTGAGAATTGAACGATACATTACACGCTTGACAATTGTAAGATATCCCCATTGTTACTAGTATGGTTTTAAATAGATTCTTTTTATATTACTTTAGATAACTTTGAACTTTGAACTTTGAAGTTTGAACTTTGAACTTTGAAAGGCATATAAAAGGAAAACAATTGTAGTTAATCATAAGCCAAAAAAATATGATTTCCTACGCAGAAATCGCAAAAGCAAACGCAGAGGTTCCTGAACAAAGAAGTCTACAACCTCTAAGAAAGAATGAGCTCGATAAAGAAGATCCTTATTTTGAAAATACCAAGGATTCGATGCTTTTGTTGATGATCGAAGAACTGAGAGAGTTATGCGAAGATTTCATTGATAGCACATCATATTTTGACGAACCTTTTTTGACTAATCATAGAATTGGAAAGACCAATTTCATTCATGATATTTTGGATCTTTTCGAGTCGAACGCTACTATAGAATTGGCTGCTGAATATGAAGACCCGGACGAAGATAGCGAAGAAGAACTTTAAAAAAGTCGCACTTGTAAGTTACAAGGCTCATTTTCTCTTGTTTCCTTTTTTATTGATAATGTCTTCAGCCCGCTTCTTAATGAGTTTACGTTGTTCCTCCTTGATTCGCATACGACGCTCTACGTTCAGTTCATCAACAGTAATGTGATACTTTTCGTATACATATTCACGGAGTTTTGAAGGAGAATTAGCAATAAATGCCCTTGACCAATTATCAATGAAATTATTGACACAGATTTGTAAAGAATGCTTCTCATCCTTGTATGTAACCCTCTCAGAATCAGTCCAATCAATCAAATATAATCGCTCATCTTTCTTCATTACATTAAAACGGCCCTGTGTTCCTGGATCAAGATGGTTAAGGCTTAGAATACGAACAGCCAATAGAAGAAGTTCAAATATTTCAAACTTCCTTTCGTTGAACTCTTGTGTGGTTAATTCTTCCAATTTTTCAATAACCATAGTCTTAGATTCTTTGTCGAAATTCGCAACTTTAGGTGAAATTCCAGCTAGAGAAGCTTTTTCATGAAACTCTAAATCGCTTTCTCCGAAGTCTTTCACAATTGAAAACATAATAAATAATACTCACCTTATTTTACATGTATATTTCAAGTTGTTTTGCAAACCATTTTTATATTCTAAGCCTCAATGTGTTCATCCTTAAATATAGTGTCTGGTTGACCATACAACCACTGACCTAGTTCATCAACTTTATTTGGTATGGTTGTGTTTGGCGTCGTGTAAAATTGACGACGCGAGTTGGAGCGTCCAAACATATCATCAGAATCGAGGTATAAATTTGTATTGAAATTCTTCTCTATTTCTTCTTTTGTTTGTTTGTCATATTTTCTAGCCTCTGTGCGTTTACGAGGGTCAGTTATCAATACATTCATGAACGGGTTATCTAGATTTGATTTGACACGTTCTTCCCCATCCTTAGTGATATGTCTTTCATCACGTTTTTTATTGAATACTACGACGGTAAACATCATAAATACAAGAGGTATCGCCAAGAAGTCCTGTTTACCAGATACTATGGTTAGAACAATAGACAATACTATAGTCAATTGAGTCGCAAAGTTTATCTTCTCGGAAACACTTGATTTTTCAGTTGGAGGTATAAGAAAATCATTATATATATTTGTAAAGTCTTCGAACCAAAATTTAGTCATTATTATAATGAACATATAAAAAAACGATAAGACTTGAAGAAGGAATCTAGTGGCCACACCACTCTCAATTCACATGAAGTTCAGTTCCGTTCAAGTTCAAGTTACAAGTTCAAGTTACAAGCTCAAGATTCGAGTTTTCTCTTTAATTTCTTAGTTCTTTCCAGTTCTTCGACTTTGTTTTTGGATTTTTGATACTTGAAAACAGAATTGACAAGCTTTTTCTTGAGATCGCTCTTTGTCTCGTGTAAATCGAAGTCAACATCCAATGAGAATATGTACTTACTCAATTCATTCTTATCAAATGTTTCGATAATCTTAGGAGTTAATTTTTCAATTTCACTCTGACTTTTCTTGTTAAGATTCATGTTCTTCTTCCAAAGCTGAAAGTTGTTCTCGTTTAACTGTTTTGCTTGCAGTTTATAACAATCCTTTTCATCACGAGTCATAGAATTCCATTCATTTGCAATAACTCCACGTAATTCGTCAGCAGGAAATTTAGTATAGAGGATAGAGTTTCGTTCTTTGTAAAACAAAGTCCATCCAGTTGCACGCTTAATCTTCAATTCATCCTTATCTTTCTTAGATTCAGCAACAATTTTATAATTGTGCCATTTGTCGATAACTTCCTCATCAATCATAACATTCTTCAAATCGTCTTCGATAATACTCAAGAATTCTGATAATGAATGGACCGTCTGAATCACACTCATTATCCTATAGTCATCTTCTTATTTCGTGTCTAAACAATTCAAGTCCTAGAAAAGTCCATTTTCAAGAAAGTTTTAGTGTTATAAGAACAAAGACTTTCATTTTATATCAAAAAATTGACAAATTTTATATACAATATAGTAATATGGAAAATATATTATACAAAAAATTGTCATCTAAAGGTGACGACGGAAGCAAATACGATGTTTTCGTCAATTTTTACGATAAAAATTTAGGAATCATGGAAACCGTCGTCGACTTCGAATTGGCTGCGTTTTCAAGATACACGGATGTATCAATACAAAGTGACATTATAACATGCAAGAACACTTTGTCATTCGTAGAAACGTTCACAATAAGCGACGAAGTATATGTCACAGAAGAATTAGTTGAAGATATGAATTATATTGCTATCAAAGAAAACAAAAAAGAGTTATATCAGATCAATGTTAAGGGTGATACTTTTTTGGAATGTTTCAGTCAGGATGAGTTATATCCAAACCTGGAGAATGTTAATATAAGTAATGGTATCGAAAGACAGAATAATTCAGGAGTATTATATTTATCCCGCAATTTTGATGAAGATGAAGATGATGACGATCTCGTGAGTACAGTCGAAGAAGTAACACAAAACGATATTGACTTCTCAAATGCATTATCGAATAATGGTGTTGCCGATTCAGATATTAGATCATTTCAAATCAATGCTGAAAATCATAAGAATATTATGAGTGATTTTGATTTAGGAATGAAAACCCTGCAATCTCGCTTTTTATATATAAAAAATAGCTTTGTATTGAAGAAAAATGATCTTAATCCGTTTGAAGAGACAAACATTTACAAAAGAACGGTAGAAAACAGTTTAAAAAATCTTAGAATTTTTGCTAGCGATAAAGAGTCGAAAATACCTGTTGAGTTAAATACATTTGGATTATCCACATATACTGATAACAAGAATATACAGAGAGATATCGTCGTTGTTTTAAGGCCGGGTTATAGAGATGTGAAGAATACGAGAGATTTGGTAGATGTTATTGAATATCAATTCAAGAAAGACGACAAGACAATAGTCTTTGAGAAGGTGCCCTTTAGGGAATCTTCCCCCACAATGGAAATGTTGAGAAGTATAAAACTCGAGGATCCAACCCTGTCTAATTCAGCCATTTTGGAACTGTTAAACATTTCTCATGACACTCTCCCATTCGACTACAAACAAGAATTGAATGTGTCAAAAGACAATTCAAACAAATCCCGAATCGAAACGCAATTAAAATACGAATCCGTTGTTGATATCACCCCAAATATCAATGATATTGAAGGAAATAGCAAGAATTTGCTTAAAATCGGTAAAGATAAGGTGCGTTTTGAAAAGACTCCCTATGTGTATCCCCCATCCTTAAGAATATGGAATGCGTCGAACAACGATGAACGAATTGATATATTGAATAGCGGTCGATATGTAAGAGAAGCGAAACGAAATGAGAACATCTATTATTTTTACGATAGTAATACAGGTGAAGCTGTGATACCAGTCCATGAAATATTCAAAACTCTTTCGAGTGTGTCAAAAAATGAGTTTTTCAAAAGATCATTATCAAATCAATGGAATGATCGTCGTATTAATGGTAAGTATGAGAGAAGTGTTATTGATAATTCAATAATCGGAGAGAATGACACAAATGAAAGAGACTTTGATACAACAAAAATAGATAAAAAAGACAAAAATAAAAATTTGATAAACAAGCTTACACGTAATCTACCTTTCCTTGGAAGTTCTGAGACAGACTCTGGAGATCTAGAATCCCGTGACATTAATGGCGAGAAAAGACTTGAAAAAATATTGGAAACTGTTGATATCAATATTGATGAGGTCGAAGATGTTATAAATATAGAATTATTTATAGATAAACTGAATCTCATAATGATACTTAAGACCGAGATAGAAGAATGGAAGAGGGAAGACTCTAGTTATGATATCGAAATAATAGGGAAGTTGTTTGAGAAATTCAACACCATGATGTTCAAAATTCGTGACATTCATAAGGAATTAGGCGATGAAATTAATACTAATACAATTCCAAAGCATTCAGATGAATTAACAATGAAAGAACTCGGAATCTTTAAGAATGAATTTAATATATTATCTAAACCTAGAAAAAATAATACTCAAGAAAAGAAAAAAGATTTGCTGCTATTTTTTTATATTTTGTTGAATGAATCATATGAGAAAGATTATAACTCTTCAATGATAGATGAATTTGGTGAACCAGATTATATTAACGATAAAATTGATAAAATTACGAAAGATTCGAATGCAAATAAACATTTTCGTAACCAATACCTTGACAAACTTCTCGGGTTTTTGAAAGAAAGTCGTAAGGTTCTCAAAAATAAGCTTGAGTCTAAAGATTTAAAACAGACAGCGCTAAAATTCAATTACGAATACACTCAAACTGTTATAGGGAAACGAAAAACTGATAAAATACAGACATTTGTTCTAAAACTTTCCAATGAAATATCTGAAATGAAACATAATCAAGTGAAAGTGAATGTTACAAGTAAAAATGCTATAATAGTGACAACACAGACAATCACGTCCACAGGTGATTACAATTACACTACAAATCAAACCATAGAAGATACTATATCAAACATTGATGAACACATAAGAATTAAGATTGTCAAGAACTTTAAAAGGATACTCAGGAATCCAAAGAAATTGAAATCACAGGAATATAAGATATATGCTGAATATAAGAACACAAAACTGAAGGACAATCAGCCAAAAGTTTTGAATGATTCTATACTCAAAAACAATACATTAAACAATGACTTGTATAAATCAACAGATGAAAATGATATCATACTAGTAAACTCGTATCTCTCAAGTATCAATGACATATTGAATAGTCTTAGAAATGGTAATTCTATACAGGTATTATCTAAATTGATTACTAAGTATAATTCGACAATAGCAAATTCGGAAAAAAAGGCTAAATTCCTAGAATTCATAACAGTTACGGTTGTAAAATACTATGAAGAAACAGAAATCGACATTTCTGGTAATAAGTTGAATGATCGTCAGGCGGAAGATGCCGAGGAAGAAGCTCTAAGAATAAAAGACATTTACCAAAATACTGAAGATAGAGAAATGCTTAATCGTAATCAAGGTGCATCCAAAACACGAAAGGTTGGAGGGGTCCAAACATTGGTAAATGAAGTCGAAAATGAAGGTAGTGGTAACGCAGCCTCAAGTGAATATTTCGACGCTAGATCAAATGCGATTTCTGATGGGGATTCGAGCACTCCTGAATAAAATTGTTTGTTTTCTTTATTTTACAAGACCGGGTCCTAAGCCAGGCTCTTATAAAAATATAAAAAATGATTGAAAAATGATGATAAGGAACTGATAAGTTATGCTGCATATGGGAGAAACTTAACATAGATAATGCGTAGTATCATAGCATTTCACTTACATAGAGTCTGGAAATTCAAATTGAATCGAACGAGTTATTTTATTGATTTTACAAATCCAGAGTCAAAGACTGTTGCCGACGGATTAAATTTTATCAACAACAGTATTGAAAAGATAGACAGTATCGATTATAATTTGTGCACCAAATCATGCGGGTGTTATAATTGCAAATACATGGTAAAAGCCCCGTGCGTAAGAAAAACAACACGAAACTTTTATAGTGACATTTAAGTCACCTTCATCTCTCCTTGCCCGAAGGATCGAGAGACAAAATATGTATTTCGTAGATACCTAGGTTTATAAA
>Ga0213861_10005564_pt1 | contig 10088 bp, 11 predicted proteins | sample PICome_4_FD_160110 | JGI IMG/M metagenome (GOLD analysis project Ga0213861, IMG submission 160110) | Coastal seawater microbial communities near Pivers Island, North Carolina, United States - PICO131 | ecosystem: Environmental > Aquatic > Marine > Coastal | place: USA: North Carolina...
TTGGTTTCTTTACCGCCCTTCATAAGTGCGATTGTGTAGCGATTGGTCTTACCTGTGCCAGGCTTCTTTGGACCCATCGCAACTTTACGATCCCATTCGTCATCATCAATCGTGTAGCCTTGTTTCTCTACTTGCGACTTTGCATGTTGAACAGCCGCAGAGAAAGTCTTGTGATTGATTGTGTAATCATTCTTCGCTTCGTCAAGTTCAACTTCTTCTTTGACAATCTCAATACTTTTATACTGTCTATTCGAAGACTGCTTTTTATCTTTTTGGATTGCATCCCATTTAGCTGATTCGGCTTCTTTTTTGTTACTATAAACTTTTGACTTCATCGTTTCGCCATCTTTAGTCATCATGACGAGACGATAACCTTCATCAAGTTCGACTTCTTCTTTGATACCATGCTTTTTCATGAGCGCAGCCTTTTGCGCTTTCAGATCCTGGATTTTCTGAGGTGCCTTCATGTCATTTGGATTGCCAGCACTCTTATTTTTCCAGCGTTTTTCCCAGTCACGAATTGACAAGTCAATGTTGCCCAACTGATCTTTAACTGCGTTTGAAACTTCATCAAGTTCAACTCCTTCAGTCATCTTCTTCATAGAAGAGAACATATGGTCAGTCGCTGCTTTTGGGTTCTTTAGATAAGCCTTCATGAACGCTGCTTTGTCTTCTGTTGACATAGTGTCAAAGACTTTCTTTACACGCTCTGCAACTTTCTTTTCGATGCCGTGAGCTTCAAGAAGAGACATATGTAGTTCTGTGATTTCTACGTCTTCTTTCTTCATACGCTTTTTCCACATATAGTCTTGTACGACTTTGCGGATTTCATCTGTGTTTGTTGTGCGCTTGTTAGCAAACATACCCACAATAACATCCATAGACTTGCCATCGTCAACAGCTTTTTGAATACCTTTAACATTAACGGCTTCATCAAGATCAGCTTCTTCTTTCTTCATCGCTGTGCCGATTGCTTTGCGGCGATTGTGGAGATATTCGTCAGAAGAATCAACATCGCCATCATTGTCGATATCTTTGTCTTTGCGGTCAGAATACTTGCCTTTAAGTGCTTTTGCGTTGACAGGGTCCATCACTTCTTCTAGTTTCTTATGGAGACGTGCCTTTTCTTCTGTTAGTTTTTTGATATCACCAAAACCACCTTGACGTGCAGAAGACAGTTTACGGTTAACCGAATCGATTTCTTCTTGAATCTTCTTCACTTCAGTTTTTTCTGCGATTTCAGTTTTAAGACGGCTTGCCTTAGTATTGAACGCCTCTAAAAAGGCTTGTGATAGAGGTTTAATTTCCTTAGACATTAGAAGTCTCCCTTATTTTAATCTTTAGTGGTGTGTCTCCAAGAATGAGTCTGTGATACACCATTGCATTTATTTTGAACTTACTGTTAGTATTTATGATAAACGGTATCTCGTTATCTCGTTGGAACCTCCAACCAACACCTTCCAAAACTTCAATCTCTCTACCATTTCGGTCTCTGTGCCATACAAGTTCGTCCGAATCTACATTTACATCAAATGTTCTAATCCACTCGTTATCATTCAAGTATTCATCAATATAGGGTTTCACCAAAAGAAGTTGCCTCCGCCTGATAGACCAAGTTGTTTAGCATAATACGGAAGACGACATGACCAGTATCCAGGACTGGTTTTGTCTTTTTTGGTTTCACATTGGTGACGAGCAACGAAAGACTTACGTGCTTCTGGATCATCGATCTTTGCTTTAAGACCAGACGTATCGCCGAAAGAAACTTTGACAACGTTGCCCTTGTCGTTTTTGACATACACATAGAACTTCTTACTACCACCACGTTTTGGTTTGTTGAGTTCTACCTTTTCTTCCTCTTCCAAGAGAGGGATATCCAATGGGATAATCTCACCTTCGTAGATGGCTCTTTCTCCGATATCAGTCTCCATGAGTTCTTTATCAAAAGCATCTTCAACAACAAGAGAACCTTCGTTGTACTGTCTTCTCGCTTCGGTATAAAACTGGTAGAAACCTTCACTGTGTGGTCGGAATACGCATTCTGAAAGAGGGATGGAGTTTTGGATATGATACTCTACACCCTCTCTGACTGTACTTTCGTGTATATGTTGTTTGATGCTTTTCATATTAGTTTTCGTTGTCCATCATGTAATCGTGGACAGACTTTAGGTAGTCTGCGGCTTTGATGATCTTTGACTGTACCCATTCTGGTAGGTTGTCATCGTCTCCAAACATTTTAATCATATGTTCTGCATCACGAATAACACCACGTAGTTGTGTCTTCGCCATACCACCTTCTTGGTCGTATTCACCTGGGTCTTTTGCTTCTGCGATATATTCGTTGAACTTCTTCATTTCATAAGTCCTTTAATTGTCTTCAATGCTTTCTTAGCATCTGGATGGTTAGGGTTAATACTTACTTCATCACCATTTACAAAGTCAGATATGTTAGCCGATTTACCAAGCGCTGAGATAGCTTTATGTAAAGGGTCTTTTGGATCAAACTTAGTTTCGAAGTTGGGCTTCCCGCGAAGTTCCACCCAACTCTTTTCTTTCGTGTCCCACATCTTCAATACACCCATGCCCTTGTCACGGATGTATTGTAGCTTAACGCCTTCACTTATGTATGACTTGAACGTTTTCATCTATATCACTCACATCTCACCGAATGTTTTTGGTCCGACAATACCGTCTGCTGCCAGATTGTTTTTTCTTTGGAAACTCTTAACAGCTTGTAGTGTTTTGTTGCCGAAAACGCCTGTCACTGGTTTAACACCGAGTTTCTTCTGTAGTTCTTCTACGTCCGAACCACGGTCGCCTTTTCTGAGAACACGTGTCAGTTTCTCTTCAACCGTCTTTGGTTCTGATTTAGTTTCTACTTTACCACCCATGACTTCTAGTAATTCGTGCCAGTGTTTCTTTCTGTCTTCTAGACCGATAGTACCACCGTTAATACGTTTAGTCATAGTTACGATATCACCAGAGTCTGCATATTTATTGAGACCATTTGTTGACCAATACCACAATGCGGATTCTAGTGCGCCTTCGACGGTGTCTAGATATTCGATAACTTCATCGATAGATTTACCGATTGACTTTGCAAATGCAGCGTAGTTGTCGTGTCCGGTCAGTTGGATGTAACCTCTGCCTCTGTGTTTCCAACCATCACCAGAAGCGGTATCACCGTTGCCCATGCGACTTGCATAAACAACGTTTGCGATCTTTTCAGGTTGTCTCTCGTATTCGGTAGCATCTCTACCGCCACGTTTGAAGTACTTACCAAACACTGAGTCGAGGGCTTTTGCAGAATAGTTTAGGTTCTCGGTACGAACACGGAAACCACCCGACTCGTGACCACACTGTGCCAAGAAACTCGCTTCTCTTTCTGGTGTAGTGATATCATACTTAGGGAACATTTCCTTCATCGCTGCGAGTAGTTCGTCAACGTCTTTAGCATTAGGAAACACGTGTGTAAATTGTTGTTTAGTCAGTTTCATATCATTCTCCTGATTCTGATAATAATTTATCATATTCTTTCTGATCAACTACGCCTTCACGTAGTAGTTTCTTTCTGTTGACCATGTGTTTCTCTTGAATCTCTTCTTTCGATCCACCGAAATAAGGAACACAATGACCTTCTGCAATAAGAATGTCTGTTACCATTCTATCGTCTTCTGTAACGAAGTCACCAAGAATACGACCAAACTTACCCTTCATATCTTCGCCGTCTTTGTTTATCTGCGTTCTCAGAATTGCTACTTCTCCTAGCAACTCTTTCAAACGATTCTTAGCGGCAATACCAAACAGTTTTTCAACATCGTCTGAAGTTCTAGACTCTGGTGTGTCTATGCCCATGATACGAACACGTTCATCGGCTAGAATAACACCAAACCCTAGTTCAATGTCTACATCAACAGTATCGCCGTCAACGATCTTTAGTACCTTTACTCTATATTCATACATTAGTATTTTATGACCTTATTTGGAGTCTTGAAGTTCTTCTTTCTCATAATTGTCTTCATAACCACATCAAATTCGTCATTGTTATTATCGTATTTCACAGCCACTGGAATATTCAAGTCTGATTGAATGTCTTTGATAACCGCTTCTGCACCTGCAACACTCTTAAGTGACTTGCCCTGATTTTTGTAAATCTTGGTAATAAAGTTAGCAAGTTCTTTCATTGTGATACATGGGTCATTGCGACCATCGCTCATACGTTCACCGAAGTGTTTTGTGAAGTTGAAGTCGATGCCAAACTTCTCAAACATACGATCAACGAATCTTTCAAAGTCTTTGATTTGCTTCATGCCAATCAAATCGCATTTGTCTTCCATAAGAGTTTCAAACTCTTCGTTTACGCTTTCAAACGCAACACCCTTACGTGTGTGTTTCTTTTCGTCTGCATATTTCTTGAATGCTGCTTTTGTAAGGTCTTTCTTTTCTGCACCAGTGATTTCATCTGGAACAGTTTTCTTAAAGTCATCTGCGTCTACATCACCGTCCATATCGTAATCAACATGCGTGACTGCGTGTTTTAGCATATGCTTGAAGTTAGACTTTATGCCTAAGTGATGCGCTGGTGTACCCGCATCTTCTTGGATTTCTTCGCAAGGAGTATCTTTCTTATACTTCTTGGTTAGCTTATCAGTACCGTAGTCTCCTGCACCACCTTCTTCTTTGAAACCAAACTTCTTCTTCAGTCTAGCAATAGTAGCAGGATCATACTTTCTTGTCTTTTCTGGTTCGCCGTATTTCTTGACATACGCTTTCTCTAGTTCACGACCAGTCATGTCTACACCACGCGCACGAGAAACTTGGTAAGCAATGTCGCCTAGTTCTACGCCACCACTTACATGTTTGTGAATTGCTGCAAGTGCTTTGTCCAAGATAGACGCTTCTACAAGTTCAAATGATTCGTTTAGGTCAAGGAATGAATCGAGTTCAACTTCTTCTTTAGTCTCGCCTTTTGCGTTATAGAATGCTGCGATAGCCATCTCTCTACGTTTCTCCTTTGATTTTCCGTCAAACTGAGGTGCATCTGAATCTTGGAAGTCTTTGATCCACGCTTCCATGCCATCAGACACTTTAAGTACTTCTTCTAGTTCAACTTCTTCTTTACGAAGACCCTTTGCTAGGTCTACATCCGCAGTTGTTCTAGTCTTACCGCCAGTGATGAATGAGTTTACTCTTGCCATTCCCCACTGTGCAGGTGTAGTTCCAGGTCTATGACCAGTGCGCCAAGCCGCAACACCTCTGTCATAAACTTTCTTTAGAACACCATAAGAAATACCCGACTTATCGGCTTTCTTCTGTAATGCACTTTCAGTCTTTGCTTCGTCTAGTTCGATTGATTCGTAAATCTCGGATGCAATCTCTTCTACCATGTTTAGAAGTTCTACATCATTTTCGAAATCGACTTCTTCACCATACATCTGTTTGTACTTCTTAGTGTACTCAGATTCTTTGGTCTTTGCTTCTGCATCACCAGGTGCTGGTTTGTATGCATCTGAATTGTTGTCATCCATCTTTGCGCCTTTTTTGAAGTGTGCGTCACGTTTCTCTTTTGTTGACTTGGATAGACCAGAATGATATTTTGCGGGTTGTGTACCCTTGCGATCTTCGACATCGTCGTCCTGTCTCACTTCAGTCGCTTCGCTTTTTGTCACACGTGCGTCTGCGATCTTTGCGTCACGTAGTTCTCTTTCGTGTTCACGCTTTAGTGCTTCACGTTCTTTTTGAATTTCTGATCTTGCAGCGTCAACGTTCTTGCCTTCTTCAACTGGTTTTGCTGCATTTCTGAAAGCACGGAAACGTTTGTCGAGTTTGATGGAACCATCCTTCTTACGTGCTTCGTGGAATCTTTTCACCGGAGCAGTTGTTTCAAGGATTACTTCCAACTCTTCATTCACGTTCATGTTAGATTTTTTCTTCATAAGTTCTCTTTTAATCTGTGGCAGAAGTCTCTTCGCTAGTTTCTTAATCATTGCAGATTTCTTTTCGACACGTTTATCGATCATCATCTTCTGTGCGTTGTCAAGACTATCGTAACTACCACCCATCTTACCCATGATTTTTTGTTTGACGATGTTTCTTGCTCTCTTCTGTGCAATCTTAGCAACTCTATCATTGGTAGGCATACGTCTTTTCATACGTTCTCTTGCCATCTTGATTTTGTTCTTGTACTTGCGCATAACCATCGCTCTCTTACGGCGTTGAACGAGGTTTAGGACTGCTTCGTCCAGTAGACCTTCTGTCTCTAGTTCTTCTGCGATCTTCATACCAGAACGAACCATATCATAGATATCTTCACCATCACGCTTTAATTTTCTTGGTAGACCAGAGATAAACGCATCCTTTTCGCCCGCTGCTGCAGCTGCTCTCATTTTGGATGCAGACATACCTTCAACGCCTTCTGCGTCTGGATCACGGTCGCCTGCGGATACGATATCGATGTTGTCGAATTTGTAATCTTTACCGTTGTATTTGTTAAGTAAAGTTTCGAATTCTTTTACACGATCCTGACCTACGACTAGGATAACATCAGAAAAATCTTTTTGTAGTTCAACCATCGCTTGGATGATTGTTTTTGCCTGAGATGATTTTACGATGTTTCCGAATGCTTTCTGTGCAAGCATAACCTTATCACTATATGATAGGGGGTTCTTCTTCGCATCTTGCGAGTGTGTCAGATACATGACAGGAGTTGCTTTGTTTTTTCTTGCAACTTCTTTGATCTTGTTTGCTAGTTTTTCGTGACCAACTGTAACTGGGTTCATGCGACCCCAACCAAGAACGACTGTTGCCTTCTTAGCTTCATTTAGTGTTGGTTGTGTTTCTACTGTTGAATTCTTTGAAGGAGCGGGTTTTTTAGTGCTCGACTTCTTTTTTGTCTTGTTGTCCAGTTCGACGTTTTTGTCTACTTGAACTTCACCTTTATCTGGTTGTGGTGTATCGACGTTGTCTTCCATAATCTTTTCCTTTTCTAATACCGTAGGTTTTCCTAAGACTAAACTACAATCTGGTGATATTTATAATATAGTGTAACCCATCCCGTGAATAGGCCATATCTCCATAACACGGTTGATTTCGTGTATGTGTTCTCTGTTGAGATTTTGTGGGATGCCTTCGATGTAGTACTTCTCTCGTTCTTCTGTGTAGTCCTTAGACTGACTTACGGTACCCCTCACAGGCAACCTCCAATCGGGACTGACTCTCACCCACCCAAATGTTTGTTCTATCCTTTCGAGTACTACATTCCTAGTATCTTCTTTTAAAAGGTCTTCGTACTTGATAACAAGATAATTTGGTATGTCTGATCTATTTAACCAATTGTTATGAAAATCTCTATATGTCATCATAAGATTGGTCAAGTTCATTTTGTTTGGACCGATTGTGAATTCTTCTGTGGTTTTTTCCAAAGCATGATATTTTTTCTGCATACCAACCCAATCGACCTTATTCCTCATAGAAATAGATTCCACCCAAGTGTATGGGTTCTTGTGTATGATAATTGTGGGAACATTCTTATCATATCCGACTGTGTCTTCGATAGAGTGTTTCCAACTAACAGGTTGTGTGTTTTGTATATCTTTAGCAAAGTTAATTTTGATTAGATTTGTTAGGAAGTTGGTCCCACTTCTTTGCAATCCAAACATATAATATGACATTGTTACCCTCAAAATAAAAAAGGCGAGCCGAAGCCCGCCTGATTAAATAATAGACTTCAAGTCTATTTAGAGATTTCTCATTTGCTCGAGGCAGTATTCTGCTTCTTTGTAGTATCCAAGGCGTCTAAGCTCTCCTGCAGCCCTCGCATATCCGATGAGATTGAACGAGCGATTGAATTTAGCGCGAGTGTTACTAATCCAATCACCAATAGAATGAGTAGCACTATGAACGATTGCATTCATTATACCCAACCTCTTAGATTCTCATTATATTGTTCTTGTGCAATAGAATGAATCATACCACGGTTAATGCCAATGTCCTGTAGTTCTTTATCACTTAGTGATTGTAGTTCTTTTACTGTCGCTCTTGCGTCACGGTATGCTTTGAATTCACGATTCTTTAGCGAAATGAAATCCATAAGCGGTTGAATACTCATCCATTCTGCGGCTGCTAATACTGTTTGAAACATCTTCTTCTCCTGTGTGTGTACGTTGTTTTACACATCTATTTATTATGCAGGTGCAGAAAAATGCTATGCTATTTTGATAAACCCGTTATGCGTTTAACGCACTTCAATCCAACCTAGTGACCCCCAGCCAGCTTTATTAGCACCTACCGAGGAGCCGGCAATCAACCAAGAGCTTGATGTATCACCGAGTGTTGTAGTGGTGATTCTTTCTAATTGCGTTACTGATCTTTCGGGATAAGTATATACATTACCACCATTGCCACCATTTACGAAAATTGTTTGAATGATCCTTCCGCCCGTGTACGCTGTAGCAGTTAAGTTATACTCGACTGGAGAATCGTCACTATAACTAATCCAAGTACCGCCAGTAATAGTAGCGCCCTCAATGGAACGAATAAAAATATCTGTATTGTCTAGAGTAGCACCAGCAAATTCATCAGGAATTACAACACTATCAAGTGCTGTAGATTTAAGTCGAATAGCAACAAGTGGATAAAATGTATTAGCAATAGTTAAAGTTTTGCCTATTACAGGATTCGAAATACTTACCTGCTTACCTAAAAGTGTTGTACTGCCTTCAGTAGATAATGAATGGGCACCTTGATAAAATGAATGCGTTCCAGCAGTTCCTGCCACATTTGTAAGCTCTACTCGAATAGGCAAGGTGGCTTTTGAAGACCAAGTATGCGGTTCTCTGTTTGCGTGATCAATTCTATGGATTGGAAACTTGTTATTATCAATGATGAAGTTCCACTCGATTTGACCTGCTCCGTACCATTCATACTCTATACTCAAATGCTGAATATTTTCTGAGTCTGCAATAATTCCACTCGGACCTGTTCCGTCTAACCTATCAACGTTCCATACGTCTCTTGAATATCTTTCAAGTTCAATTCCAGATGCAGTGTTTCTTCTCAAACAACAAGCGTAACTTCCATCACCACTATCTTCAAAGAAGAATCCATTTAGTTCGTCAAACATGCCAACACGGCGGCGGATGCCAGTTGTTGGTGTGCCAAACATAACTGTGATTGAGAATTCATTCTGTCTGCCTGGAAGATATCTTTGCACTCTTCGAGTTTGACGAATGACTTCATCGCCAGCATCAGAACCAACTTCCAATTTAACCAAGCCCAAATAAGGGTCGTGTGTAGCACTAGCAGTGCCTGTAATTTGTTCATCAAAAATATCAGGGTCTTTTGAATTCGTAAAAGCAGCAAAGTCGGTTAGTTCAAATGTGCTTACCTTACGTCTGTTTTTAGATGTATGCTGAACAGTATCATCGTCAATTGCGAGTACAGGAACACCCCAAGGATTCTTATAACCAATAACATCGCCGTCAGAGTCAGCGTTTATAGTGGTCTCATATAGCGTCTTGTTTGAATCCAAAAATTCCTGTTTGTCTTTATTAAACTGTGCCATTTTATTTCTGCCATCCTTTGATTATGTCTGGTGAGAAGTTAGCGTGACTAAACTGTAGTCTATCAACTAGTTTTACTGCGTTCTTCCCTGTGTGATCAATTGCAACAAAACCCTCTTGTTCCGTTACTTTGTAACCGTCCTGTGTTAACAACAACGTATCAATACGCTTTGCTTTGTCTAACTTACGGATAATCATCAACTTAGCATCAACGATTAGATTGTATAGGTCAAACAACGCAACAATATCTGACGGTTTGTGTTTGGAGAAATATTTCAGGGTTTCTTTACGCTTCACGTCTTTAGTTGCCTTCGCCTTCTCCGTCTTTACCTTATCAATCTCTTTTTGGTAATATGCATTGATGAAATCTACCAGACCTGAGACGAATGCTTTTGTGTTGCCAATTCTCTGACCCGCACGAACTTTCGTGTTGATGTAAGTCTTGGTTCTCATTAGAAGTTCGTCATTATCCGAAATATCGTTGATAACCGATGCAGGGAGTTTCTGGAAAATTTTCCCCGCCTTGGA
>Ga0213861_10005570_pt1 | contig 10083 bp, 8 predicted proteins | sample PICome_4_FD_160110 | JGI IMG/M metagenome (GOLD analysis project Ga0213861, IMG submission 160110) | Coastal seawater microbial communities near Pivers Island, North Carolina, United States - PICO131 | ecosystem: Environmental > Aquatic > Marine > Coastal | place: USA: North Carolina | collected...
GAGGCGCTTATATGGGCAGACATTGTCTCAATCTCTGCTCCTGTTATCCCCTCAAAGGACAGGATAACATTTTGGAAATTTGCGTCTAAATTCCCGAGAGAGAGTTGTAAGTTAGGTTTGAAGAAAACACTTAAATCCGCAAGCTCAGCGTCAATTCCAAGCGATCCGATCGAACCTGAGATGCTGTGAGGGTCTGATAAATCTACGTTTATTCTGTTCGGCTGATAACTTTTAGCCTCCACAAGGACTTCCTGGGTTGCCCATGTGAACCTGTCTTTAGCCCCAATTTCAATTTCCGTGATCCCGATTGCGAAATTTTGGGGGTAGCCCGTAACGGAGGCAACTTCAAATTGAGCTGCAGTTCCTGAAATTTGCGGGTTTTGACTGGCCAGAGAAATGCCGCGTTCAATAGCGTAAGCGAAAGCTGTCCAATAGCCAGTCCAAATGAAAAATGGAATGGCTATGAGCAGTGCAATTCGTTTCACAAATTTAGTCATTATCGCAATACCAAAGCCTTCAAACCTAGGCGCATCAGGGACAATTTTAAGCCAGGATCATTGAAATGGCCACCAGCATTGGCCGGAGAGCTCCCCCGCCTCCGTCGTAGGATTGATCGGATCAGGACGCTTTTGCCAGTTCCGCTTTCAGTGCCGCGACATATGAATTTCGTGCCGTTTGATAAACAGAAATTTCGTTTTGCAGTTTTCTCATTTGGACTTCCAAGAACTGAAGACTTGCAAGTTGGGCCTTGCCATTGTCTGTCAAATCTTCGGTGTTGTAATCTACATTATCGACTGTAATTTTCGGCATTTCATTTCCTCTGTATGTTTAGTCAAAGAGCGATGCGATATCGACGCCTGACTTTCCTTGGATCATTTCACGTTTCAATTCTTGAATATAACTTTTTTTGGCTCGAGTTAGCAGAGCGCAAAGGTTGGTTGTATCCTGAATTTGCTTATCAGTATGTTGCAGCTTTTCTAATATAGCCTTTGCATCTTTGCTAAGGCTATCCAGGTCGTGTTCAACACCATCAATTTTGATTTTCTGCGACATGATGTGTGTTTATTTTTTTGCGCTTTTAAGCAATTCGCCTTTAAGCGCGGCCTGGTAGCCGAGACGCGCGGTATCAGAAATCGCCCATTCATTTTGCAACTGTCGAACTTGGTGATCTACAAACTGAATATTTGAGAGCTGAGCTTTCGCGGCATCACTCATGTCACTGAACTTATATTCAACGCCATCAACGGTGATGAGCCCTGTGGATTCTTGGTCCATTTTCGCCTCTTTTTCTATTTTGTTACTTTGCATATTCATCGCTCCGGCTCCAACAATAAGTATCTTAAATACAGTGTTCGCCGTAACTTAAGATGTCTCTAGCTAAATAATAAACGAGCCGTGTATCAACAATACTAAACCGTTGAAATTTGCTCATGTGTTTCATTTTTGACGCTATTTAAACCTTCAGTAATGGGTTGCAATTCTCCTGAGGTGGTTACTCATATGATATGTTTGTCACCTCGGGTAGGCGGGGTGTTTCTCTATTCATCATGAACCGTTCCAACTCCAAATTTAGCTCCTCACTCAGGATTAGTGATTTCCGACTTTTCTTTTCGCTTTTGGTTTTTACAAGGCTTCCTTCCTCAATCTTGAGTTTAAGGAAGGCGTAAAGCGTCATTGGGTTTTCTGTTTTGGTGTGAAGCATATCGATGTAGTTCCAGATGCCATAATCGGGGTTTCCGTCCAATTGCGCTATCGTGAGAAGCAGTTCCCACCGGCTGATATTCTTCATAAACGGGAAGAGTATCGATTTGGTATCAACGGCCTTCAAAACGAGCAATTCATCTGCAATTGTCATTTTCAAAAACCTTTCTGGTTTGGTATGTGTTGATCCAGAGAATTAATCACGTAGAGCCAACTCTTTAACTTTTGAAACGGGTTGCCAGATATAGTCGAGAACGGTCCGCTTTCCGGAAACCACATCCACGGTTGCTGTCATGCCGGGAAGCAAGACCACTTCTTCGCCCGTTTCCAAGGTAATACCGCTGTCGATAGATATATCGAGTAGGTAGTATGAACGACTGGCACCTCCGGATGTATCAGTGATGGCATCGGGGCTTATGCTTGTTACATATCCGTCAATAGCGCCATACTTAGAGGAGTCATAGGCACTCAAACGGATGCGTACAAAATCGTTCATACGGATGCTCGAAATGTCTTTTGGATCTATTTTAGCTTCGAGTTTAAGCGCCTCTCCCGTCGGCACAATTTCCAGTATCACATCCCCCGCTCGGACATATGCACCAACAGTTTGAAAGTTGATCCGATTAACAATACCGTCGACCGGCGCGCGTATTACTGTGCGTTTAACCCGCTCTTGTAGCGCGGGAACAAGTGTATTGACCTCACTTAATTCGGCAACAACGGTATTAAGCTCTTCAAGCGCACGGCGCTTATAGCTGTCGAGGCCATTTGATATCTCGTTTTCAACTTCCAAGATGGCAGACTGTGCGATCGCGACCCGGGCTACCCCGGCCTGAATTTCGCCAGACATGCGCTGTTCATCACGGCGCAGCTCCAAAAGCCGCGTTTCGGGCATGATATTTTGGCGCACCAGCGGATCAATGATGGTGATTTCATCCTTGATCAGGCCCAGCATATTGCGTGACGTCTCAAGGGCCTGTTGGGATGCTGTTAGATCTTGCTCCCGTTGGATTTTTTGCAGCTTCAGGATAGACATCAGCCCAGAGAGCTCTTTGCGCTTGGCAAGGTGTAGGGCCTCTTCAGTTGCGGCCGTATCCTTGGACTGCGCCATCATAGATGCGTCAGGCGCAAATTCTAATCCTCGGCTTTCTGCCTGTAGGCGAAGCTCCCTGACAAAGAGTGTTGCAGCCCGTTGCTGAAGCTTATCCAATTCTGACTGCAATTCGATCGGATTGATTTCGTAGAGCACATCATCCGTTTGCACGAGGGCGTTTTCATCAACAGAGCGCGATAAGATCACGCCAGACTCGGATGACTGGACCATTTGGTTCTGGGTGGTGGATACAATTTTCCCATCGCCCCGCGTGACATTATCGAGCTCGGCGATGGACGCCCAGCCCAATACCGAGACGATCAAGGCCGCAATGACAAAGATGATGAGAGAGTTGCCGAAGCCCTCACGCTCTTCCATTTCTCGGGATAGTTTTTCGAATTTTGATTTGGCCATAACGCTCTCTTATTCTTATTTTTTCAGCTCACCGGGAGGGGAATCGAGGATGATATTCCCTTGGTCCATGACGAGGACGCGGGTCACGAGATTGAGCAATGTGTTTCTATGCGTCACCGCAACCATGGTCCGATCTGTCAGGTAGTCGCCAAGGCGCTGTAGGATTGCGGCCTCCGTTGAGGAGTCCATGGAGCTTGTTGGTTCGTCAAGAACCAAGATATTCGGCTCATGGAGGAGCGCGCGGCTGAGGTTGATTGACTGGCGTTGCCCACCAGACAACCCAACACCGCGTTCTTTGATCTTCAGGTCATAGCCTGCTGGATTGCCTTTTATGAAATCGTCCGTTCCAGAGAGCTGGCAGATTTTCAGCAGATGCTCATCGTCATACTCATAGTAGCCCATTTGGATGTTCTCGCGAACTGTGCCAGAGAATAGCCAGGTTTCCTGTAGCATCACGCCTAAATTACGTTGCAGGTCGGATTTATCAATTTGACGCAGGTCTATACCGTCCAAAAGAATAGATCCGGTTGTGGGTTGGACCAAGCCGGCGCAGAGTTTCGCAAAGGTGGATTTCCCCGACCCCATCCGGCCTAGAACTGCCACTTTCTGGCCTGCTGGGATTTTAATGGAAAGATCCTTGATTAGCGCATTCTTCGCACCGGGAAAGGTGTAGGAAACGTTTACAAACTCGATATCACCTTTGAGGACTGGGCGGCTCAATCTTTGATCGGAGTCTGCCACGCCATCTGTCCGATTCATCAACTTATCAATTGAGCGGAAAGCTTGGCGTGCGGAGTTGGCCCGCGACAATGCCGATGCGACCTGACCAAGGGGCGCCAGGGCCCGTCCCCCCAGAATGACCGCGGCGATAAGTCCGCCCATCGTAAGTTCTTGGGCTTGGATCAGGAACACCCCGTAAAAGATTGTTGCCACCTGAGCGATTTGTTGAATTGAGGCTGCCGAATTGATCGCGAATTGTGAAAAAATTCGGGCTTTTAGGCCAAGCTCGGACTGATCCGTTGTCGCGGTTTCAAAACGGTTTTTCATTAGGCGTCCGGAGCCGGTGGCCTGGATCGTGTCGAGACCATTCAAAGTTTCGACCAGCACGGCTTGTTTCGACATGCCCGTTTGCATGGCACCTGAGGCGAGGTGGGCTAAGATTGGTTGAATAGCGACGCCAATGATCAACACGCAAGGGACTGCAAGCAAAGGCACAATCGCGATATTTCCACCGATCAAGTAGACCACATAGATAAAGAAGAAGATAAAGGGCAAATCCACAATCGCCACGAGCGTTGCAGAGGTGAAGAACTCTCGCAGCGTGTCAAATTCTCGAACGACACTTGCCACAGCTCCCGAGCTTTGATTGCCAGCGTCCAATCGCAGCGTGAGAATTTTGTCAAACACCATGCGCGACATGCGCGCGTCTGCCCGCTTGCTGGCCCGGTCGATAAAGTTGGCGCGGAGCGACTTGGTTAAGAAGTCAAACCCAAGTGCGATCATCACGCCGATGGATAGGGCAATAAGCGATTCAATAGCCTCATTGGGCACAACGCGGTCATAGACCACCATGACGAATATTGATGTCGAAACGCCCAAGAAATTGGACATTGTGGCCGCTAAGATCACTTGTATGTAGAGCCATTTGCCCTGTGCGAAGGCCGAATAGAACCAGCGCTTACTCGATTTGGCTTCGGCATTGCTGTCACGACGCGCTAAAATAAGGTGACCGGAAAACTTGGCCGAAAACTGGTCTTTCGACATTTTTCTGATTTTAAGTTTATTTTCGATACTTGCGTATTTGACGGTGCCGTCCGATTTGATCTCGGTCAAAATGAACGCGCCACCATCCTCCCAGAACCCAATCATTGGGCAATGGCTCTGTGCCAGGTTGTTGGCTGAGATACGACCAAAGCTGGCGACATAGCCGATCTCGCGTAAAACGCTCACCATTTCGGCCGGTGAAAACGTATTGCTTGACGTGGCCGGCAGGTCGCGTATCGCCGCTTCGCTGTAGGCTTCGCCTTGATCGCGAAGGAACCTCTGGAGAGTGAGCACCAGCTCGCTTTCGGTCGAGTTTGACGTGTCCTCTACGGCGCGCTCACCGTCTGTTACGCCTTGCGGGTCCACATCCGCTTCATCAGCGCTATGGTCCAGAGGTTTTGATGCGGTCAAATCCGTCATTTTGCTGCCTTAATTATGGTCTTATTGGTGTTAATTCCCAGTCGCTTTGACAAAAGGCCCGAGCTGGCGAGCATTTCGTAGTCAATTTTTAGGAGCTCTGAGGCGACCGATATTCTTTGATCAGAGGTGCGGTAGGCTTTCTCTTCGGCCTGAATCAATTGGCGAACTGTCGTTTGGCCCGTCGCAAGTTGCGACCACATGATTTCAAGCTCATTTTGAGACGCAGCTTCTTGCGCAACGAGTGTGTCAAGCGAGGCGGTGAGCGCGGTACGTCTGCTCAACGCCGTATCCAATTCTCTTTTTCCGGCCAGCTTTGCTCCTTTGAGCCTTTGCTCCGCCGCCTTCAAATTGGCAGCCTGTGCGGCGGTATTGGCTTCGCGTCGTCCACCGTCCCCAATGATCCACGACACTTCTAAACCGATTGCATAGGTTGTGCGCTCGTCCTTTTCCATTGGCGATGCCATACCGGCCTTGAACCCGACGGTTGGTTTTTCACGACCTTGTGCCACAAGTAAACTCTGTTTGGCGGATAAAACTTGAGCGGCTGTCTGCGCCATTATTGGTGCACGGTTCCAGTTGCGTTGGATATGGGTCAGATCTGCGGCTGTGAGAAGCGATGGCGGCGTGGTTAGATTTTTCGGGACAGCTCCAAAGAATTTCATGTAGCTGGCTTCCGCCGCTGCAATTTGAGCATCAAGATTTGCTTTTTCCAAAGAGAGTGCTCGAGCGGCAATTTCTGCGGAGGCGCTGGCGCTCTTGTCGACCATACCACTCGCAACAAGCGTTTCCATCTGCGTCAGCATTTTCTCGGTTTTGGTCATGAGCGCCTTAAATCGTGTGTCGCGCATGTTCAGTGTGTCGAGGTTAATCCATGAGACCGCGGCATCTTTTGCGGTGGTATTGGCTGCGAGCGCCACATCCATTTCTGCGATGAAGGCATTGGCCCGTGCCTGGTCTATTCTGGCAACGCTGGAGCCGCCATCGAAGATGAGCTGACTGACCGAGAGGTTTGCGCTGGCGCCGCGTTCCGTAGTGGAGGCCAAACCAGCACCATCCTTAACAGTTTGTCCGGCATTAGCGCTCGCAGAAATTTGGAGTTCTCTATCTGCATCTGCAACTAAAATTTCACTTAAAGACCTATTATAAGTACTCATAGACACAATATATTCAGGTGAATTAATCACGATTTTGGAAAGATCATTTTTGAAATCGCCCGAAAGGGCTTTTGCAAGTTTTGGTTGAGATAAAATATCAGATGATACCTTTGATAAAGCATTTACTTCAGAGTTCAGTCTTGCCGTCGAATACTGCGGAGCGCCACACGCTGATAGCGCAAACATCGCTGTAATTAAGGCTAAATTTTGATGCTTCATGCCTAATTTCCTTTTCCCATTGATCTGTGGTTCGAATCGTAACGCCTAATTACGGGTACAGTAGCTATATCGTTAATGAAAGATTAAATTTCAACAATAATGCCATTAAAACCGAGGCTTCAATGAGTTTTTAGCTGTATGAAATTCTCGTTAGTTATTCATATTGCTATACATTTTATTAAATTATATTGTGAAATATTGATGGATTATTTAGTATTTTCTAAACATAATTTAATATATTGAATAGATTCATGGCGCGTGTTTAAAAAGGTCAGTGAACATTAATGTCTGGAGAAAGAAACTATGACCATCCAACAACACGCGTCTTTCGATTCAAGCGCTGCTGAGTTGAACGCAACCAGCAAGCTAGTTAAGGCTTGGGAATCCAAGAACGCCAAAAACGCAGCAAAAGCCGGTGGCATCTCACTTATGGCACTGTCGCTCGCAGCTTGTGGCGGATCAAGCACAACCACAACTACAACCACGGACACAGCAGCCGAAGCTGCTGCCGCTGCCGCTGCTACTGCCGCTGCCGCTGCTACTGCTGCTGCTGAAGCCGCCGCTGCTACTGCTGCTGCTGAAGCTGCCGCTGCTGCCGCTGCTGCCGCTGCTGCTGCCGCCCCCCGTAACCTTGATATGAAGGCTGCGATTGAAACGGTAGCTGGTGGTACAGGTGACGATACGTTCTCAGCAGTTAATACCGCTACCTCAACAACGTTGACGGCGCTCGATACAATCACCGGGGATGCTGGCACAGATACTCTGAACATCGCAGACTCTGCATTGGGTGCTTACGTTCTTCCGACGTCATTGGTTATGACTGGCGTTGAGAATGTTGTGCTTGCCCACCTCTCGGATGCTGCAGGCGACATAATCACAATGGATGTCACCAACTACACTGACGTAGATAGCGTGACAGTGGTAAATGCTGGAACAAATATCACCTCAGCTACTGTGAACACCAGTGCAAACGCACAAACTGTAACAGTCTCTGGTGGCTCAGGTTCTGACATCATTGCTGTGACAATTGCAGACGCTGGTACAGCCGCCACTGCAACTGCGGCAACAACTGATGCTATATCAACGATCAGCCTCGAGGGCGTCACTACTACGGCAACGATTTCATCGGACGTTTTGACCAGCATCACGGTTAAAAACGTTGCAGGCTTGGCGACAAACACTGATGGTTACATCGCGGCAACAGATTTACGCGAATTGACAGTGTCTCACAATGGTGGAACAAACGGCGGCGTTGTCGACGCCGGCGCGACAACCGTGAACGTTAACGTTGACGCTGCGACTACAGCTGCTGGCACAAACACATTTGCAGCGGCAACCACTTTGAATGTTGATGTGAATGCTGCTTTGACTGCAGGCACCATTGTTGCTGCTGCAGCAACAGACGTGAATGTTAACTTCGACGCTGCCGTAACCGCATCAACAATTACCACTAACGCTGCAACAACAATTGACTACACCGGAACAGCGAATGCCGTTGTGACTCAGACTGGTGCTGCTGCTGCTGTGATTACTAACTCTGGTACGGGCAACCTGACGCTGAACACGGCGATTGCCGCCGGTCAGACCTACACAGGTGGTGCAGGCGTCGATACGGTTACATTTGCTGCTACAGGTACAACAGCCTCAACATTGGGTGCCGGTAATGACGTTGCCACGTTCTCAGCAGTCGCTGGTGCAGGCGGTTCTGTCGATGCGGGTGAGGGTACCGGTGATACTGTATCTCTGACAGCTGCACTCGGTGTCACTTTGTCTGCTGCCGCTACCTTTGAGGCTGACATTGCTAACTTTGAAATCTTATCTCTGGGAGCGATCGCTGACTCTACTGCGGGTACAGCCGCAACCATTTCGATGGCCAATCTTGATGACATTAACCATGTTATTCTGGCGGGTGCCGCAGCAGAGACTGGTGGTGCTGCAGCCACAACAATTTCAGGTTTGGCTACTGGTGCAACTTTCGAACAGACAGCTCTATTGGGTGCCGCGCGCGGTGTAACACTTACCGGGACTTTCACAGGCGGAGCCGATGTTGTAAATTTAGAAGCTACGGCTACAAACGGTTTTGCTAACGCTGGAGCGTTGACAATCGCAGCTGTTGAAACAATCAACATCACACTTGATGACAGCGACGCTACAGCCGCTACAACCATGTTCGATTTTAACATGGACGCAGCAAATGCTACAACAATCACCGTTGCAGGTGACGCAGGTATCACATTTGCTAACGGCACACAGGCTGCTTTGACAACAATGGATGCGTCTGGAGTAACCGCGACAGGAGCAGCTGGTGTTGTTACTTTTACCGCCAACAACACAGCTACTACTGCTAAAGGTGGTGCAGGTAACGATGCTCTAACTGGTGGCACGCAGAACGATGTTCTCGAAGGTAATGCCGGGACAGACGCGTTAGTCGGTGGAGCAGGTGCAGACACGATAAGTGGTGGTGCAGGCGTTGATACAATTACTGGCGGTACCGGAGCAGATACTTTAACAGGTGGAGCCGGTAACGACATCTTCGTCTTTGCGGATGCAGATTCAACTACAGCAGCGGCGGATACAGTCACAGACTATACTGCAGGCGATGTGATCCGTCTTGTAGCTGCAGATAACGTAGCTGGTGCAAGTGCTGCAGGTACTACAAACGCGACAACTGACGTTTCGGTTGCTGTAGGTGGTAAAGTAACATTTGCCGCTGCAGATGATACGCTTGCAGAAATGTTGGTTGCGCTTGCGGCTGATACAACTGATATCGCAGCTAATGAAGTAGTTCACTTTGAAGTTGGCGGAGATACATACATCTTCAACAATGTTGGTGGTACCGATGATTTGATAATCTTAGACGGTGTTACAGGCATGACAACGCTTACTGAAAGCACAGTAACTGCTGGCGATTTCACTATCGCCTAAGCATCATAGAGAGCGCCTCTTGGAAACTTCGGGCGCTCTTCTAAAGAACACGCTGTGGGTTTAACCTAAGATCTCCAGTCGTACACTTGCTCACGGCAACGGAAGGCCTTCTAACTAGAGATAGTTGGGAGGCTTTTTCCGTGATATAACCTGTGAAACATTCGTACACTCAAAGGAGATTAGCCAATGAAACAATTCTTACTCGGTGCAGCCCTCGTTGGCATAGGCACAATCATTGGCGCACTATCCTCAAACAACACCAACGCTACAGCCAACGCCCAGTTTGCTCCACCCAGCGTTCAATCAGGTGATGCTCTTTGGCACTTGCCTAAGTTTGGTGAAAGTGGATGGTTCCTCCACGCCAACAACGGACGAGTACGGGCGTGTAACATG
>Ga0213861_10005578_pt1 | contig 10079 bp, 6 predicted proteins | sample PICome_4_FD_160110 | JGI IMG/M metagenome (GOLD analysis project Ga0213861, IMG submission 160110) | Coastal seawater microbial communities near Pivers Island, North Carolina, United States - PICO131 | ecosystem: Environmental > Aquatic > Marine > Coastal | place: USA: North Carolina | collected...
CATGCTAGGTGGTACTTCCGCTCTTGTTGGCGGAGTAAAACCATCTCCCTTCGGAGTTCTAAACGCAACTATCTCATTCGTAGTGTCTGGATAGCTAGGATTGTCACTTTCTTTTTCAGAAAAAGTACAAAGCAAAGTTTTACCTTGTAAGTCTTCTGCGTTAGTAGGTGGTGTATCAAGACCAACAGCAGTAAGCAAACGTTTAAAGTCAGAAGCTGCGTAGCCTCTAATAAGTTCTTGCTTTTCTGCATCATCATTCTTATACCAAAGGCTAAAGTATTTTCTAACAATCCAACCATTAAACTTTGGCTCGTTATGTACCTTAACTTCTAGCTTGATACTTTCATTACCAGCAGCTGACACGTGTTTAGTGCATTCGCTGATAATACAATTATAATCACCTTTCGGTATATAAGAGGATGACTCCTCTTCCCTAGACTCTACGTTTGTAAAATCAATTCCATCAAAGTCAGACATTATGCTTCTCCTTTAAATCCTAACTTGTTAATAATATGTGATAGGTTAGGTTCCTCTAAGGCTTCTAACTTACCACTCCTGTCCTTAGCAATATAATTAGCGCCAAGAGTTGTTTGCAACCAACGTTCGGTTGTCTTGTTTCCTTTTTCATCTTCGGTATCAAATGTTCTCAAACATAACACTTCATCAAAGAAGTAAGGAATTTGCGTAGGCAGTTTAGCTCCAACCATCATCGGTTGATAGTGCAACATACCTGTAGCCTCATCTCGTACCTCTTGCTGTTTAGCAATAAATACAACATGTATTGGAAGGTCCCTAAATCTACGCATCGTTTTAGTCATTATTTGAATAACCTCTCCATACGCTTTTCTTGGGTCCTTGCTTTTCTTCAACTCGTTGCCCAGAACAATCTCTGACATTTCTGTCACGCTGTCTAAACAAACAGTATCGTAGTCTAACTTGCCACTTTCTAATAGCTGTGCAATTTCTTCTATCTCAGCTGCTTCTTTGACTTCAATAGCAGTCACGTTCTTAGCATCTTTAATAGATAAAAGGCCAGCTTCCATACTGACGACAAGAGTTTTTCCTGGAACGGTCTGACAAAGAGTTGTTTTACCAGCTCCAGAGATTCCGTAAACCAAAAGTTTGGCACCTTGCAATTCGACCAAATCGCTCGGGCTTTTTATACGACTTAAAATATCGCTCATATCATTTCTCCTAAAGATAAAATAATAGTATACAGATAAAATTTATAACTGTATACTTTTAGTTCAAAATAAATTTATTACAGAAAGCAACTATGAGCGAAGTCAATAAAAATCAATGGAAAGTGAATTATTTATACAGGCTACAGCAGTTATGTAATAAAGATTTAGAATCTTTATATGCTAACAAACTAGAGCCAGAATACAAGGAGAGAGAAGTGAAACGTATATCTTTAAAAGATTATATTGCCTATATAGGCAACGCTGGAGCGGCAAAATTATTTGAATGCTCTGAAGCAACAGCAAAGTCCTGGAGATATGGTAGGCGTCAACCGTCTATTAAACAGGCTAAAAAGATAATCAAAGCAGCAGATGGAAAGCTAGACTTTGAATCTATCTATGGACCACTTGAAACTACTTTTGAAGAATAGCAGAAGTGTTCAACGTCAAAGCAACAGCAGAAGACTCTGCGTTGGATTTAGCGCTTGCCTATGCAGAATCAGGTTTTAGTGTAGTACCTTTACTACGCCATAATAAAGTTCCGCCTAGAGAACTTGGAAGCTGGGAAAGATTTAAAAGCGAACAACCAACGACAGAAGAAATAACGAAATGGTTTCAAGGCCGCGATGATTTAGTCGTAGCTTTAGTGACTGGAAAGTTTTTAGTTATAGATGCAGATACTCCAGAGGCGGTCACGTGGGCTGCTAATAATTTACCTGTCACACCTTTAAAGGTAGCTACTGGTAAAGGTATGCACTATTACTACAACAACCCAGAAAATTTTACAACTTATGTCGCTCGTAGAGTTGCTGATTACGACCCAGCAAAACTTATTGATATAAGAGGCGTCGGTGGCTTGATTATCGCCCCCTATAATATTCATGCTACTGGCGCCATCTATGAACCCCAAGTAATACCAGGTTGGGAATTGCATGATACAGGTGACTTGCCAGACTTCTCTCGCGAAGATTGGGTAAAGGTGACTGGCGCAGATAAAATAAACGGAAAACCTATAGCGACACCTCTCTCTCTTGAAGCCGCTGCAGAAGGAAGCCGTAATGATACTGCAGCTAGATTGGCAGGTTATCTGATTGCTAAGGGATTGAATACAGACTTCACTCAATTCTTTTTGCAGTCTTGGAACAGAAGCAATAAACCACCCCTAGAAGATTCAGAGATAGCTACAACAGTTAACTCTATTATGAAGACCCATGAGCGTAAGAACCAAGCTGCTCCAAGTTATATATCTAAGAACAGGGTTATTAAAGAACCAGCAGAACTTTATAACCCTCCAGGAATTATTAAAGACATCTATGAATATTCAGAGCAGATAGCTCAGATATCTCAACCAGCTTTGAGTTTACAGTCAGCGTTAGGAGTTGGCTCTGTAGCTGCTGGTCGTATGTATAAGTCAGATATGAATAACTTTTCATCTTTGTATTTCATGTGTATTGCTAAGTCTGGTCAGGGTAAAGAAAATACCAAGACAGTTATTGAATCTGTATTAGATAACTCTGGACATATAGATTTAATGGCTGGGGATGGTTATACATCAAGTGGAGCTGTCTATAGTTTGCTTCGTCATAAACCAACTCACATTACTGTAATGGACGAGTTTGGTAAAAGATTAGAAAGTATAGCCAAGTCATCGAACTCTAATAAAGAAGACGCCCTGCAAGCTCTGATGGAAGCCTGGGGCCGTTGTCACGGTACTATCAGACCAGATAACTACTCTCTTATGAATATGTCTAGCAAGCAACAGCAAGAAGCTATGGATAGGTCAACAATTAAACCAGCTATAACACTTATGGGTATGAGTGTTCCAAAGAATTTTTACGGTGCTTTATCTACAGGCAGAATTGTAGATGGATTTTTAAATAGGTTTATTGTTGTTGAGTCTAAGCTTCCTAGAGTTGTTGGCAAGATGGTGCCATTTAGAGAACCTTCTCACGCTATATGTGAATGGGTTAGAAAGATGCGAGAGACTAAAAATGAAATGGAAGAGCTGGCTAAGAACAATTCAGAGCTAGACTTTAAACAACGCGTGCTTACCTTTGACAACGAAAGCAAAGACTTATTAACTAAACTTGCATACAAATTAATAGAAGAACAAGACGCCCTAGAAAAAGATGGACTAGAGGTATTGCTATCAAGGACTAGAGAAAAGGCTATGAGGTTAGCTTTGATATGTGCTTTGGCTGACAATCATAATACCAATATTATTAGAAGCGATATAACTAAGTGGGCAATTGATTATGTGTATTACTATGACCAATTACTTGTAGATAACTGTGAAGACAAAGTTGCTGGCTCTGAGACAGAGAGTAAGATAAAACAAGTGTTAAGTTTTATTAGGTCGCAAGGAGATATAGGTATTAGTAAGCGTGATATAGATAGGCGTGAGATATTTAGAAGTATGAAGTCATACGAAGTAAAAGAAATTATAGAAAGACTGAAGAACTCTGGAGAAATCCAAGAGAAAGATGTAAAGGTAAAATCAACAGGCAGACCAACAAAACGTATTGTTGCGATTGACCCTGAGTTCTTTGATGATTAAAGGAGTGGAATATGAATCCAAAACCAAAGATGGAAACAATAAGCGACCAGAAACGCGAGGAGCGTGTAGCTGGTTTTATAGAAGGATTGTGGGATGTTAGGTGCAATAAGCTACCAGTATCTTACGGACTAGATTACTGGTGTGAGAGTAGTGATACCTGTTTCTGGTTAGAAGTTAAATGTCGTAGCTTCGGTATAGATAGGTATGACACTTTATTACTTAGCACCTCTAAATTAAGAATGGGTGCAGCTTTATCTTTAGCTACTGGCCATCCTTTTGTCCTGGTATTTGCTATGACTGATAGCGTTTACTCACATACCTGGAAAGCAGGCAAAGAGTATGACGTTAGGTTTGGTACGATAGCAGAGCCTATCTACGAAGAAGACTCAGAGCCATACGTTCACTTAAGTAAAGATGAAATGACTTGTCTATCAGAACACCCGCTAGGATTTGATAGAGAAGAAATGGGTCTAACTTATAATAAAAAGAGTTAGGCTATTTGGTTAAGTCTTTGAGCTATATCTTCGTTAGCTGGAGAGTTTCCTAAAAGGCTTCTGCTAATAGGAGCTTGGCTTTGAGCGCCTAAACTGGTTGGAACAATATCTGGTAAATCTGGTACAGATGCTTTAATTGGTTTTGCTATTTGCTCTACCTGTCCTCTTAGTTCTTCTGCGACAGATTGATTTTCTGGAGATTCTACTTGTTTTCTAAGTTCTTCCATAATACCAGCTTCTGCTTGTCCTGCCTCTTCTTGTATACTTTGAGCTGCAGTTAATCTTAAAGCTTTCTCAAAAGCATCTATTACTTGTAAAGTTGAACTTGTATCTGTTCTTGCCATAAGTCTAACAATTTTTGGGTTAGACATAACGTTTGCAAAAACTTTTAAGCCAACAATAGTTGGAAGTAAAGATATATTAAGAGCTTGCGCACCGATAGCTCCAGCAACAATACCACCAGCTGTTAATCCTTTAGAAGCTCCTACTTGTAAATCTAATGATTGTTGGAATGCTTTAAATGCAAGCAACTGGTCTTTACCAAACATAGCTTCAAGAGTTTCATCTCCGTATGATTCCATAGCATTTTTAAATTGATTAGGTTTAAAAATATCTGTAAGTTTTGCCGTTGATTTTAGCGAACCAACACTAACAGCATCAGTAAGTAATTGTCCTAAAGCATTTTCTCTAACTTTAGCAAAAGTTGCTGGCTCTAAAGTATTTTTTAAGTAGTTAATATCTACAGCAGATTGAGGTCTAAATATAGAAGCTACAATTCTTTCTGGAGTTTCTTGATTAACAGTCTTCATAAATGCAGACTTAGAAAGTTTTTCTGCATCTGCTGCTAATACTGCTTTGTCTCTTAGTGTTTTTAAAATAACATTTGCTGTATCTAATTCAGGATAATCTGCAACCATTTTTTGCGTATCAAAACCTTTATCGCCTGGGAAGAAGTCAGGCTCTCTTCCTTCTATTTGTGCCTGAGTTCTTTGTTGAGAAGGCTTGGCCATTACAAATTGAGATGGGTCTTCGTCTAAAGCTCTAAAGAAACTATCTAAATCTTTTTTGTTTATTTTTGGATTTAGTCTGGTTATTTCTCTAAGTAGTTGTATGTTTTGTTCATACTTGGCTCCAAACAAAGGTCTTAAAGTATCTTCGTATTTTAAAATGTTTGTACTAAATTGCGCTGGTTTTAATAATCCTGTTGTTTGGTCGGTGCTTTTTTTAATAACATTTTGCATTAATAATTTAGCCATTTTTCCTCTAAACATATCTTTTTGACCTGGGGCTATGTTTGATAAAATCTGGTCAACGATTCTAGAGTTGTTTGGACCGTCAATGAAAGCAAACATTTCATCTGGATTGCCCTGTCCTTTGTTAAATTTAATATCATTAATAACTTTTTGAGCTATGGTGTTATCAAATTTTTGCATTCCTTTTCTATATTCTTCTTTGGCTTTTCCAAATGCCTTTGCTGCATTCATGGCAGCTGTTTTATTTGCTCCCTCTACTCCCGCAAAAGCTCCTTTGCTTAAAAAAGCTTTTCCACTAGCAATATCTTTAAATAGATTATTTATTTCTTCAGATACTTCTTTCATTACCCTGTAGCTTGTTCCGCTTGTAGCACCTTTTTGACCTAATACGCTTAACAATGACTTAACTTCACTTTGAGCTTTTATTAATTGTTCTAAGTTTTCAATGTTTCCACCCTCTGCAAGTTCTTTTAAATAAGTAACTGGTTTTCCTTGATATTTAAACAATACATCCTCAACGTCTGCTCTATTTAATATTTCTTTAAATACGCTACTGTAAGCTTTGACTTGATTTTGTATTGCTGGCATAGCTCCTGCTTCTGCTAATGCCTTGTCAGATGCTGCATATAATTTATTTTTACTTGTATGCCAAGTTTTGTAAGATGACCCAATTGAATCCATGAGTTCTCTTTTTAAAGCAGAACCAGAAACTTCTCCTAGGCCTTGAACTGTATTCATTTCGTTTAACATCTTCTTTAAAAGCTGGTCTAACTTTTGGTCAGAAAGATTCATTGCTTTATCAAATGCAGTAGTGGCAGCTTTTAATTCCTGTCCAGCAACCTTACCTACTGCTCCAGCAGAAATAAAATCATCTATAGTAGCGTCTGCATTTCCTATGGATTTAAAGAAATCATCCATTTGAGCTACCAAGTTTGCACTTGCTCTTTTTTCTCTTGCACTTGCACCTGTTACTGCTTCAGCAATAGACTGACCTCTTGATGGAATAGTTCTTCCCAAAGCTGCTTGAGTAACAATACCTCTTGGAAACTTAGGTTTTATTTTTTGTTGTTTAAATTCTTTTAAAACTTCTTTTCTAGTAGCCTTAAAATTAGGGTCGGTTATATTTTTTTTAACTGCTATTTGTGCGTCTACCTTGGCTACATCTCCTAAATCGTAACCATCCATAATAAAACGAGAATCTCTTACGTTACCGTTTGTTGCAGTTCTGCCAAAATATGTTTTAAAAATACCACCTAAAACTTCAACAGAACCTTGAGCAACGGTTCCAAGGACTACTTCGTCCCTTAACATTTTTCCTACTTCTTCTTCGTTTTGTAGCTGCACACCTCTAGCAATTTCGTTTGATTCTTCTACTGCTTTACCAATACCAGAACCAGCTCCAACTAATAAAGCTCTTCCTACTCTAGATTCTAAGGCACCTTTTAACCATTTTATACTTCTAAGATATGGGTTAACCGCTGCAATAGCTCCTAATACAGGTCCAGCATATCCAGCTAAATCTGCATAATCTCCAGCTGTGCCTGCTTTATTTTCGTCAATCACAATATTTTTATTAGATGGTTTTAAACCTAAAGCTGCTTGAGCTGCAGGTGTTAAAGCAAGGCTATTTTTTGAGTCTCTTACATAGCCGCTTGAGCCAATACCAGGGAAGTTATTTAATACGTTTTCTTTTTCAGATACGTATTGACCATCTTCTCTATAAAAGTCTTCAGCTACAGCTAGCTGCGCTCTTAAGGCATTGTTTTGTATACCTGTTTCGTAGTCAAAATAAACTTTGTCATATTCTATAGAGCCTTCTCTTTTTGCAATTACAGCTCTAGCTTTTGCTTTAGCATCTTCTGGATTATCAGCGTTTACTCTAACTACAACTCCTTCGGCTAACTTGACATCATACTTTTCCATTATTTACTATCATCTATAAATATGCCGCCTGGTTCAGGGCTTGATGCAGCTGCAGATGCGGATGCTGGACGTTGTAAGTTATAATTCAATTCATCATTTAAAATCATCAAAAGTTCAATATCATCAAAAATAGATTTTGGGTCATATCCAGCTATAAATTTTGCATTAGCTTTAATATTTCTTTGAGATAAAGATTTTTTAGTAGTAATTGAACGTAAATTTTCTTCTAATTTAAATTTCATAGTTCCAACACTATCTTCTGGGTCAAACAACCTTAAACTACCCATAATTTTTTCAGCTATTTGCCTATCAATATTAGATATGGTTCTTCCTGACTCACCTAATATTTCTTTAATATCTCTATTTGTTAAAACTTTTAACATAGCCTTAGCTCTTCTTCCTGGTTTCATTTTTTCAAAGTCTTGAACACTTGACACACCAGCAAAATTTAAAAACTCATCTACAGTAGTTCCTATTTTACTTGCAAAAGAAGTAATATTTTGAGCTGGATTTGATAATATTCCTAAAATGCCAGTTGTTAACTCTTCTGCTGCAATAGCGTTATTATAATCTTTTATATAATCGTTTAAACTTTCTTTAGATTTTAAAACTTTTTCATTATCTCCAACACTTAACCCACCTGCTGCAGCCAACTCTGCTTCTCTTTTAGCGTCTAATTGTTCTTGCAACTGCCTTTCTTCTGAAGCTGCGGCACTACCAACTCCAATACCTTCTGCAATATTGCCATATTGAGTCAAAGCTTTACCAACATTTCTCATCATTCTTAGGTTAGCGTCGCTGTTAAATGCGTTGCCAAGTGTTTTAAATAATTGTCCCGCTTGGTCATTTTCACTTGCTACTGTCATTCCTTGAGGTAAATCAGCATCTTTTTCATCTTCACCCTTATCTTTTTCATCTTTACCAGCAACATCTCCAGTACCAGCTGGGTCTGCAGATGTACCTGTTGCGTCGCCGTCCTTAGTTGAAGTTTCTTCAGTTGTAACAACCCCATCCTTTTCTTCAATAGGTTTAGCTTCTTCTTTTGCTATTTCTTCTAAATCTTTTTCTACTGTTCCCGTAGAAGAAAATACAACTATGTCATCTAAAACGCTTGGTAATTCCCCTCCTGTACTAGCGTATACTTCTGGACTCATATTTGATGCTGGGCCACCAATTGCAGTTGGAAAAATATCTTCATACTGTCCTGAGCCTTGCTCTCTTGCTCTTAATTCAGCATCTCTTCCCAGTAAAATACCTCTTAATGTAGGGTCGGTAAAAGGTTTTTTTACTAAATTATAAAGACCTTCTATGCCTTCTTTTGCAAAATCTATTCCATATTTTGTAGCCATATTTAATTCTGCTCCTGGGCTTACAATTGTACTAGGGTCAGCTCCAACCCTTATACTTTCTTCAGGAGTTAAGGTTGATGACCTTCCTCTTGCAATATTTTCTACAATAGTTGCTAGATTAGTTCCATAATCTACGTTTGGATTTAATAATAATCCAGTAATTATTCTGTCATTTTCTGAAGATAAGCTTTCTGCAAATTTAACTGGGTCTATTTGATGAACAATGCCATCACTTGTTCTATATTCATTTGGTCCTAGTCCAGTATCTGCTCCAATTTCTGCAATTTCTGGAAGACCATCTTCTTGAGGAGCTAAAGAAACTTTTTCTAAACTAGGCTCAATTACACTTATATCTGTACTTGGCTTAGGGGCCATACCAACAATACTTCTTGCTTCTTCTTCACTTAGGTCAAAGTTCATCATTATAGCTGTAACCATACCTTCATTATCAAAAAGCCCAGCAGTTGCTTCCATATACCTTCTTATGTCTTCTGGTATCATCGATATATCAGCCTCACTTGGAAGCTCTGGAGATGCTGCACCTACAGGAAAACTTGGATTAATTGTTGTATCACCTTGCTGATTAGCTAAAGTTGTAGTTTCTTGCATCTCTACAAAAGGATTAATATTGCCAGCAAACTCATCTGCTCCAGGGCTTGCTATAGCTGGATTAACACTACCACCTAAAGCGTTGACAGCAGATTCAATAACAGCCATCGGTACCTCTGGCAACATTTCTTTAATATCTACAGAGTTAAATCCTTGACTAACGTAGTAGTTAATTAGATTTGGTATATCAATCATTTTGCTAGGAGATTGATTGGCGTTTGCCACATCTCCGTTTGCGAACATTCTTCTGTTAAGTATATTCATATTAAACGCTAAATCCGCCTTTCTTCAAATAATCTAATGCTTCTTGACTTAAGCCACCTTGTTGTCCTTGACCAGCATTTGCGTAGTTAGTATAAGTATTCATAAATGTACCTAATCCTTCTGCTAATGGGTCCCTAGGCATACCGTAAGTAGTTCTAACATTTGAACTACCTCCTTGATAACCTGGAGCAAATCCTTGAACAAAACCAAGAGCTTTCATCGGAGCAAATCTATTTCTTTCATCTGCTTGATACATCGCATCTATTTCAGCTTGCTTCATATCTCTAGACATTCTATCGTAGTCCATCAACTCGCTTCTTTCATCTCTACCCATTTGTTGATATAAGCCACCTAATCTACCCATATCGCTACCGTACGAAGCGTAGTCTCTTCCAAGACCGCCTAGGTCTGAAGATATACCTCTTATATCTCCTGCTGCAGTTCTAGCT
>Ga0213861_10005579_pt1 | contig 10079 bp, 9 predicted proteins | sample PICome_4_FD_160110 | JGI IMG/M metagenome (GOLD analysis project Ga0213861, IMG submission 160110) | Coastal seawater microbial communities near Pivers Island, North Carolina, United States - PICO131 | ecosystem: Environmental > Aquatic > Marine > Coastal | place: USA: North Carolina | collected...
TTTTTCAAAATAAGCACTTCTGTTATAAAAGGCAAAACTTGCTCCATTTACGCCAATACTTGTATATTCAATGCCTGGATTGCTATTCATCAATTCAGCTCCCATAAACAAAAACTCTGGATTCACAATCGTTGAATCTTTCAACTTAATTGCAATCGCAATCGAATCAACTTCGGATGAAAAACGATATTCTTTATAAAAATAATCACTATTTAAAGTATCAGAAACCACTAAAGTACTATCTAAAAATCGGATGTCATAATCGTTTTTCCATGTATTGTAAAACAATCGAAACTTATCAAATTTATACGAATTTTTAGTGTAATTTTTATGGTTTGCTTTGATGTAAATGGTATCCGATTTTTCTCTAAAAGCAGCAGAAATTCCTGATAAACCCCAAGCAACACTATCCGTTACTGAACATCGATAACCTTTCCATTTATCTCTTGTACCTGATATTTTATAATTGCTTGGATTGTTGGTTTTTGCCAAATGAAAAGGAAAAATAAAACCACGTTGCGCCATAGAAACATCATTGGTGTTTTGAAGATACGTGCGCAATTTATTTGAATAAATATCCGCTTGAATGTGTGAACCACCAATATGAAAAATATGAAGTTTGTCTTTTTTACCTTCAAAAATGCTATCCATTCTTTTAAAAAACGAATTGAAATACGGAGATTCTAAAGCAAACTTCAATTGATTTTCTTCTTGATGAATTACCCTTCCATGAATGGGTAAAATGCTATCTAAAATGTAGCGTTGTGCACTAAAATTTGTTGCCCAAAATAAGGCTATTATCAATAGTCTACGTTTCATCATTCCCGAATCAAATCTAAATACAAAGCCACAAAAAAGAGCTCTGAAGCTACTTTTGTTCCACTTGGCGAAAAGTGGGTATAATCACTTGCTGCCAATTTTTGATCAACCCAATGTTTCATGGAATTGATACCTCCCATTGCATCAAACATACTCCAATAAGCAATGCCGTTTTCAAGGCAAGTATCTTTTAAAACCTTGTTGAGATATGGTAATAATTTATAGGTTACTAACTCGCCATTATCAGTAGTAGTCATATCAGAAGGACCAATAAAAATTACACTTGCATTGTTTGTTTTACTACGAGTCCAGTTCAAGTGATTTTGCAAATTTGCAGCATAATTTCTAACTGAGGATGAATCTTTTAAATAAGGAACTGTATTTCCACCAAACTGAAAAATTAGCACTTTAGGTTGCAATTGTTGATACATTTGCGCAAAATTTTCGCTATCCATAGTTGCAAAAACAGTTCCTGATGCACCACGCATTGCTACGTTATCCAAAGAAACTCCTTTATTGCCATCTAAAGTTAAACCATAAAAATCAGGACTGATTTTAGATGCTATTTCAATTCGTAAATTGCTTGGCGCTACTGAAAGATTGATGGTAAATTTATGGTAATTTCCATCAACAATTAACGAATCACTTTTTATCAATTCACCATCATTATACACCTGAATACTTGTGGGAGTTAATGCGTTTCCATAATGCAAACCAATGGAAGTAACATTTCTTAAAAGTGCATACGAACGTTGAGAAACACCAATATCAATGGTTCCTTTACTAACCTCCAAAGTTTCTAAAACTGTGCTGTCTTTGTCTAAATCATATACAGGTGTAAAACGAGAAATAGACGTGTAAGCACCATATTTTTTGTGAGAAAACCGTTTATGAGTTGGATCAAAAGCAGCATAACGTTTCCAGTTGGTTGATGGTGTTACATTAGCACTAATTTGTTGATATGCTTGCACAATTGGAATAAATCCAGGACCACTTCCGCCATAATATCCTTGCAATCTATTTCTGATATACGCAGACATTCTATCCCCTTCAATTTGTGAATCACCATAATGAATTATGCGACATTTGGCACTTTGAAGATTCTCTTTTAATTGATTTAAAAATGCTTTACCGTCTTTTGGATAGTATATACGTTGTATTTTAGAAGTATCAATATGTGAAAAATCAGGTTTTATTTGAGCCTGAAATTCGTCTTCTCCAACAGGCGTTCCTACATTTTCTACAATACTATCTATGGCTTTTATTTGGTTGATATCTTGTTTTTTCTCTGCAAAAAATGTAGCTGTTTTAGGATATTTAAAAAACCATTTATTGATAAAAATACCTTCTTCTACCTTTCCATTATCTAAATATCGATATTTACTTTTAAAGGTAATTACATACATAACCAATAAAGTTGCGCAGATGTAAAGGCAGATTTTTATTGGAGTATATTTCATGAAAATATAATGTGTGCTTTTTTAAGGCGCAAAAGTAACTATAAATCAAATATATTTGAGAAAATCAAATCAAATTCCCAATGAAATTTTAATTTCTAAAATTCATTGATAAACGGGTTTATTTTACAACCAATTGGCGAATTTTGATTTTAAATGCCGCAAAAATCAATGTCATAAATGGACTCAACCAATTGAAAATAGCATAAATTCCAAAATCAAAAACACCCACTCCTAAAACTCCTGAATGATACGCACCACAGGTATTCCACGGAATTAAAACGGATGTTACAGTTCCTGAATCTTCTAAAGTTCTACTTAAATTTTCGGGCGCTAATCCTTTATCTTGATAAGCTTTTGCATACATTTTTCCTGGAACAACAATGGCTAAATATTGATCGGAAGCTGTAAAATTCAATCCAATACAGGTAAAAACCGTACTTGCAAACAATCCAAAAACAGAATCAAACAAACTCAACATAAAACTACTGATTCTTGCTAAAGCACCAATAGCATCCATAATGCCACCAAAAACCATGGCACATAAAATTAGCCAAATAGTCCCCATCATTTTAGACATTCCACCTGCTGTAAATAAATCAGCCAATGCTTTATTTTCAGTTGCTACAGAAGTTTCAACAGTAATGGCTTTCATCACTCCTTTGTAGGCTGAGCTAAAATCAAGTTCTTTAACCTCAGCAATTTGAGCAACAACTTCTGGTTGAAAAATCAAAGCGAAAATAGCCGCTAAAATAGTCCCTGCAAGTAAGGCAACTAAAGGGGATGTTTTTTTAACAATCAATCCAATTACAATAATGGGCACTAAAAATAACCAAGGTGAAATGTTAAAAGCTTTCTCAATATCCAATAATAATGCGTTTGAATCTACTTCTCCAGAAATATTTTGCGTAAAACCTAAAACTATAAAAAATAACAACGAAATAGCAAAAGTTGGTATGGTTGTGTATGTCATATATTTGATATGCGTAAACAAATCTGTACCTGCCATTGCTGGAGCTAAATTTGTAGTATCGGACATTGGCGACATTTTATCTCCAAAATAAGCACCAGACAAGACTGCACCTGCTGTCATTCCCATAGGAATTTTGAGTGCATCTCCAATACCAATTAAAGCAATACCTACTGTAGCTGAAGTTGTCCACGAACTTCCTGTAGCGATAGAAATAACTGCACAAATAATCAAACAAGCTGCTAAGAAAATTGTTGGGTTTAAAACTTGCAATCCATAATAAATCATGGCTGGAATCACTCCACTTATCAACCAAGTTCCTGCTAAAGCACCAACCATCAATAAAATTAAAATGGCTCCTGAAGTTGATTTAATGTTTTCAGCAACTTCATCCATCATAGAATTAAAAGAAATTTTATTTCTAAAACCTACAAAAGCTGCAACTGCACCACCTAGTAAAAGGATAAATTGATTGCTACCACTCAATGCGTCATCACCAAAAACAAATACATTATATGCCAACATTGCAACCAAAGCAATTACAGGAAACAATGCTTCCCAAATTGACAATTCTTTGTTCTCTATGATTTTTTGATCTTGAATGTGAATTTCTGAAGTATTTTTTTCCTGCTGCATTGTTTGAATTTTAGATTTGTAATGTTACGATTTTACAGAAAAGTATGCAAATCAAAATTCACTTTTGAAAATGATAGAGGAATTTATAAAAATACCTTCAAGGTTTTAGAAACCTTGCAGGAAGTTTTAGAAACATAGTAGGAATTTTTGAAAACCTTGTAGGATATTTTGATTCAGAAATTTTTGGAATTACAGAAAATCTTAAAAAAAACTTATTTTTTTAAAACTCCCACTTCAATCATGCAATTTTTCATGCTTTGGTAAGTTCGCTCAATATCATTGTCTAAACCAATTGAAAAACGAATCAAACCATCAGAAAGCCCCATTGCTTTTTGTTCATCTTCAGGAATTTCTGAAGATGTTGAACTTCCAGGTGCAGAAAATAAGGTTTTGTAAAAACCTAAACTTACCGCTAAATATCCCAAGTTTTTGTGTTGCATCAATTCCATCAATTCATTGGCTTTATCTAAAGAACCTACATCAATAGTTAGCATTCCTCCAAAACCATATTCAGGGTTCATCATCGATTTGAAAAGCGAGTGAGAAGGATGAGAAACCAATCCTGGATAAACTGTTTTTAATCCGTCAGCTTCAAATTTTTCAGCTAAAAAATGAGCATTTTTACTGTGTTGTCTCATTCTGATATGCAAGGTTCGTAGGTTTTTTAAGATAGATGCTGCTCGTAAACTATCCATAGTTGAGCCTAATAACATGCTTGCACCATCATTCACGTTTCGTAAATCGTTGATAAAAGTTTGTGTTCCGCAAACCACACCACCCAAGGTATCAGAAGAACCATTGATGAATTTTGTCAAACTATGAATCACGATATCTGCTCCTAAAATTGCAGGTGAAATTGACAAAGGAGAAAACGTATTATCTACCACTAATTGCAAGTTGTATTTTTTAGCCAAAGCTGCTAAACCTTTGATGTCAGCCACTTCTAATAATGGATTACTCACTGATTCACAATACAATACTTTGGTATTTTTATTGATTGATGCTTCCACAACATCTAATTTTGTGATGTCAACAAAAGTTGTTTCTATGTGTAATTTTGGTGTAAAATTTTTCAAAAAAGCATAGGTTCCTCCATAAATTGTTCTACTCGAAACAATGTGATCACCAGCCTTACACAATTGCAACAAAACTTGTGTGATTGCACCCATTCCTGAAGCAGCAACATTGGCAGTTTCAGTTCCTTCTAAAGCAGCTAAAGCTTCACCCAAATACAAATTAGAAGGAGAAGAATGACGCGAATATAAATAACAACCATCTGCATTGCCTTCGAAAGTATCGAACATAGTTTTTGCCGATAAAAAAGTATAGGTTGAAGAATCTGAAATGGAAGGATTTACACCTCCAAATTCGCCAAAATATTGTAAATCTTGAATGTTTTCTGCTGGATTGAATTTCATAATATATCGAATTATTTAAATCAAAATAACAATATATCAGAAAATAAATCAATTATTAATATTTATTATAGATATTTTATCTATATTTATAATTAATAATAGTTTTAAAAACTAAACAAAAAGGATTAACTGTAAATTATCAGAAAAATAGTTGGTTATGATTTTAGACGAAATTGATAAAAAACTACTGAATTTATTGCAACAAAACGCAAAACAAACTACCAAACAATTGTCATTGCAACTGCATTTATCAGTAACTGCTGTGTATGAACGCATCAAAAAATTAGAGAAAGAGCAAGTGATTGAAAAATATGTTTCAATCATCAATAAACAAAAAATCGAGAAAAACTTTTTGGTTTTTTGCCATATTAAATTGATGCAACACACCAAAGAATATGTAACCACTTTTGAAAAAGAAATTTTAAAATTAAAAGAAGTTTCAGAATGTTTTCACGTGAGTGGTGATTATGATTACATCCTAAAAATTTATGTAAAAGACATGAAATCTTTTCGTGATTTTATGTTAACTAAATTGACAGCCATCAAATACATAGGGAGTACACATAGCAGTTTTGCCATTGAGCAATTGAAAAATACGACTGCAATTCATTTGTAATAAAAAAGGCTGTACACTTTTTGGACAGCCTTTTTTTTAAAAAAAAATTTCTATTTTTTAAAATTATTTATTCAAATGTGATCCATCACAATATCCTTCTGAATTTGATGTATTTCCACATCCGCATTTTGGTCTATCTGCTTTCATATCTATTATTTTTTACAATTATTATTAAGCTTTTGTTTTTACAACGAATGACATTTCAATAATATCATCAATAAATTTATCTTTCAAATTGTCAAAAAATGATTTAGAACCATATTTTACATTGAAATCAGCTCTGTTGATTGTAAACACTTCACTTGTAAATACAGATACTCCATTTTCAGTTGTTAAAACTGCAGGAATAGTAATGGTTTTAGTTACATCTTTAATTTGTAATTTTCCTGTAACCGCAATTTTTGCACCATTATTTTTAGTACTTGTAATTGTAAAAGTTGATGTTGGATATTTTGCTACATCAAAGAAATCTTCTCCTTTTAAGTGTCCTTCTAATTTTCCTGCACCATCAGTACCTGCTAAATCTAAACATTTGATGGTATTTAAATCTACCACAAATACCCCTGATTTAATTTTCCCTTTTACAACTTCTAAATTTCCACTTTTCAAAGCCACAGTTCCATTGTGAGTGCCTGTTGGTTTTGATCCTTTCCATGTCAATACCGATGTTAAAATATCAACATTTTCTTCTGCATAATTATTAACTTCTGTTACTGTTTCATTGTTTAAAGCCAAAGTTTCTTTTTTTTCAGATTTACACGCAGTAAATACAGATGCTACTATTGCTACTAATACTATTGATTTTTTCATTTTAGTTGTTTTTAAATTGATTTAATTTATTTTCCATGGCAAATATATAAATTTATTTTCCATGGAAATTATTTTTTACCATTTTTTAACAAATAATTAATAACATAGGCAGCTGCATGCAACCCAAAAGCTGCTGGCATAAAACTGATGGTACCGTAAAATGACTTTTTATATTGTGCATTTTCTACCAATCGTAAACTTGACTCTTGTTGCATTTCTTCAGAAAAAACGACCTTAATTCCTTTTTGGATTCCTTCTTTTTTTAATCTTCTTCTGATAACTCGCGCCATAGTACAATTGTTAGTTTTACTGATCTCAGCTACCTTCACTTTTGCCACATCCATTTTGCCTCCTGCACCCATTGAACTGATAATTTTTACCTTTTTGCGTTTTGCAGCAATGATTAAATTTAGTTTTGGGGTAATGCTATCAATACAATCCATCACAAAATCGAATTTCTCTGTAACAATTTCATAAGCACTTTCTGGAGTTAAAAACTCTTGAATGGTTTCAATTTGCATTGTTGGATTGATGTCTAACAAGCGTTCTTTTAAAATAAGTGCTTTTGATTTTCCAATGGTTGATTGTAAGGCAGTTAATTGCCTGTTGATGTTTGTAATATCAAAAACATCGCCATCAACCAAAGTTACTTTTTGCACACCTGCTCTGGCAATAAATTCGGCCGCAAACGAACCAACTCCACCCAAACCAACAATTAAAATATGGGCATTTTGTAGTGTTTCAATTCCTTGTTTTTGAATCAATAATTCTGTGCGTTCTAACCAACTCATGATCTAAAAATATGTTTGAAGTTTATGTGTATTTGTTCTTTTAGTTTTTCTATTGAAAAGTTTTTGATGTTTGCAATTTTCTGATAAATTTCATGAATTGAAACCTCTGCATTGTCAGTTTCTATAAAAATTTTATCCATCGAAATTGCTGAAATTACTTCTTGCACTTTTGCACTTTTTAAAACTGCTGCTCCAAAAGAAAGCAAAAATCCATTTTCTATCAAACTAAAAGCCAATTGTTTGTCTTTTTGATACCCATGAATTATCCAAGATTGTGAGGGTTTTAGTTTTTTTCTGATGTCAATAATTTCTTGAAAAGCTCTTACACAATGAATGATAATGGGTTTTTGAAATTTTTCAGAAAGATGAATTTGTTTGATAAAAATCGTTTTTTGAAAATCGAAATTGGTTTCAATCACTTTATCCAAACCACATTCTCCAAGGGCAAAACAATTGGGATGTTGTAATTTTTCCTCTAACAAACTCAAGTCCTTTTCAACAGTTTCATTTTTCAAAAACCAAGGATGCAATCCTATGGAAAAAGGTTTTGAAAAATCATCCGAAGTTGGATATTTATTTTGAATTGTAAAAACCTGATTTGAACTTGCTGTTGAATGTGTGTGAATATCGAAATACAATAAATATGAGTTTTTAGTGCTTAGTTTTCAGTGTTTAGAAATGATAGTTTTTAAGATTCACTTTTGAAAATTCTTAATTCCCAATTCTTAATTATTAATTAAAATTTACTCTTTATTTTTAGAATCCATGATAATAGTTACAGGGCCATCATTCAATAATTCTACTTTCATATCTGCACCAAATTCGCCAGTTTGTATCTTTTTTCCGAGTTCATTTTCCAATGAAATTATAAAATTTTCATACAATGGAATGGCAATTTCGGGTTTTGCAGCTTTGATATAACTTGGTCTGTTTCCTTTTTTGGTGGATGCATGCAAGGTAAATTGACTCACCAGAATCAAATCGCCTTTTACATCATTTAACGAGAGATTCATCACTTCATTTTCATCATTAAAAATGCGCAAATTGACGATTTTTTTTACCAACCAATTGATGTCTTCTTGATCATCTTCATCAATTATACCCAACAAAACAAGTAAACCATGTTGTATGTCAGCTACTTTTTGTTGAGCAATAGTAACGCTTGCTTTTGATACTCTTTGAATTACAACTTTCATAAATTAATCCTCTTCTTCTTCATCCCAATTATCAGTTCTGTAATGCTCTCCTTCTTCTTCGCCATTTAAAATTTGCAAATAACTTTTGTAACGAGACCAAGAAATTTTATCTTCTTCCAAAGCTTCTTTTACGGCACAATTTGGTTCTTTTAAATGCAAACAATTGTTGAATTTACAATGTTGTTTCAGCTCAAAAAACTCAGGAAAATAATCATTTAATTCGTATTTATCAATATCAACAATGCCAAAACCTTTGATTCCTGGCGTATCAATTATTCGTGCATCAAAACTCAAATCGAACATTTCAGCAAAAGTTGTGGTATGCTGCCCTTGTTTGTGTTGCTCAGAAATTTGTTTTGTTTTCAGATTTAAAGTTGGTTCAATCGCATTTACTAAAGTCGATTTTCCTACTCCAGAATGCCCAACAAACATGGATGTTTTTTGAAGCATCATGTCTTTTAAAACATCGATGTTTTTAGCTTGAGTTGCAGAAACTTCTATGCATTGATAACCAATAGCTTCATAAATATCTTTCAGATATAGAACCTCAGCTTTTTGTTCAATTTCGTAAGCATCCATCTTATTAAAAACCAACACAGTATCAATCCTGTAAGCTCTTGTGGTTACTAAAAATCGATCAATGAAAGTGGTAAAAGTTGGTGGATTATCAATGGTAATTAATAAAAAAACAACATCAATATTGGCTGCAATAATTTGGGTTTGTTTTGAAAGATTGACAGATTTTCGGGCGATAAAATTTTGACGATCATGAATGTTTTTAATGATGCCAATTTCTTCATCTCCAATTTTTTCCAAAAAAAAGGAAACCTTGTCACCAACCGCAATTGGATTGGTGCTTTTGATACCTTTAATTCTGAATTTTCCTTGAATTCTACATTTATGAAAAGTATTATTTTCGGATTTTACCCAATACCAACTTCCAGTAGATTTATAAACAATTCCAGTCATAAAACAAAGATGAGAATAAAAATTGATTTTTGAAAAATTGCATGATAACAAAACACCTTACAAACATTGAAAATAAAAGAACTAAAATAAATTGCACAAAAAAACCTAACAGGTTTTGAAAATCTGTTAGGTTTGTCATTTCAAAACCTACAAGGTTTATAAAACCTTGCAGGAAAAAAAAATTTATCCGTTGATAATTTTTTCTTGATGATTGATAGATTCTTGATGAATTGCTTTGAACATTCTCAAAATAAACTCTTCACTCAACCCTCTTTGTTCACCTTCTAAAACCATGTTCCCAAGAATTTCGTTCCAACGTTTTGATTGCAAAACAGCCACGTTTTTCTCTTTTTTCAACAACCCAATTTGGTCTGCAACTTTCATACGTTTTCCTAAA
>Ga0213861_10005581_pt1 | contig 10079 bp, 10 predicted proteins | sample PICome_4_FD_160110 | JGI IMG/M metagenome (GOLD analysis project Ga0213861, IMG submission 160110) | Coastal seawater microbial communities near Pivers Island, North Carolina, United States - PICO131 | ecosystem: Environmental > Aquatic > Marine > Coastal | place: USA: North Carolina...
TTTTTCTCTTGGGGAGAGGGTGAGGAGCCTAAACTTTTAGAAACGTACGAAGTGGACTTTTTGTCATACGCGGAGACACTGAGAGATAAGTTTGACTTTATATTTTCACTGCTCCCCGAAGGGGGGACTAAATCCGTCCTACATGTCGTGTGTGAGCGATTCACCATCAATGCACAAACGGTGAGAAACTCTCAAGCTCCATTTTCACTTGAAAAGATTGGTGTCTTAAAACAGATTATGTTGGACTATGGACATGAGCTTGAGGACTTACACCTACAGTCTCCTGCGGATGCAAAAGCAATGTTTGACAACAGTAAACTTAAAAAACTGGAGTATTGGCATAAAGGTGGTGAAGGACACGCCCTGGATGCCATTCGCCACGGGCTACTGTATATGGTAAGGTTAGGATGGAGTCCGCTGAACAGACTCCGTAGTTAACCACAAAAGGACCAAATGACAATTTTCGTAGAACTCGACGAAACTGGGGATAGAATCCTCATCAACGCGGAGTGGCGCTATAAAGAGTTAGCTAAGAGTATCCCAGGGGCAAAGTGGGATGCTAAGCAGAATCAGTGGCATCTACCACTTTCATGGTCGGGATGTCTTGCTTTGCGTTCCACATTTAAGTCCGACCTGGAGATTGGACCTAATCTTACCCAGTGGGCAGTAAATGAGAAGACTAGTCGCATCGACCCCGCAAACTTCCTTAGGGAAGTCACCGAGCAGGTGGAGGGGGACGAAGACCTTTTCCCTCACCAGCGTGCTGGTGTCAACTTTCTTAGCACTGCCCGTCGCGCACTGCTGGCAGACGAACCTGGTTTAGGTAAAACTGCTCAAGCCATTCGAGCCCTTAAAAGGCTCAAGGATGGTGGGGAAGATGTTTTTCCTGCTCTTGTTGTGTGCCCCAACACTCTCAAAAAGAACTGGGAGCGTGAGTTTGCTCTATGGTGGCCTGGGGTTAAAGTTCAAGTAGTCAGTGGCACTTCGGCACAGCGGAAGAAGCAGTTCTCCCCATTTACTGAGGAGGGCGTCGAGACGCCAGATGTTTTGATTATCAACTGGGAATCTCTACGCACCCACTCACGCCTCGCCCCATACGGCTCTGTCGCCTTAGCGCGTTGTGTGGAGTGTGGTGGCATGAATGAGAAAGTAACTCCTGGGCGTTGTGAAGTGCACAAACGAGAACTCAATGAGATTGACTTCAAAGCTGTTATTGCAGATGAAGTACACAGGTCTAAAGACCCCAAGTCCAAGCAAACTAGAGCTTTGTGGTCTGCTACAGGCAATGCGGACATTAGATACGCGCTAACAGGAACTCCTATTGCTAATGATGTTGTAGACCTGTGGACAATTTTGCATTGGCTTTCCCCCGAAGAATGGCCGAGTAAGACTCGATGGATTGACCGAATGGTTGACACCATGCTTAATGCCTTTGGTGGTTTGATGGTCTTGGGCATTAAGTCACACATGCGTGACGAGTTCTACGCAACCCTCAATCCTCGTATGCGGAGGATGTTGAAGAATGTCGTTCTCCCGTGGTTGCCCGAGGTAACCGTTGAGCGCCGTGACGTTGAAATGTCTGCCAAGCAGAAGAAGGCGTACAACGAAATGCGGGATTGGATGATTGCCGAGCTTGAGGGCGGTGGCGTACTCTCCGCTCCTAGCGTTCTCACTCAAACCCTTCGTCTTCTGCAGTTTGCCAGTTCTTATGCTGAGATGACTGTAGACCCCCTGACGGGTGAGTCCAAAGCAACTTTGATTGAACCTTCATGCAAGATTGATGCTTTGATGGATGACATCTCTCACGGTGACTTTGGTGAGGACTCTATTGCGGTTTCTGCTGTCTCGAGGCAGTTAATTGAACTGCTGAGTGCCAGACTAACCAAGGCAGGAATCGCCCACGGTCTTATTACTGGTGCTCAAAACGAGGAAGAGCGCCAGCGTGCTGTTGATGATTTTCAGGCTGGTCGCACCAAATGGATTCTTTTTACGGCTCAAGCAGGTGGTGTGGGAATTACCCTAACCGCTGCACGTCGTTTGATTCGTCTCCAACGTCCATGGAGCCTCGTGGACGATAAGCAGGTCAATGACCGTGTGCACCGTATTGGCTCTGAAATCCACGACAACATTATTATTACTGACTACGTAACTTCGCATACGGTGGAGGAGCGTGTCCGTGAGGTGCTAGAGTCCAAAGCTGATAGCTTTGAAGAAGTCGTAAAGGACAAGGAGCAACTTCTTAAGATGCTCAAGGAAGAGAAGGAATCTAAATGATTAGTAATGGAAGTGGCGAAGTCTATACTTTATCCAACTCTGAAATTCAGACATACAAGGACTGTCGTCGAAAATGGTGGCTGTCTTACTATCGAAAGCTTAAGCCCAAAGAGAAGAAGTTCACCGGACCTCTTGCACTCGGGTCCCGTATCCACGAGGCTCTAGACCAGTACTACACCTCGGGGACTCCTCTCCTGGAGGCACACGAGAACCTTATCGAGCAGGACCGAGAGCTTCTGGCTGAAGAGTTCCGCGACCCCAGCGACCTGGATAGTGAAGCTGACCTCGGTAGAATCATGCTGGAGGGCTACCTTCAGTGGGTCGAAGAAGAGGGTATCGACAATGAGCTGGAAATGATTTCTACTGAAGAGATTCTTTCTATGCCCATGTTCGATGGTCAGGTGGAACTCCAAGGCAAGATTGACATGCGTGTTAGGCGCAAGGTTGATGGCGTGAGGCTCTTTAGGGACTTTAAAACTGTAGGAGGCTCCTTCAGTCAGTTTGCAAGTACTGCACACATGAATGAGCAGATTCTTACTTACATGCTTCTTGAGAATCACCAGAATGCTGGGACTGAGGAACGCTCTGAAGGTGGAATCTTCACTCTTCTCAAGAAGGTGAAGCGAACTGCAAATGCTAAGCCTCCGTTCTTCGAGCAGTTCGAGGTTCGGCATAACTTGTTTTCACTTCGTTCATTTTGGAGTCGACTTCACGGAGTTGTGTCCGATATAATGAACACTAAGAAATCTCTTGATGAAGGTGTAGCGCATCAAGTGGTTGCCTATCCCCGCCCCAGTCAAGACTGTACGTGGAAGTGTCCTTTCTTCTCTGTGTGCCCCATGTTTGATGATGGAAGCGCAGTTGAGCAAGCCATTGAGACTATGTTTGACGAAGGTAACCCGTACGACTACTATGGTAAAGACGAAAAGAAAGGAACTGTCTAGTGTCAGAAGTTCAACGTTCTCTGACGATGATGGTATATGGAGAGTCTAAGGTCGGTAAGTCGACTTTTGCTGTCACCGCACCATACCCTCGTCTCATGCTCGACGTCGAGGGTGGACATCGATTCCTCCCCATCAACGTAAAGTATTGGAATCCTCTAAGTGAGGAGCCTCCTGTTGCAGATGGCACTTGGGACACCTGTGTTGTTGTCGTTCACGACTACGACACCGTTCTCAAGGCATATCAATGGCTCCAGGCAGGTCAGCACCACTTCAAGAGTTTGATTATCGACTCCATCTCGGAGCTCCAAGTCAAGCTGTTTGACAAGATTGCTGGCACCGAAGCTTTGAAGATGCAACAGTGGGGTGAAATTCTTCGTCACATGGGCTCGCTTCTGCGTGACTTGCGAGACTTGACAATGCACCCCACCGCACCGCTTGAGGCAATTGTGCTTACAGCTATGGCTAGCCCAGACAAAGATGGTCGATTCCATCCTTATCTTCAGGGACAGTTGAAGGTGCAAGCCCCATACTTCTACGACATCTTGGGGGCATTGGCGGTCGAGGAAATTCCGAACCCTGACCCCATGCAACTTCCGTACAAGGTACGGAGGATGTATGTAGAACGCACAAACAAGTACGAAGCTGGAGAGCGGGTTCAAGGTAGACTTGGTCCTGTTGTCGAGCAAGAAAATCTTGGCGTAGAGCGTATGCTAGACTTGGTTTTCGGACCAAAAGCGGAATAAGTCCACCTATAGGTAAGGAAAAAAACACAATGACACAGTTGAACTGGAATGAGCTTCTGCAAGCGGCAGACAGCTCTGGGGCTGGAAATTACGAGCCTCTCCCCGATGGGGTCTACGAACTCAAGGTAGTTGAGTCGGAGCCCACCATGTCCTCTACAGGCAAAGTGATGTTTAAGGTCAAGACTGAAGTTCAGTCGGGACCTCACGCACGTCGTCTGGTGTGGGACAACATCGTTATCTCTCCCGAGAACCCAAAGTCGATGGGAATCTTTTTCTCACAGATGGGGTCGCTCGGTCTTGGCAAGGAATTCTTTGGTCAGCAACCCAGCAATGAGCAGATTGCTGGAGCTATGAAGGACCGAGTGTTCCGTGGACAGGTCGGCAAGCGCACGTGGAATGGTCAGGACCGTAACGAGCTCACTCGTTACATGCCTATGACTGCCGAGAGTGTTGCCTCTACTCCTGGTCAGGTAGCTTCTGGCTCACCTGCGCCCGCACCTGCTCCAACCCCCTCCCCTGCTGTTGCACCTGCACCAGCACCAGCACCCGTGGGAGCGTCCCCTGCTGGAGCTGCAGTTCCTCCCGCACCGCCTTTCTAAAATAATTAAGAAGGGGCTGGGTCTAGTCAGACTCAGCCCCTTTTTAGTGTAAATTTTTAGTGTAAAGTAGGGACTATGAAAAATTCAGTAGATTTTGAGTGGGTTAAGGAACAGCTAACCAAAGCTCGAGTAAGAAAAGGTCCTGGTGACGTTGCTATTGAACTTCTTAAAAAGTGGGAGGAGATTGACCTTCCCGAGGAGTTGGCATCGGAAGCTATCAACACTTTTGCAGAACTTGCCAAGGGTCACGCCTTAGTCGAGGAGGGCAACAAGGAAGAAGTCTGGGTTCCCGCCATGGCTGGTCATATGAAAGTTGCTGACCAGGTTAGGGTCAAGAAAGACGCTTTTCAGGGCGAGCTCGGTAAAATGCATAATGGCAGACGTGGTGTTGTTATTGCTATCAGATACGGTGACATAATTGTAAATAGCACAGACAACAGAAAGCCTTCACTTGACGGTTCTCACTATTCTCCACATCATTTAGAGAAACGTGTTAAATAAACAGATAAGACCAGCCTAGCTGGTCTTATTTTTTGCCTTTTTAGTTATATACTTATTAAATGGATTATATTCGTATGGCAGAAAATCTTTGGTTTGAGTGGACGGGGGAGGGCTTCCAGGGAAAAGGGTACAAAAGTGTTGTCTACTTCACATACGACCACGTTGACATGCACAACCCAATATGCCTCGGAGGTCTCGCCTCTTGTCTGCAAAGAGATGGTCTAGTGGACAGCCTATCCTTAGGCAGACAACTCATAGAAAAATCTAGTGTGTTCTATCAAGGGTTCGCAGGAATTGTTGACGAGAACCCTGACTTAACCATATGCAATGCGGAGGGTGAGACTTTCTACGGAGACTCTGTAGAGAAAATTTCAAATATAACTTTAGTAGAGGTGTATGGTCTTGGTGAGTGAAAAACTGGAGTGGCAGAAAAAAGCCCTCTGCTCCACCCCTCGAATGCAGGAATTCAAAGAACTATTCTTTTCTGACAACGAAGAAGAAATACGCGGAGCAAAAACCATTTGCGGTGCTTGCCCTGTGAAAAAAGAATGTTTAGAGTGGGCACTCAACAACAAAGAAATATGGGGAGTTTGGGGTGGTCTTGACGAGTATGAGCTTCGCGTAGTTCTATCTGTGGACGAGGACGGACAAGAAGTACGTCGAATTAGAAAAGGTGAAGCACCGTTTTGCCCAAACTGTAGAGCCACCACAGGTAAACTATCTGTCACCGAAAAAGAGACAACTGGTGGTGGAAGGTGGACAACCAAAAAAGTTGTCACCTGTTCCGAGTGCGACTTCTTCTGGGTCAGTAGGACCAGCGCAAATGCAGTGGAAGCCTATGCAAACCTAAAAAGCAGAACTAGTTAACAGGAATAACGCCGATAAACTCTCGGGGGTCGTAGTCCTTGCCGATGACCATGGACAAAACTCCAGGCTTTGAAGACTGCCCAGCTCTGTCACGGAACCAGTCCGAGCCTGGGTCTGTCGTCGGGCACTGAACCCAGAGACGCTCTCCGATGTTCTGAGACTTGAAGTGGTGGTAGTGACCGCTAATCCAAACGTCAGCCCCACCCAAAGCTGTTTGACCAAGCATCTGACCTGATAGATATTTCTCAACATCTCTCGAGAACTGGTGACCGTGGAAGATTCCAAGCATCACTCCCTCAACATCTACGGCTAACGTCTGATGTCCTGAAGATGGATACCTAAACTCTATGTGGGAGAACTTGTCGTTTTCTTCGCAAGCGTCCTGAACTGCGGAGGCAACCTCGACGTTCCAACCGTCAGCTGGGTCTGCAACCACCTGTCGAGTTACCTCGTCGTGGTTACCGTTGACAACGGGGACAATAATTCTGTCTGCCAGTGGTGCAAACGCTTTCACCTGCGCCATGAGCAACCGTCGCGCAACCCTAACCTGCTCGGTTTGACCCAAATCTGAGGAGGCGTGACCCTGGAGGCGGCCACCTTGTGAAACATTTCCTTCAACATGGTCCCCTGGAAGTGCGAGTACAACTGTCCCAATGCTCACACCCATTTTACGAAGAGCCTCGAGGCGAGCCACCCCTCGTTCGGTTGCAGTAAGAATTCTTCCGATGGACTGCTCTGTGCCCCCGTCTCCACTCCTTTTACCAATCTGCTGGTCGCTTGGAGCGAAAAGGAATGCCCCACTCCCAGAAGTTGTTTTAGGTGACTTTCCTGGACGCCACTTCTTCAACTCGTCAACAAGACTCTCTAAATCAAAATCCCGCCCAACAATGTGTCGAGCAGGAGCAAGAGTGATTCGTGAAGATTCCAACCAGTCTCCGTGGAATGTCTGCCATTTGCCGTGACGGACATTAGTGACAGTCCACTCGTCTGGGTTTAAGCCGTGTTCGCGCATAACTTCTTCTGCGCCTGGTGTGTTCCCTAACTCGCGAGGAGTGGATATTGCAAAGCCACCCTCTTTGTCCACCTCAGAGCGGGGTCTCCAATTTTCTGGGGTTTGTGTTTTTCTCGTGTCCGAACCAGAAGTTCCTGGACTGGAAAGTTCTTGTAGCTTCTTCTTAAGAGATTCGCTCATTTGGTTCCCCCATTCTTGTAGCAAGCGCAGACTTTTCTGCGATGCTCCGATACCGTCGAACGCCCAATGTCAAAGCCTTCTTCTCTAAGAGTGAGGACAAGGTTGACATTGGACACCGCTCCTGGCTCATCTTGAGGGAGTGAAATAATTTGCTTAACAAGGTCTTTGCACTCGTCGTCCATAGTCTGAAGAATTTCTCCAAACTTGCACTGCGTAGAAGAGTTTTTAAGCTCCCTCAAACGCTCAGCCAAGGTGGTGGATGTCATAACGTAATCTCCTCGTCAAAGGACGTGTTACGAACATCTTATCGCAAATAAAGAAAATTGCTGCTTAATTGAGGGAAAGTCCACTAACAATGGCAGCTGTAGTCACACTCACAATGAGGGACAGAATAGCTCCGAGAACTGCCATATAGACGTACACAATCCGAGCTCTTTTTTCTTTCTCTGTCTCTTCTTTAGATTCAATAATCTGGTCGATGCGAGTGTTGATGATGACACTTTCCTCGTCAAAGTCAGCGATGACCTGGTTGATGCGGTCAGTAATCATCTTCTTGAGCTCGCCTGTGGAACGAGTGGAGTCCTCATGAATTTTTTTTACATCACTCTCAATCCGCTCTACGCGGTCATTGAAAGAAGTGAACTTGCTGTCAACAAAATCTTTGGTGGCCATCTTTGATTTGACTTCTCGCAAAGTCTCAAGGATGGTGTCCAAGACAAGTTTTGTTTCTCCTGGCGTGGGAGAGTTGGGAACTTGCATGTTCATAGAAAAAACTTTCTCTGACGATAGTGGTTATCTTCTATGATATCGAGTTTCTTGCACTCCGACCCGAACTGGCTCGTGGTACTATAAAGAAACCTTTTCCCAAAACCACAACCCAGTCGGCGGATTTATATGGACAATCTCTCTCCTCTCAGTAAATATGCTCGGTACTTTGCCGAGATTAAATGGGAAATTCTTCCCTGTCATGGAATTACTGGAGAGGGGACATGCACTTGTGGCGGTAGTCACTCCGACCCCAAGGACATGGGCAAGCACCCCGTAATCAGTGGGTGGAATAAAGAAGCAACCTCCGACACCAACCAAGTTGACATGTGGTGGGAGAAAAATAATCTTTACAACATTGGTGTCTTCTGTCGAAAGTCTGGATTCTTTGTTATTGACATCGACCCCCGTTCGGGAGGGTTTGAGTCTTTTGAACAGTTTGAGAAGCTAGTCGAGGGATACTTACCCCCGACAGTAGAAGCAGTGACAGGAATCTACTCTCACAATGGTCGTGAGGTTCGAGGTCGTCACCTTTACTACCGTGTAGACGAGAGTGAAGCTCTTATTGGGAATCTCAGGGAGGCAAAACTTCCTGGAATTGACATCAAGCACAACGGGTATGTTCTGGTCCCACCATCTCGCCACGTTTCAGGTGCATCCTATGAGTGGAAGCCTGGTCATGCTCCGTGGGAGATTGCCATGGCTGAAGCCCCAGAGGAACTTCTTGCCCCTCTTCGCAAAAAGAACAGGGGAAGGCTTGGTGGTGGCTCCGGTAGTGGAGGAGTGTCCTCCTCAGACTGGAGCTTCTTTGATGGACTGGAATACAAAGGTGAAAAGCTTGATGTAGACAAGCTTCTAGAAGAAGGCATTGACGAAGGTGCCAGAGCAGTCGAACTTTATCGACTTGCGTGCTCTCTGGGGAACAAGTACGGAACAGATGCTGAAGGCAGGTTCTTTGTTGAGACCCTCATGATTCGATTCAACGCTGAAAAGGTTCGCCCACCACTCGAGATGGATGGACCTGGCGGTCTTCTTGGGCATGTGCACCGAGCCTTAGATTTTGTGGCGGAGAACCCCAAAACTTCATCTCGGTGGGGTGAAGTTGAAGAGTGGCAGAAAGAATCTGCTCGGAGAATTAGTCAAGGGAACTTCCGTGTCGGTAGTGGAGAGACTGTATCCACAAGCGACCCAGACGACGTAGACGAAGACAATATCTACACTGCACCTGGAACTATCGGGGCTGCTGTTGCTACAGCTGCATACGCAGGAAGGTCCACCAGGGAGGCTGCCAAGCTCACCAACGTGGACGTCCCCAAAGACCGAGATGCTTTGACAGAAGAAGAGGGTGGTGACCCGTCTAAGAGGACCATGACAGATGTGGGTAATGGGCGTCGACTGGTTGACTCTTATCAACCCGTGATTCGCTACACCCCTGGTCTTGGTTGGTTCACATGGTCTGGGCAACACTGGGAGACAGATGTAGAACATTTGAACCTGCGAGAACTGGCCAAGCAGATGGCAGCTAGCATCGCCAGTGAGGTTTCGGAGTACGACGAGAAAGAGCGCAATGACGTACTCAAGTGGGCAAACATGGCTAAGTCCACAGCTCGAATCGATGCATCCATAAAAAACGCCAACTCTGACCCCCGCATCAACGTTCGGGTCGACGAGTGGGACAGCGACCCCTATCTGCTGGGTGTGTCCAATGGAGTAGTTGACCTACGAACATCTGAGCTCTTAAAGTTCAGACCAGACCTTCACATCACAAAAAAGACTCCCGTTGCATACACCCCTGGGATGCAAAGCTCTCGATTTAAGAAGTTTTTAGACTTTGCGACTAACGGAGACGAAGAGTTTCAGGAGTGGTTGCAGAGAGCAGTGGGGTATACCTTTACTGGACTTAACAACCTCGACGTGATGTTCCTAGTCTATGGTGCACCTGGTTCAGGTAAGAACACATTTGTTGAGGCATTTGTGAAAGCTTTGGGGACCAAGCAATACGCTTGGCCAATGGACTCCAGCATTCTTGCCCAGTCCGACATGGCGGTGTCCTCCACGGACCTGTACCACTGGGCTGAGCTTCGAGGGAAACGTGCTGTCTGGTTTGACGAGCTACCAGACGGTGAACGCATTAAAGAGAACTCGGTTAAGAAGCTTACGGGGTCGTCGGAAATTTCTGCTCGGTCCCCTGGAG
>Ga0213861_10005582_pt1 | contig 10078 bp, 7 predicted proteins | sample PICome_4_FD_160110 | JGI IMG/M metagenome (GOLD analysis project Ga0213861, IMG submission 160110) | Coastal seawater microbial communities near Pivers Island, North Carolina, United States - PICO131 | ecosystem: Environmental > Aquatic > Marine > Coastal | place: USA: North Carolina | collected...
GACGAGTGATCTCCGAGATGAGATGGTCACGGATGTGGTTCGCTCGTGCGAGCGCAACATCCCGGTCCGGGCCGTAGCCGTGAATGTTGATGATTGAGTTAGGTGCGTCCACGAACCGTTTCGCCATCGCGGTCACACGGTTCGGTTGCAGGGTCACATAGTTAGTGATCTTCGATCGTGTGTCTGCGGTGTTGAAGTTTCCGCTCGCGGTCACGTTATTCGGTCTCATGTCCGACGCGAACACCCTCGGGAACATTTTCAGTTCCAGACCGTCGTCTAGGTCGCCGAGCACGAATGTGATAGGTATGCCTCTATCTGGGTCTCCTGGTGAAAAGTACTCGAGTTTCCACCCAGAAACAAGGTAGTACTCGATGTCCGCAATCATCGATTGACCGTAGTAAGACGCGTTCCCGTCCGTCAGCGTGCTGACGGACAACTTCGGCTGGTCACACTCATCAAATATGCTGATAGGGGTGTCCAATATGTGTTGGAGTCCCGCGTTCGGCTGCAATGTGAACTGCACCGACGTTGGTTCGTCGCACCCATAGGTGATGGTTCCGCTCCACGCCCAATCCCTGGGGTCGAGTCGGACGTGAAATGTGTCATCCGCCAACACAGGCCCCGCGAGAACAACAGGAATAGTCAGAGCCGCGATAGTCGCGGCGATAAGTGTGCGTTTCATGATCACCACCCGCCCGTTCCGATGCCACGAACTGAATGTTGATGAATGGTCACGTGAACACCTTTTTTATGGTCAGGGTCGCCCGCGTAAATAACCATTACGGGGTATTCGTCGGGGTCACCACCGAGACGGGTGATCTCCGCGAGGAGATGGTCACGGACATGTTCTGCCCGTGCGAGGGCAACACCCTTATCGGGTCCGTAGCCGTGAATGTTGATGAATGAGTTCGGAGCGGCGATGAACCGTTTCGCCATCGCGGTCACACGGTTCGGTTGCAGGGTCACATAGTCGGTGTTCTTCGCTCGTGCGTCGCCGAGGGTGACGTCGGTGGCGGCGGCAACGTCCGTAAGCGGTTGATCACCGAGGTGCAGGACAACTTCGGGCGGCGCCGGTGAGAACCAATGCCAATTCTTGTAGGAGAGCGGGTTAATGATGACGTTGTATGCGCCCGAGCCCGAGGGCTCGTCGTTCCGGGGCAGGTAGAAGAACGGGAAGATGGCGAGGTCGGACTCGTCTATCCTGCACACGGGGTCGCCGCCCGTGATAACCCGGACCAAAGCGTCAGTGTTGTGCATGCGCGTGAATTCGCCGTTGCAGTGCACGGCTATCCCGTTCGCTTCGACCATGAACTCGTAGTTGGCGACCGTCTTGTTCGGCAGGTAGCAGAACGGCACCATGCCGCGCGAGTCACCCACCGCGACAACTACCGGGGCGTCCGGTGAACCGAGTTCGCTCGTTCCTGTGACGTTGCCGTCCTCGTCGTGGCAGGTGATCTTCCCCCACGTCGTCAACGGGTAATGCCCCTGTCCGTTGTCGACGGACACTGCGATGTCGTATCGTCCTGTAAGCCAATCCCAATCGAACGCCTGCGCGGGTGCCGTGAGCCCAACAGGGACAGTCAGAGCCGCGACCGTGACCGCGAGAACTGCAGGCTTCACGAGGCATACCCGCCCTGCCACTGAGATGCGACCTTCTCCCACGCATCAGGTCCGATGTACAGGCTTTCGCGATTCTGAAGCTTCTCGTTGAACTCCTCGTCAGTCCATTCATTGGCCTCCTCGGCCTCGGCTTCCTCCGCAACAGGGCCGAAGCGGACGGTGTTGAAGCCATTTCCAAAGTTGTTCTCTAGGTTGGCCCATGCCTCTGTTTGTTTGATCCCTGTCTCTTCTATGACGTTGCCAAAGCGTGCGGTTTTCAGGTCGATGCCCTCCAGGCCTGCCTCCCCTCCGGCAATGGCTTCCCCGGCTTCCACCGCGGGCGCGGCGGTTCCGAAGACACCCAACGCCCCCATAAACTCCGTAATGAGGGCGGAAGCCACCAGGAATGCCGCCCCCGCCTCCGCGACGAGCGCCCACGTAGGCTGGCTCCAAAAGCCTGCCTCCCTCTTGGTGAACAGCATGTAGTGGCATGTCGTCGTTTCGGAGGCACCTTCCTTCACGTACGTCATCTGCACGTTGTAGCCCTGAGTCATGGTCTGCCCAAAACTTGCCTCCGTGATCTCCACATGCGCCACGGTGCCTTCCTGCTGCGCGCCCAAGTTGTCGCCAGAGCAGGTCGGTTTGGGCGTGAATCGCTCATCTGCCGAGGGTGATGCGTAGACGTCGCCGCCTTTGGTCAGCCGGAAGAGCCCCGCAACGTTGGGAATGCTCTGGTCCCCCACGAAGGCACATGCGGCCGGCAGACTCATCTTGTCCGTCCAGGCGACTTGGCCACCGCCCATGGCGAGGCACTGCACCTGCAGGTCCCCTGAATTGACGACGGCTGTGATGGCGATGCCGGATCCCATGTGCCCCCCGGTTGCCTGAACCGAGTCGGACACCGAATCTCCACCGGAATCGCGCAAGTCCACACTGCGAGTCTTCGGTGCTGAACTGTGGGCCGTGCCCTTGCTGCTGGGGTCGATGACGCGCGCACGCAGCGTATGGAGCCCGCGACGATGGATGGTCACGTCCGTCGCGAACTGACCCGACGGGCCTACGTTGACTGTGGTGACCTTGGTCCACCGCTTGCCGTGGTCGTGCCATGTTCCGCCGTCGATGGCACGTTCAATGACCACTCGTGTCTTCTCTTGCCGCTTCGACTCGTGCACGGTCCCCTTCACACGGATGTCCTCCCCGACATCCGTGGACGAGTCACCCACGATCCGTAACGTCACGCAGTCCGCCTTCTTGGCCGTGGTGTCACCGATCCGCTCGCATGCCTCGCTCTTCGCCTTGGCCGGTTGCGGCGGAGCACCCACGGCGGTGGGTGCGTGCCCCAAGGAGCCAGCCAGGACTCCCGCGATCACTGTCACTACCAGCGCGGGTAACGGGCGTGCCATGCGTCGTGACTTCATCAGGTGCCTCCAGGCGCTCTCTCGTGAGTCTTGCTCGGGTCGTGTGCGGCGGTCGTTGAGCTCTCGGGTCACAGCGGGGCGGCGACGGGGGACCGCCAGTGTCGCGATCGTGGCGGCAATCAGTGCGCGCCTCATTCTGTACCTTCGTTGCCTGAACCGGTGTCGATGTCTCCGAGAGTGACCGATTCATCTCCGGTCAATGTGCCGTCGATCGTGATCGAGGTGTCCTTGTCGATGTTCGTGTCCGAGGCTTCGGAGCCACAGCCGCTGAGAGCAAACGAAGTGGCTGCCAGTACCGCAGCAGCAGTAATGAGAGGGCCCTCCATGACGTACCTCCAATGATGATTGCGGCGCCGGTATCGACACCCCCATGCGGGATCGGCCATTCAGATGACCTGCTGTCTGTGGAGTATCTCCGAAAAATCGATGGATTCCAACTAGCCGAATCGATGGCCAACTCATTGCTATCGGTTACTACTGCACATCGGCAGCCACTGGCCTCCGGCGATACGTAATTCCTCAAGATCCGCACTAAAGTTGCGCGAAGTCAGACATGAAGGGAGGCCTACGCGTGCGAGTTCTGTTCGTTGAGGATGACCCCTTTACCCGGTCGATCATCAGTGATGGCTTGATGGAGGCAGGGTTCACAATGCTGACCGCCCAGACCGTGTCTGATGCCCTGGAAGCCGTTGCGAGCTTCGACCCCCATGTCGTGGTAACAGACCTGGACCTAGGTCCTGTCGGTACCCCGTCCGGAGCCGACCTCCTTGCACGCGTTGCTGAACAGCGCCCCTGGGTGGGGGCGATCGTGCTCAGCATCCACCGTGATGTTCGCCTTGCCCTCGGCGATGATCACGGCCTGCCAGCGGGGGTTCGCCATATCGTCAAGTCCGACGTTCAATCCATTGAAGAACTCGTTGATGCGATCCGTAACTGCTTAGAGTCCGAGCCCATCTCCCGTGAAGGACAGAATCGACCCGAAGCCGAGTACCGCATCGTCAGCAAGTCCCAGGCCGCCGTCCTGCGCCTCATGGCCGAGGGACTATCGAACGAGGCAATAGCGCGACACCGAGGTATCTCTCTGCGGTCAGCCGAGAGCCTCATCCAAAGAACGTTTCAGTCACTCGGACTCGCTGATCAACCCGATATGAATCCCCGCGTCGTGGCCGTCCGGATGTGGCAAGCCGGTTTGATCGGGACGAAGGACACTGGGAGATGAGACTTCCGCGATCTGTCGGCCTCGCGAACCCTGCACACTCTCCGGCATCGCCGGTAAAGGCCGATTCCGCCACCCATGTCTCCGGACCTTTCGGAGACTTCGCTGTATCCGTGCCATTGTGGCTATTAATCGCACCGGTAGGTCTGGCCGGCAGCATCTCCCTTGCTCTCGATGGAGGAGTGCCGGGTGCTTGGAGTGCATTTGCCGTCGGGCTCGTCGCGGAACTCGCGGTTGGTCTGGCGTACTTGTTGCTCCACGGGGTAGCCGAGCGCGCGCAAGGCGGTCACCGCAAAGCCTGGGTCTTGGTCACATGGACGGCGGCAAGCGTCCTCCGCGCCCTGGTGACCTTCCTTCTCACTCGGCACTTCACCACAGATCTATCACGTGAAACGCAGTTTGACCTAGGGGTTATCAGCCTCGTGATCGCTGGCATTCCTCTTCAGGCACTCGGCTCGTACCTCCTGACGAGTCTGACCGAACATCGCAACGAGCGAAGAACATTGGCCGACAGTATCCAGCGCTATGAGCAGTTGTCCGGTATGAGCCGCGTGCATTTGGCTGAGTACCGAGCGCGCTTAGAGATGACCCTGTACCAGAGCGTGGCACCACAGATTCGCTCGCTGCTGTCCGAGCTCTCCATCGTGAAGCCGGACGGAGGGCGAGATGACTTGGAGCGCATTGCCAAAAGGATCGACAAAGACCTGCGAAATGAAGTTCGTAACCTTAGCCATGCCATAGCAGCGGACACGACGACCACTCGTCTAGATTCACAACCGCAGGCAATGTCGTGGCGCTCCCTGGTTATCGGCATTCTGAAAGACCCGATTCCAGTATGGCTCACCATCGGCCTTGCGTTCTGCCTTCGCTTGCCCGTGGAATTGAGTCCCGGAGGCCCCGGGGCACTGTTCCGCTTTCTCACCACCTTGTTGTTTTTGTTCACCTTCCTTCATCTGACCAATGGTGTTCGGTCGCGGCTCACGTCCAACGGAAACGTCCTTCCCAGCGTTGCTCTGGGCGGCGCGACCTACCTGCTGCTATTCCTGGGCACCGCTGCCGTCATTGCAGGCACTGCAGAACTTTGGCCCGTTGGACAAATGACCGAGTGGCTTTCTGGGTCCGTTCCCCGCCACATCCCTGGTGCCGTGTGGGTGGCACTGGGTGCCCTGGTCGCAACCGCTTTGGTAGTTGCCAATAAGCAGCAACGAGCCGATGCGATACGGCTCGCTGGGATCAATCGCGATATCAGCCTCGAGTTCTCTGCCTTGGAAGCCGAGGCGCAATCAGTCAGGAACCAGTTGGCCCAAGTCCTTCACGGACCCATCCAAGGCCGACTTGCGATCGCTTCGATGCTCCTGCGGAACTCCGATTCCACTAATACTCCTACTTCCATCGGCGCACACCCGCAGATGATTCGCATTAAGGAACTACTTGAGTCCATTGAGACGGACATCGTCCTGCAACAAGCTTCGCACTCGTCCGTCGACCCTTGGCAGAGCGCTGAGGAGTTTCAACATTTATGGCGGGGGCTACTCGAGGCGGAATTGACCCTCTCGCCGGAAGCAGCGACCATTTTGGCCGGCTCTCCCCCGCTCAACACTCGCGTCTTCGAAATCATCGGTGAGGCAGCTTTGAATGCGAGTCGTCACGGTCAGGCTCATCGCCTCACGGTTGCGGTTCAACGTGAGGAATCAACTCGTGACAGTCTCCTTATCGAGGCTCTGAACGATGGCACTCCACCGCCCCCCGGGGTTTCCTCCGGCCTCGGCTCAGCGCGGATTCGACAAATGGGCGGCCAGTGGTCTCTCAGTGTGACCGACAATGGCTGGGTCAAGACACACATCATTATTCCCATACCTAGGAACCTCTGACACGCCCTCGATCAACGCCGCGAGACCTCTGCACGAGGGCTGCTGGCGTCACCCCAGCCCAATGAATTGCGCGCACGGACGCTCACATACAAGGGGCCATCCACATTGCCGACTTCGATCGTGCATGTCGTCTCGGAAGTGGTGAGGCACTGGCCAACCCATCCGCCGTCATTGTCGTTGTTCCATAAAGTGGCTGTGTAGCCCATGAGTTCCACGGCGCCGCTCGTCGGGACGGCATCCCAACTCACCTTCACACTGCGCTTGTTGAGTGAGGCTGCGATGTTCACCGGAGCTGCCGGTCGGTTGGCGACGATCGTTGTGTCGACTGGATCGGAGGGCGCGCCCTCACCCACAGTGTTCACCGCCACCACCTCGACCCACGTGTGCTCCGCTTCCTTAAAGCCCACAAGTGTGCAAGTTGTCTCGGGGGCATCGACAGTGCACTCATCGATGACCCTGAGCTGCATCGTTGGCGTTTCCGGTATCGCACCCGAGGTCGTAGTAGTCCTACTCGTGGGCTTCTCTGCGTAGGCGCGGACCATGTAGTCACGGATTTCATATCCACCATCGGACCACGGTGAACGCCACGACACCGTAATGGCCCCATCCCGTTCCTCTAACTGCACTCCCAACGGGGCAGACGGGGTCGATGGTTCCGGCTCGCGATCCTGACGAACGGAGAAAACACCCCTTCCCACCTTGGACACGGCGGCAGCCGCAAACCAGTAGGGCTCGTAATTGTCCAGGCCCGTAAGTGCGCACGAAGTCAAGGAAGCATCAGCATCCGCTTCGACACTGCACTCGGCAAGCTTCCTGCCGCCGTTTTCCTTGCTCCACGCCTGGACGATGTAGGACGAGATCGGATTTCCACCATCCGATGCAGGAAGCATCCACACCGCCGTAACCGAGTCGTCGCCTGGAAGCAGTTTCACATCGCGCGGAGACATCGGCTTGCGTGGCTCCAGCACCAGCTGGAACGGCAAGGACGATGCGAAAGTGCCAGACACCGTAGTAGCCCTAACGCTGACCGTATATGTGGATCCGATCACTAGACCCGTGACGGTGCAGCCGATTCGGCGCTGCGATCCAGCCGCTGCAGCATCATTGCGAACGCTTGCCGCATTGACCGGACACGCACCCACTTGCGCTTGACCTGACTGGTCTCGCACTATCGCGGTGTACGAGGCAATCGGTGTACGGCCATCGTCGTTCGGCGGCTGCCAGGTGATGCGCATCTTCCGGCCCTGCGGCGAGACCGAGACGGCCTGCGGAGCATCCGGTGGATCGACAAGGAGTACCTGCACGCGCGGCGAGGATGGCCGGCTCACTCCTGCCCCCGTCTCGGCGATCACATCCACGTAGACGGGAGCATCTTCAAGACCCTCGATGGAGCACTGATCCCCGGAGGTGATGCAGGAGCCCATCACCTTGCCACCCGTCAGCGCGGAGTGGGCCGTCGCCCGATAGAACGAGATCGGCAGGCCGCCGTCCGACAGTGGTACCTGCCAGGCAACGCGAACCTCGGGGCCTACCTGAACTGCGGAAACCGATCGGGGAGCCTCCGGCAGAGCAGCCGGGATAACTGCGATGCGGGGAGTGGACGGTGACCCATCCAGCAGAGGATTGGATGCCAGCACGTCGATGTAATAGGTGGTGCCATTAGGAAGGGGGCCGATGTCACACTCGCGTGGTTTGGCAACCTTCGGAGTGCATGTGACGAATGGATCGCCGCCCGTGGGTGCGAGGTAGGCCCGCACTTCGTACCTAATCTCCCGAGCCCCGCCAACCGACAGGGGTGCACTCCAAGTGACGTGGGCGAAACCATCACCACGAACGACCTTCACACTGCGCGGTGACGTAGGAGATGCCACCGCTGAAACCCTGATGCGCGCTGACGGAGTTCCTTCCATGAGCGAGGTCACCGCGGCAACATCGATGAAATAGGTGGTGGAGTCATCGAGCCCACCGATATCGCACGTCAGGCCAGTAGCTATGCATGACCCAGCGACCGGAGCCGAGGACGCCAACGAGGTGTACGCGCGCGCAACGTAACTCGTAACCTCGAGTCCACCATCGTGGCTTGGGGCTTCCCACTCAACGAGAACAGACTGCGGGCCGCGCGCCGCTACAACACGAAGGGGCGCCGATGCCGGTCCACCCACAACCTCGGTCGTCCTAGCCGTGGGGGTACTCGTGCCATCAGTGTTGGTCGCGTAACCGGTGAGGTAGTAAGTGGTGCCATTCGTCAGGCCGGTCATGGTGCACGTCAGGTTCGAGAGCGAAGCCGGGGAGCATGAGTCCACCAGGGTTCCTCCACTGGCGGCATCGTAGATCTCCATCGTGTAGCCCGTAATCGGGCTGCCACCATCGCTGGCCGGAGCCAACCAGCTGATGAGCAGCGATCCGCTGGCCGGGATCACGCTGATGTCCTGCGGCTGTGAGGGGACGGCTGCCATTGCTGCAGGAGCCACGCTCAAGGCGAGCGCCCCGATGACTACCCCAACTGCCGCACTGAGACCACATCGTGAGGAAAGGAGCTTGAGTGGCATTCGACGGACACCTTCGATAGACGTAGGGCTTCTAGTATCCCTACAACGGGCAGGGAGATTCCAACGCTGCCGGAGCCGACCGAGCGGAATGCTCGGCTTTTACGCGTTTTCGGATGCGGTGTGCTGTGTTTCGGGTTCGTGTGGTGACGGAATTCCCAGGGTCGAGTGCTACCGGCCGATGGCCACACCGAAATTTGGCCAATTGAATGGGGTACCTTCGATCTAAAGGAATTGAAAGAACTCGTAGATAGTTTCCAGGAAAAACTAACGCTATTGTGTTGACGATCACTTAAAAGTGGACCGTTTCCGGCAATGAAATGTGGACCACGGTTATTGTGGTTATTCTGCCTTGTTCTCTTGTTTTTCGCTGGGAAGTGTCGTCTTTGTGTTTTTGAGTCGGTAGCTGTTGCCTTTGAGGGTGATGACTTCGGCGTGGTGCACGATCCGGTCGATCATGGCTGAGGCGACCACGTGGTTGCCGAAAACTTCACCCCATCCGGAGAAGGGAAGGTTGCTGGTCAGGATCAGGGATGCGTGTTCGTAGCGACTGGAAACGAGTTGGAAGAACAGGTTCGCTGCCTCTGTTTCGAAGGGAATGTAACCAACTTCATCCACGATCAGTAATGGATATCTGCGTAGTTTTGAGAGGTCTTTAGCGAGGGTGCCGGACCGGTAACTTGCGGTGAGGCGGTTGACCCAATTGGTTGCTGATGCGGACAGGACCCGGTGTCCTTGTCCGCAGGCTTTAACCCCCAGGGCGGTTGCAAGATGGGTTTTCCCGGTCCCCGGTGGCCCGAGTAGGACAATGTTGCGTCCTTCGAGCAAGTATGAGCCGGTAGATAAATGCGCGATAACATCCCGGGGTGCTGCGGGTTGAAAATCGTAGTTGAAATCCTCCAGTGTTTTTACGCTATCAAAACCAGCAGCCTTGATTCGAAGGCGTGAACCGGATGCTTCCCGACTAGAAACCTCTTGACTCAGAACTGCCGCTAAATATTGTTCGTGTGACCAGTTCGATTCCCGAGCGATCGGGGCGAGCCGCTCGGCAGCTGCGAGTAAACGTGGCGCTTTAAGTGCCCGAGCGAGGTGAGCGAGTTCTTTCTGCGTATCGAGCGTGATGCTCATGATGCGATCCCTTCACGGGTGAACGTTGTTGTGGGGTAAAAGTCCACGCCGAAAGCAGTGTCATAGTCAGCCAGGTCACGCACCATTTCCGTATCGGTAACAACCGTGCCAACCGTGCGTGGTGCTTGAAAGACAGCCCGTAGGCTCGCAGCTGTTGCAACATGATCCTTATCGGTGACGGTGCGTGCGCTGCCCCAAACCCGCTCGTGCCGAGTGATCTCAACCCCATCCAGGCTCACCCAAACATGGGTCAAGTTCATGTGAACATCAACGATGCGGCCAATGAAATGCGGGTCAACC
>Ga0213861_10005583_pt1 | contig 10078 bp, 10 predicted proteins | sample PICome_4_FD_160110 | JGI IMG/M metagenome (GOLD analysis project Ga0213861, IMG submission 160110) | Coastal seawater microbial communities near Pivers Island, North Carolina, United States - PICO131 | ecosystem: Environmental > Aquatic > Marine > Coastal | place: USA: North Carolina...
TTCTGAGCATGGTCCACATGGTCCAGTATCTCCCATTGACCAAAAATTATCTGATGTGGAAATCTTGATTATTTTATCGTCGCTTAATCCTGCTATTTTTTTCCAAAGATCGAAAGACTCATTGTCTTCGTGATAAACAGTAACTAAGAGTTTTTCCTTTGGTAGTCCAAACTCTTTGATTAATAAATTCCATGCATGTATTATTGCTTGTTCCTTAAAATAATCTCCAAAAGAGAAATTGCCTAGCATTTCAAAAAAGGTATGGTGCCTTGGTGTGTATCCAACATTTTCAAGGTCGTTATGTTTTCCGCCAGCCCTTACACATTTTTGTGCTGTTGTTGCAGTTTTAAATGTTTTTTTTTCCAATCCGGTAAACACATTTTTAAATTGAACCATGCCCGAATTAGTGAACATAAGTGTTGGATCGTTATTTGGAACCAAATTACTTGATTCTACAATTTGATGATTATTTTTTTTAAAATATTCAAGAAATTTTCTTCTTACATCAGTCAATAAAATTTGGCTCATGCGCTATTAGATACAGATATTTTTTAAGTTGTCTATTTAGTTTTTTTCGTCTTCTACAAGACATATCTCTGACTTTGTGAGAAATCTTCTTCCTGTTCCATTATCCAGTGAAAACATCCCTCAATTTATAGTTGTAATAAAAAGGGATGAACGGGGAGTTTTTAGACTCCCCGTTAAATGATGGCAGAAGATCTATTTATCTTCTTTATCTTCGCTAATTTTTTCGTTTGCTGAAGGATTTCCCTCTAACTCTTTAGTTATAGCAGCGGCTTTATCTCGTATTATTTTTTCGATTTCTACAGCTACTTCTGGATTTTTTTGTAGGTAAGTCTTTGCGTTTTCTCTACCTTGACCTATTTTTTCACCTTTATAAGCATACCAAGCGCCAGATTTTTCTACGACACCTGCTTTTGCTCCAAGATCAATTAACTCACCTAATTTACTTATACCTTTTCCGTACATTAAATCGAATTCTACAACTTTAAATGGAGGTGCAACCTTATTTTTAATTACTTTAACTCTTGTAGAGTTTCCAATAATTTCATCTTTCTCTTTAATTGCTCCAATCCTTCTAATATCCATTCTTACAGATGAATAAAATTTCAGTGCATTTCCACCAGATGTTGTTTCTGGATTTCCAAACATTACACCGATCTTCATTCTGATTTGATTTATAAATATTACCATTGTATTTGATTTAGATACTGATCCTGTTAGTTTTCTTAAAGCCTGGCTCATAAGTCTTGATTGCAAACCAACGTGATGATCTCCCATTTCACCCTCTAACTCAGCCTTTGGAGTTAATGCTGCTACAGAGTCTACTACTAACACTGAAATTGACCCTGATTTTATAAGGGTATCAGTTATTTCTAATGCTTGCTCACCAGTATCTGGTTGAGAAATTAGCAGTTCTTCAGTTTTAACACCTAATTTCTTAGCATAAATAGGGTCCATAGCATGCTCTGCATCAACAAATGCGCATATACCACCTGCTTTTTGTGCTTCAGCAACGACTTGAAGAGCCAGCGTTGTTTTACCTGAAGACTCAGGTCCATATATCTCTATAATTCTACCCTTTGGCAGACCGCCTATTCCTAAAGCTAAATCTAAGCTTAACGAACCAGTTGAAACTGCCTCAATGTCTAAAGCTTGTTGTTGACCAAGTCTCATTACTGAACCTTTTCCAAAATTTTGGTCAATTTGGCTTATAGCAGCGTCTAAAGACTTGTTTTTTTCCTTTAATTCTTTCTCTTTTTTATCGTCTGGTTTTACGATTTTTAAGTTATTTTTTGTCATATTTATCCTTTTTTTATTATTCGAATCGTTAAGTTAAATGTACACATTTTGTTCTTTTTTTCAAGAATTTTAAAATTACAAGAATTAGCTATTTAATAGACTTAATTGATAACGTGCCCAATTGATTGGCTAGCTCAAATTGAGAAACCATAAAATCTCTTTCCGCTTTAGCGAAAGCGATTCTTGCATCAAGAAGAAGGCTTCTAGATTGTATGACCTCTAGTGTAGATCTAGTATTTCCAGAGTCGTATTCGGATGTAATTCCTTCATTAGCTATTTCAGCTGCTTTTAACTGAGATCTTGTTGCCTGAAGAACACTTTTTGAAGATTGATATTTAGACCATGAATTTGAAGTTTCTGTTGTAATTTTATTTTTCATGTCCTGAAGAATTAATTTGTAACGCTGTTTGTTAAAGGAAGATCTTTTAATTGAAGAAATATTTTCACCACCTTTAATTATTGGCCATGTTAAAGTGGCTTTTACTGTTTCCTGATCAACTTCATCAATAGTTGAACTAAAATCTTTATTTTCTGATTTAGAATAATTTATAGAATCTGATGGAGATAATCTTGCTCTTTCAATATTTAGTTCCTTAACAGATATTTGATAATCTAATTGAGCAATTAAAAGATCCATATTATTTAAATTTGCTATTTCTAGTGAGATTTCTAGTGTTTCTGGTAAAATTAAAGATTGTTTTTCGATTAAATTTGAACCATTTGGGGACTTTTCTCTAGTAACTCTTTCAAAATTTGTTTGAGAAACAAGAAATTCTGTTTGAGCTTTTATAAAATTAGCATTTGCACCAGCAAGCGAAGACTCGGATTGAGCTAAATCAGTTAAGGATATCTCACCCTTTTGAAGTCTGGCACTATCAGACTCTACTTGTCTTTCAAACAAACTTACATTTGATAAATTAAATTTTTTATTCTTTGATTTAAAAATTAAATCGAAATAAGATGAGGCTGCCTTTAATATAGTTAATTGTTCAGTTTTTTTTAAGGAAAGTTTAGCTTTTTTAGTTTCTAACGCTGTTTTTTTATAAGTATTTAAACCTTTAAAACCTGAAAAAATTTTTTGTTCCACAGATAAAGTTTTACTTTCTGCGTCGGTGCTAGAATCACCTAAAATTGTTCCACTTTGATTAATTTTATTCGTAGATTGAGAAGTTGTTTGATCTCCAGACAGAGTAATAGAAGGCAAGAATTCACTTCTAGAAATATTTTTATTTTTTTTAGCATATTCAAAATTTTTTCTTTCAGCATTTAATTGAAAATTATTTTTTAAGGCTTTTTCAACATAAAACTTAAGACTTTCTTCAGCTTGTGTGCTTGAAAAAAAAAACAAAGAAGTGAATATTATAATTATTTTATTCATTTAGTTAAATTTGATTGCTTTAAATCTATGTTCGTTGTCAATTTTGATTACAGTATCTGCTCTTTGTGTTAATGATTTTAACATATGTTTAGTTAATCGTTCGTAAAACATAATAAATTTTTTTATTTGATTATTTGACATAGTCTTTTTTCCTTTGGATTTTATTCTCAATTTTTTTTCTTGTAACAATCTCCATTTAAAAACATGTTTAAAACTAGGGACCTTTAAAAAAATTATTTTATCAATAAATGAAAATATCTTTTTATAATCTTTTTTAATTTCTAAGTTTACTTTGTTTCTCCAAATTTTTTTTTTATCTTTATGTTTTTCTAGTACATTAATGGGTTTCAATAAATCTTTTTTTTTTTGAGGCCCTACTCCGACGCACCATCCCTCAAATATTACTATATTTGGTTTTTTATTTACCTTAATCCACTTGTTTTTTGAAGCCCGATCATCATTTGATTTATCAAATTTAGGTATCATTAATTTTTTAAATCTCTCGTTTTTTAATCCTTTGATGCATTTCAGCAGATTTTTAGTATCGTGTGTTCCAGGTACTCCTCTTGTTAAAAATAATGAGCTAATTTTTTTTGACATAGTTTTTCTTTCTTTAAATGTTTTATAAAAGTCATCAATTGAAAATATCACTGTTTCTAAATTAAAACTTTCTTTTAAAGTTATTTTTAAAATATTTGAAATAGTTGATTTTCCTGAACCTTGACCTCCAGATAAACCTATAATTTTTGTTTTTTTGTCTTTACAAAAAGTCTTGTAAATCATTCTTGTTATTGGAAGATAAAAATTATTTAATTGTTCAATTTTGTCTCTAAATGGCTCTGATAAAACCTCCTGGGCTTTAATAAACTTTAAATACTTATTTTTTATTTTTTTATAATTTAGCTCATTTGTGCACATTGAATTAATTTTTCTTATCTAATAAATGATTACGTCCATCGCTGATAGAAATATTATCAAATTTGAAGGAGTCTATTTCATCAATACACCCTAGGTTAAACCCTGTCATAGAAGGATTAGATCTAGGATTATGATGTGTATAAATTCCGCAATTAGAACAAAAATAATGCTTAGCAACCTTAGTATGAAATTGATACAATTTAATTACATTTTGACCTTTTACAATTTGAAAATTTTCGTTTTTTACAAACGACATTATTGCACCTTTTCTTTTACAGATAGAGCAATTGCATTTCACAATTTTCTCTAAATTATCAGATAAAGAGATTTTAGCTTCTACTTGTCCGCAATGACATTTTAATGTTTTCATTATTTGTATCTATACAAAAGAATACTACCTATGTTTAATGATATCCACAATGGTACAAGATTTCTTACAGATGTTCATGTTTTGATTCCTTTTTGATTCTATTAAAGACTCTTTTTACAATCTATTAGTGTGTAATATCTCGAATTCTTTCCAAGTTGTTATGGCTATTTTTAAGATCAACTTCCTGCTCTCTTAGGGACACTATAAAAATTATCAAATTAAAAAAAACAATTAATATTTGAAAAAAAATAGTTATATTTCCCAAATAAATACTAAGATAAGACAAAATAATTGTCATAATAGAAGATCTTAAAAAAACTTGATATTTAAAAACAGCAATTATTGAAAATGAATGAATTAAAAGTTTTAAAAGTGACATTTGTGAAGGGCCAAAATATCTCAGACCTCTAATTGAATCTATTTGATTTAATTGCTTTATATTTTTTTTCACAGTTCCAGAATAGCTGCTCCACAAACTAGGTTGTGAGTATATTTTTTCAACATCCGGTTTTGTTAAACAACTATAATTACCAAAGTTTACATTTTTACCTGTAAATATGTAGGTTATGATTTTATGAACCTGATACAAAAGTTGAAAAAAAAATCCTTCAGATCTTTTAACTCTTTTTGCAATTACAGATATGTTTGGATTGTCAATAACTTTGTTTACTAGGCTTTTGATTTCAATTGGCCTGTCTTCTCCATCTCCATCCATTAAGATAAGATAATCAAACTGTTCATTTTTTAATATATGTCTAATTCCAAAAGCATTGCACCTTGCGTGACCTCTATTTTCTTTCATATCTAAAATTTGGAATGATTGAATAATATTTGGTTTAATTAATTTTGGCTGTTTTATTGTTGATGAGTCATTTATAATAACACATTTAAATTTAATAGTTTTATAATCTTCAATATTATAACTAATTTCCTTTATTAATTTTTCTAACGAGTTCCAATCGTTAAATACTGGTATTAAAATAATAATTTTTTTCATCTTTTTCCGATCATACAATATCCAACGGGTGATATTTTTCCAAAAACTCCTGGACAAATTTCTTTTAATATTTTTGAATTGCCAACATATATAACACCTTGATCGTCTCTAATTTTAGTGGCTTTATTTTTTAAATCAATAAACCAAATAGGTCTTGATGCTATATGATATGATAAATTTCCTGCAAACCATTCATCTCCAATAACTATTTTTATATCGTTAACGAAATTATCATTCCATTTATTTTGAACAAGTCTTGCAATTTCTTTACCTGGGAAATCTGTACGTTTTTTTTTATCGTATACTGATATTCCTAAATAAATTACCGGTGATAAAATAAATAAAGATAAACATATTGTATAAAATTTTTTAATCTTTTTTAAGTCAATATTTTTTCTAAAAACTTCTATAAACAATGTTCCAAAAAATAAATAAAATGGCGTCATCCACATAGTCCTGATTTTAGCTCCTGAAATAATTGAAGTAATTAACATTAAAACAATAGGAATTAAATTTATTGAAATTAGAAATAAAAATTTCTTATTTTTAATATTTAGCTTTAAATTTATTTTTTTTAATAAAGCTAAAATAATTATTAAAAATGGAGTCAAAATTAAAATTTGTTTTATTAAAAAAATTAGTGGATTTTCTAAATGATCAATCCATGTTACATCTGTTAATGAAGACCTTTTTAAGCCATAAAAAATTGTTACAAAATTGTTCTTAAATAACCAGAAAAAATGAGGAGTTAGTATAATTAGTGAAATTATTATTGATAAAAAGTAATTTAAAATAAATTTTTTGTATTTCTCTAAATTAAAGAAAAAATAAATAAATATTGCTATAAGAATGTATATAAAAAGATATTTTGATAAAAAACCTAAAGCAGAAAAAACACCGAATAGAATCCAATTAATTCTATTATTTGAATTAATACCTTTCCAAAAAAAATAAACAGTTAAAGCCCAAAATGGAAGTTGGGCAACATTTACATTAAATTCCGGAGTTGTAAAATTATAAAAATAAATCCCAGTCAAGGCCAAAACAGACATTAAAGAATATGTTTTGTCCTCAAATATTTCATTGGATAGCTTCCAAACATAAACGAATGCAATAATTACAAAAATTTGACTAAGGAGATAATATGCCCAGTCATTTGCGCCAAATATTGAATAGAATATTTCAACAGCAAATGCACTTAATGGAGGATGTTTATTGAAACCCCATTCCAAATTACTTCCCCAAGCCAGAGCTTCAATAGTATCTAGAGGTAGATTTATATTGGATAGAGATGGCACCAAAGTCCACAAGAACAAATGAAAAGAAATAAATAAGAAGAAAACTTTCGATATGTTTTTTTTTGCAATCATTTAAATATAGAAATTATTACAATTTATAAGCTATTGACACGACTAAAATCAAACATATACTCGCCAAATTCAAAAAATGGTAAAAAAAACCAATACTAAAAAAAAATATACTCCAAACTCAAAGGAGAAATATATGTGTGCTAAACACAAAAAATTTTTCACTGAAGCTCTACTAAATTGGAAGAAAGACATTATAAAAGCAAATAACTTAGGAAATTTACTGAATTCATCTGACGATAATGTTTCTTCAGCAGATATCGTAGATCAAGCTTCTTCTTACACTGATAAATCAGTTGAGATGAAAGCGCTTAATAGGAGCAGAAAATTAATATCAAAAATTAATGCGGCCTTGCAAAGAATTAAGGAAGAAACTTATGGTTTTTGCGAAGAGACAGGTGAGCCGATTGGACTTAAAAGATTAATGGCTAGACCTATAGCAACTCTGTCAATTGAAGCACAAGAACGACATGAGAGAGATGAAAAAATATTTGTTGACGATTAAACTTTAGGAATTTCATCACCATTTTCTAAAAGATCATATCCTCTTTTAACAGCTCCTCTATTGGAAATTTCTTTATACCATCTAGTTAAGTTGGTAAATCTCCTTAAACCAATATCGTGCCATTCATGTCTCGCAATCCACGGAAAGGTCGCTATATCAGCTATAGTATAGTTTTCACCAGCCAGAAATTTTGAATTTAATAATCTTTCATCAAGTTCTTTATAAATTCTTTCTGAGATTTTAAAATATCTTTCTTCACCAAACTTACTTTTACCAGGATTGTAATGGTGAAATTGATGATGCTGTCCCAGCATTGGTCCCACATAACTCATCTGTCCCATTAACCATTGATTAATAACTATTTTTTGGTTTTTGTCATAAAACTTTCCGCTCTTTTCTCCTAAATAAATTAAAATTGCACCAGACTCAAATAGGCTAGTATTATTATCGTGATCAATAATTACTGGAATTTTACTAAAAGGACTTATTTTTTTAAATTCTGGTTTAAACTGCTCATCTTTAAAGATATTTATTTTTGTAACTTTGTAATCAAACTTAATTTCTTCAAGCATAATGGAAATTTTCTTTCCATTTGGTGTGTCTGCAGTTAATAACTCAATCACTTTTTACCTAGTCGATCTTGAATGCTCTTGGAAGATGTTGTGAATTCAAATCTATATTTCTCGTTCGGTCTTGCTCTCTTAAAACATTCTACAGAAGCTAAAGCAACTTCATGAAACCCAGATAAGATTAGTTTAAGCTTACCAGGATAAGAACAAATGTCTCCAGCAGCAAAAATACCTTTTTTATTAGTTTCAAAATTTTCTGAATTTACTTCAATAGTTTTTTTGTTCATATTAAGTCCCCATTCAGCAATAGGCCCTAGTTTCATAACCAAACCGAAGAAACTTAATATTGTGTCTGTTTTAATTTTTTCAGTTTTACCATCATCGAATTTAATTATAATTGACTCTATACTTTTGTCCCCCTCTATAGACTCTAATTGACAAGGTGTTTTAATTGATATTTTTCCCTCATTTTCTAACTTCTTTATTTCAGATAATGTGTGAGAAGCACCTCTAAATTCATTTCTTCTATGAATTAGAGTTATTTTTGAAAATTTTGAAAGCTCAAGCGTCCAATCTAATGCTGAGTCTCCGCCTCCAAAAATAGAAATATTTTTATTTTTGAATTCATCTTTATTTTTTACGGCGTAAAATATTGATTTACCCTCATATTTTTCGGTGTCTTTGGTTGATAACTTTCTAGGTTCAAAAGAACCTACCCCTCCGGCAATAATTATATTGGGGGCTGTAAACTCATTATTGTTATTAGTTTTAACAATCCAATTATCTTTATCTTGCTTTACTTCATCTACTCTTTCGTTGTAAAAAAATTCTGTATTAAAGGGTTTGATTTGCTCAACTAAATTTTTTGTTAATTCTTCTCCAGTGCACTCTGGTACAGCTGGAATATCATAAATTGGTTTATCAGGATAAAGCTCTATACATTGACCTCCTGCTTTATCTAGATTGTCTATAACTATGGCTTTAAGACCTTTGATGCCTAATTGATGCACTGCAAATAATCCAACAGGACCTGCTCCAATAATTATTACATCCGTTTTTATCATTAAGATTGTTTTTCCGGTGTTGTCACTGTTAATCCATCTAATTCGTCAGAAATGATTAATTGACAACTAAGTCTGCTATTTTTTTTTGGTTCAAATGCCATGTCTATCATGTCCACTTCTGCTTCTTCGGCCTTAGGTAGTTTACTTAACCATTTTTCTTCGACATAAACATGGCAGGTGGCACAAGCCATTGATCCTCCACAATCCGCATCAATGCCAGGAATATCGTTTTGAATTGCTCCCTCCATAACAGTTAGGCCATTTTCCACATCTATGGTTTTAGAGTTTCCTTGATTATCAATATATGTAATTTTTGACATTGAGAAGAATATAGAGGTCTAAAAAAAAAGGGCAAGTATGCAAAAACATACCTGCCCTTAATTTAATTACTTAAATACTAGCTTCTTGATACTCTAGTATTTTGCATTGCAGCAGCCCAAATAATAAGACCGAAAGCGATCTTGTTTAAAAAGTCTGCAGCGTTGTAAATAACGTTTAATGAGTTAACGTCTACTCCACCAGTTAAATATCCGAAGATATAACCTAATGGGTAAACTGCCCAACCTATTGTAACGATTATTCTCATTGCACTGAATGCAGTTTGTAATGACTTGTTACCAGCTTTTGCTGCAAGTGTTCCAGCTTCACCAGAAAATATTTCAAATAAAATATAAATCCAGCCAGCCATTCCAATTACAAAACCAACAAATGGTTGCATGTAACCAGCTTCACCTAGGTAACCACCTATAAGCATTACTAAAGAACCGATTAAAAGTTTCCAAAATACTGAACTTGGTACTTTTTTCACAGCTGCTAATACAAAATAGAACTCAAGCATTAGTAAAGGCACTGTAATTAACCAGTCAATGTATCTGTAAACAGTTGGTGACTCACCAGTTCCGATCCATACTTCTCTCATGTACATGTAGTGTATGAATGCGATACCAGTTACTAGTCCCGCTACTGTTATTGAAACTCTCCAAGCAGGTGCAACAGATCCTCTTTCTAAAAAGAAGAACGCTGTAGCTGCTAAACAACCCATTGATACTAACCAAAATGATATTCCTACGAAATCATTAGTAGCTA
>Ga0213861_10005585_pt1 | contig 10077 bp, 8 predicted proteins | sample PICome_4_FD_160110 | JGI IMG/M metagenome (GOLD analysis project Ga0213861, IMG submission 160110) | Coastal seawater microbial communities near Pivers Island, North Carolina, United States - PICO131 | ecosystem: Environmental > Aquatic > Marine > Coastal | place: USA: North Carolina | collected...
TTTAATAAATAATTTAATAAATAATTTAATAAATAATTTAATAAATAATTTAATAAATAATTTAATAAATAATTTAATAAATAATTTAATAAATAATTTAATAAATAATTTAATAAATAATTTATTTTATTTTTATATTAAAATAATTAATAAAAAAAAGTTAAAAATAATATTAATTATTTAGGTAAATACTTATCACTTAAACTATCAAAACTTTCACGTAATTTAGCAACATTAATAGTATCAGACATAGAACTATAACTAGAAGTAAATGTCTGTTTATCGTATTTTTTATAATTATCAATTAGGTCTGAATACATTTTATGATTTTTAATAAATTGCTTTATCATAATCTCATGAAACTCTTCAAAACCAGGTAAAGGTTTATGTAATACTTCTAAAATTGCTAATTTTAAAACATACCATCCAACCAATATATTATAATTAACATTACGAGAGTCATCACTTTCTATGAGTTCATAACTTGGTTCTTGTCGCAAAGGATGTTCTAATAAAAGAGATTGAATTGAAAGCACTACACTTTTAGTATTCATCATAGCAGTCCAACTTGGACCAGCCCACGTTCCTAAAATAGACAAACATACTTTTCCACAAGAATATAAATTAGGATTAAATCTAACGTGTTTGTATTGATTCATAAATATTGCTTTTGGTGAACTAAATGGATAATTATTCTGAAATTCTAAATTTATAAAGAAGAAACAACCTTGATATGGAGTTCCTTCTCGGCCAATAATCATTGCTTTAACATTTTTAATATTGTCTTCATTAAACTTAAGATATAAACCTAAATCATTGTTATATTCTTCAATGAGTTCTTCATACATTTTCCATTCTCTTGTTAATTTTTTAATAGTAAGTGGAGTAGTCATTTTGATATTTCAAACAACAAAGATAAAACTATAAAAATATATTTTTTTAAATAAAATAAGTATAAACTTATTGATAACTATGTATATAATATTAAATATTAAAAATATTAAAATCAATTTTTTATAATTTTTTATAATTTTTTATAAAATTAAAAACGTTTTCCAGATCCATTAGTTCCAACACCACCACTATTATCTACTAAATCAAACAACCATTTAGTTTCACTCTCCCAGTCTCTACTACCATTGGTAGGATTTTGATAAGGTTGAGGCATTCTTTTCATTGGACTATTATTAACACCAATTTTTAAGTCTGTTTGTTTTTCAATATAATTAATACCATTATTATCCCAGCATCTACTTTGTCTTCTTGATGGAAAAAGAGCTTGAGGATTTTGATATCCTGATAAACTTCCAACTGATAATTCATTAGGTTTTCTAATTTCTTTTTTATGATTAGATAAAATACCATATTCAAGTATAGAATCAGTAAATCCCATAACATTATATTTATCTTTTAATAAATTATCATCAGTTAATATAAGTTCTGGAGCAGGATAATCCATAAATGTTTTATCAGGGTTTTTATTTGCATTACCAAGATTAATATGTTCTACTTCTACATCTTTTGTTTTAAAATTAATTGTAAATATAATAATAAAGCGTCTTGTAATGAATGTTTTCATATCCGCAGCAAAAAAGTCAGCAGTAAAACGTGTAGTTACTTTATTAATTTTTTCTTGGTCTAATCTATCATAACCATTAACAACATAAAACATATTTGTTTGTTTATTAACCATATTCATAATTTTAGTTAACACATTTGTAACAATAGCTTTAGTTGGAGTATCAATAGTCCAGGGCGCATCACTATGATTTGTTAATCCAGAATAATTATAATTAAAAAATTTTTCTTTTGTATCTTTTTCACTATAACATAGTATAATTAGTATAATTATTGCTATAATCGTTAAACAATAAAGAGGTATCATTTTAAATTATATCTTTATTTTATATATATTTATTTTTTATTTTTTAATATACTATTAATATATTTATTTTTTTATTTTTAATATACTATTAATATATTTATATATTTTATATATTATTAAGATTTTTTATTTTACAATGATATAAATAAAATTGAATTTTATAAGTTAATATTATTATTTAAAAATTTAATAGATTAGTTATAATAATTAAATACACTATATAAATACACTATATAAATACACTATATAAATACACTATATAAAATGATAGTATTTAAATTATTATCATTTAACTTTATGTGTGATGATAAAACTTTAAATTGGGAGAAAAAAACATTAACTGTAAATTCTAATATTGATTTTTTATATTTGAATTTAACTTATTATCCAGAACAAACTTATAAATATAATATAGACTCTACTATAGACTCTAATATAGACTCTAATATAGACTCTAATATAAACTCTACAATTGAATCTACTATAAAATCTAAACTATTTATAAAAAAATATAAAATATTAAATGAATTAAGTTTAATTTCTAAATGTAATACATTTATAGAGTATTGGAAAGATACTATTAAAGAGTATAATAAAGCATTTAATATTGAATTTGATAAGTTAATACTAAATACTGATTATTCATTAGCACCATTATATATTACAGAAAATACAATATATATTGGTATTATTTTATTAAATACTAAAATAATAAATACTAATAATACAAATATACAATCATATAATTTTCTATCTGAAATAAAACCTTATCAATGTAAAAATAAGTTAAATTTAAATAAATATAATTTTATTAATGGTATTTTAAATAAAGAAAGTAATAAAAATAAACATAAAATTAATAATAATAATAATGATAATGATAAACAATTTGTTCTGGATACACAAAAAAAAATACCTTTACATACTATTTTACAAAATAGTATAAATTATATACCAAATTTAGAAATTATTAGAGTTAAAAAGAATTTTCAAAATCTTCTAAATCCATAACACTACCAACATCACTACCAGCATTACTTTCATTACAATTAGTGTTCATAGAAGTATTAGTATCATCATTTATAATAGGTTCTTCAATTTTAACATTATTACGTATTAAACTAATTGGTGTAGATGATGTATTTGTATTTGTAGTTATATTACCATTACAATTATCATTAGAATTAGTATTTATAGTAGTATTTTTTTTTAAACGATTTATAGGTGTAGAAAATTGTGCTGATGAGTTTAATTCATTTGATGGTGTAGCTATATGTTCTAAATCACTAAAATCTAAATCATCTAATGGGTCTGTATTATTTGCTCGATTTGTATCTATAAAATTATTACAATTATTATTTTCTGTATTTTTAAAATTTTCTTGTATTTGATTTTTATTTTTTCTATTATTTAATTTATTATTATTACTATTATTATTATTATTGTTATTTGTATCAGGTATTTGAGTCACTGTTAAATCATTTTTTCTATCTAACATTGTATTTATTTTATTTTTTAATAAATTAAAACTGACATTCATATTATTACTGTTTCCAGAACCATCATTAGAATTATTATTAAATATATCATTGTTTATAAATGAATTATAAATAGCATATGAAAATGAAATAATATCAAGAGTTAATAATGTCCAATAATAATTATTAATAATAGTAAGTATTGACACATCACAGTAATTTAATACCGCGTGTGTTAAAATATAAAGAATACTTCCATACAATACTGTTGAAAATAATCTATTTTCAACAATAAATGAAAATGAACTATTATACAATAAATAATAAAACATTTACAAAATTATTTTCTTAGGTTATTATTTTTTCATATAAAAAAATAAAATGTGAAACGTATAAACTATTTTTATTAATAATAAATAAAAATTAAAGTTTTTGAATAAAACTCTATAAAATTGTTTTTTATTAATTAACTTTAAAAAAATACTTAAAATTTTAAATTAGTGATAAATTTATATCATTGTTGATTATTTATAAAAGTTAAATAAGTACTCAAATGTTTGCAGGAAACAATTATAATGAGCGTCATATGTTTACTATTATACGAATAATTAAAGCTGATTCTCGGGAAAACTCAGCTTGCGAATATTTAGATTTATCAGATAATAATTTTGGTAATCAAAGTATAAATCAAATTATACCAGAAATGAATTTAACTTTAAATTCATTAAAACGTTTAAGTTTATCTAATAATTTATTTACAGATTTATCTGAATTATTATATGAATTAGTATATAATCAAACGTTAACGAATTTAGATTTTTCTGGTAATAGATTTGGAGATGATACAGCTCAAGCTTTAGCTTCATTAATAAAAAATAATAATATTATTTCTGGAATATGGTGTCGTAATGGTAATATTAGTAAAGAATCATATGATGCTATTATTAAAGCTCTTGAAGAAAACATCACTCTTTATAGTTTTGATTGTTATTCATCAACTATGACAGAAGAACAGAGAGTTAAACTTAATACATTAATAATTAGAAATAGAGAAAACTTTCCATTACATCATTGGAGTCCGCATTTGTGTATATCTTTTACCTCTAATTCTGACTCTAATCAGTTAATTTTAACAACATTATTGTGTAATAGTGAATATAACTCTAAATTACCTATTCGAGTATGGACATATATATTTTCTTTCTGGATTAGAAAAATGTTTATGTATGCATATCGAAATGAGTATTGTTAATTTACAGTATTTTTATTACATTTTGTTTTTTTTATACCTTGTTTTGTATATCTTGTTTTGTATACCTTGTTTTTTATACCTTGTTTTTTATACCTTGTTTTTTTTATACCTTGTTTTTTTTTATACCTTGTTTTTTATTTGTTAATTATATATTTTGTTATTTTATTTATTAATTTAAAAAAAAACTACATTATAAATATATAAATTCAGTAATTATTTTATAATTAATTGATAATTGATAATTGATAATTGATAATTAATAATTAATTGATAATAAATAAAAATGTCAATACAACAAAAACAAACAGATAAAGAAAAAAATACAAACCAACCACAAAAAGTGGTTGAATTTTATATTGATACTGTAAAAGAATATAAAGAAAAATTTAAAAAAGATAAAATAACAGTTTTAATGCAAGTTGGTGAATTTTTTGAAATTTATGGATTAATTTATCCTGATGGTTCAAAAGTAGGTGACCTTTGGGAATTTTGTGAAAATGTAAATTTAAAAATTGCTGAAAAAAAACAAGAAGTATTTAAAAATCCCGATATTAAAGTCTATATGGGAGGGGTTCAAACACAATACGTTCAACCCTATATTCAAAAAGCAGTAGATAAATACGGATGGACTATTGCTATTTTCGAACAAGAACGTATTGGTAATTCAAATAAATTTGAACGTATTGAAAAAGCAGTAATTAGTCCTGGTATTAATATAAATACAGAGTCTTATTCTAACGTATCAATGATTATTTTTATAGAGCAAATAACTACCTATTACAAACCAAATAAATTAAACCCTAATCAAGTTAATATAGGTGTCAGTTATGTTGATTGTATTACAGGAGAAAATGGAATTATGGCTATTAATAATACACCATCTACTGATATTTCTATACCTTTTGATGAATTATTAAAAATATTAACAATAAAAAATCCGAAAGAATTAACCCTATATATACAAAATTATGATAGTTTAAATGATGATACTATTATAAATGCTTTACATTTATTTAATTATCAATATACAATTAATCGTGACATTATTAATGAAGACTATTGTAATTTAAATTATCAAAATATGATATTTACAAGAGTTTATAATAAATTTCAAGGTATTATGGATATTACACAACAATTAGATATTGAAGGGGCAGAACATCATTATTCTCGTATCACATTAACGTTACTTTTAGATTTTATTTTAAAACATGATAAGAGTATTATTGAAAAATTAGATAAGCCAGAAATCATTTTAAATAGTGATAAATATTTAATGTTAGCTAATAATTCATTAGAACAATTAGATATTATAGATAATATGAGAGGTGATTCTAATTCTAACATAAATCATAAACGTATTAGTCTTTTAGAATTATTAGACAATACTAAAACTCCTATTGGTAAAAATTTATTTAGAACTCAACTGTCAACACCTATTACTGATGCTGTAGAATTAGAAAAACGTTATACATTAATTGGAGAATTGGAAACACTACATAATAATTATATGAAAAAAAATATGGTTTCAGCTATGAATGATAAATATGGTTCTCCTTTATATCAATTAAGACAACATTTAACTGGTATTAAAAATATCAATAATTATTTAAGAAAAATGATAACACATAATATTAACCCAAACGATATAAGCAATTATATGGATTCACTAAATAAATGTATTAATGTCTATGAATTTTTACATAGTAGTATAAATAATACAAACACAAACACAAACACAAACACAAACACAAATATAAAAATTTTAAATCAAATAATACCTGAAACAAGTTCATTTCAATCATTAGTAGAAATTTATCATCTTTTTAAAGATAATATAATATTAGAACATTTAAATAGTAATGTTTGGAATGGAATTGAAAATAATCCTTTTGAAAAAGGTGTATCAAAAGTATTAGATGATTTACAAGAAGAAATTGATTGTGATAGACTTTTACTTGATAATATAATAAATGAATTATCAATAATAATAGACCCTAATTTTATTAAAGATACATCTAAAGTAAATATATGTATTGGTGATAATGTATCAAAAGGTATTTATATTTATACTATAAAAACTAAAAAAGATATATTAGAAAATTATTTTGTAAAACAAAATAAAAAAGTAAAAATAGGTAAATATACAATTACTAATAAAGATATTAAATTTACACAATTAAAAGAAAATAAATGGGAAATTGACATTATACAATTAAAAAGCAGTAATGGAACTTTAAAAGTAAATATTGAAAAAATAGGCAAATTAGTTAAAGGAGAAATGGTAAAATGGATACATAATACGATTATTAATAATAATACTAATACAAATAATATCAATCATGATAATGCTAATGTTAATGATGATAATAATAACAATAATACCAATGATAATAAAAAAATTAATACTTTATTAGAATTTTCAAAATTTATAGCTACGATTGATGTTCTTCAGTCAAATGTTTTAAATGTCATTGATAAAGGTTATGTTTCGCCAAAAATAGATATAAGTCATTCACATAGTTTTGTAAAAGCTGATAAAATAAGACATCCTATTATAGAACATATTTCTAAAAATACTAAATATGTTCCTAATGATATAGTAATGGGTAAAGATGGTATAGATGGTATGTTATTATTTGGTGTAAATGCGGTTGGTAAAAGTAGTTTAATGAAATCAATTGGTATTAATATTATAATGGCACAAGCAGGTATGTATGTAGCATCAAGTGAGTTTATATATAAACCTTATAAATATTTATTTACAAGAATACGTAGTAATGATAATATATACGCTGGTTTAAGTTCATTTGAAGTCGAAATGAAAGAGTTTAAAGTTATTTTAAAATATGCTAATGAAGATTCAATTATTTTAGGAGATGAATTATGTAGTGGAACTGAAACACAAGATGCCACCGCATTAGTAGCTTCTGGTGTTCGCACATTAGCAAAAAGAAAAAGTAGTTTTATATTTGCTACACATTTGCATTTTTTAGCAGATATGTCTTATATTAAAGAACTTAATAATGTAAAATTATTTCATTTATTAGTAGAAAGAGATAAAACAAATCATTCAAAACTAATTTATAGTAGAAAACTACAACCTGGTAATGGTCCAAAATCATATGGTATTTTAGTATGCGAAACAATGGAATTAGATAATGATTTTATTACTAAAGCTAAAGAAATAAGAGAAAGTATGAATACTAAAAGTAAAATGAATCAAAATTATATTAATAATAGTAATGACAACAATAGTAATGACATCAATAGTAATGACAATAATAGTTATAATACTTATATTGATAATAATATTAGTATAGGTTCAAAATATAACATTAATAAAATTATATCTACTTGTGAAATATGTAAAAATATGAATGCTTGTGACGTTCATCATATAAATCAACAATGTGATGCTAATGAAAACAATATAATTTATGATAATGAAAACGGTATTTTCAATAAAAATAAATTATGGAATTTAATTTCATTATGTAAAGAATGTCATCAAAATGTTCATAGTTCTCCTCCAAAAATAGTAATAGAAGGGTATATTAAAACATCATCTGGTATTGAATTAAAATATGAACTAAATAAACATAATAATGATATAACTAATAATGATATAACTAATAATGATTTAATTACAGATATAAATGATAATATTTTAGAAGATAATAAAAAAGATAAAAAAGATAAAAAAGATAAAAAAGATAAAAAAGACCAAACTATAAATAATAAAATAGAAAGTAATGAAATTAATAAATTAGTTATTGAAATGAAAAATAGCGGATTAAGTCCTAAAAAAATACAATATGATTTAAAAAGAAATTATAATTATGAAATGACACAACAATTAATTAGAAATTTATAAAAAAAATATAATATATTATAATATATTATAGTATAATATATTATAATATTAACATAAATAACTATAAAAATATAAAATAGTGTAAATGAAAAAACATACTTTAAAAAAAAATAATTTTTTATTTGATAAAAAAAAATCAAAAACATTTGACATTTATAATGATAGAAATCCAAAAGATACTATACATATAAATTATAAAACATTAGAGGAAGTTAAAAATACAATTCACAAATTAGAAAAATTATATAAATTAGGTAAATATGAACATAAAAGAATATCTCAAATTGGTATGATATTAAAAGTCAGATTAGAAATTTTAAATAAATATAAACATACAAAATATAAACATAGTGAACATATTTATAAAAGATATATATTAGCAAAAAAATATTTTAATTTTTTAAAAGAACGAACGAAAAAAAAAACATTTGATGAAAGGAAAAATATGATTTTTAATAATATCTAAATTTATTTTTATTTTTAATTTTTAATTTTTAATTAATACCATGAGTCACTTTATATGAAAAACTATTTTTATTAATAGTTGCATTATCTATTTTATTTTGTAAATTTTCTTTTATTTCATTATTATTAAGTTTTGATAATAAATAATTTTGAGAATTTAAAAGTCTTTTTACATTATTAAGTTCTAATAATAATTTTTTTTCTTCTTTTTTTAAATTTTCAATAATAATTACAATAGAGTCATTAATATATTGTTTTTCTGTTGTTTCTACAACAATATTCGTAATAGGGTTTTCAACAGGGTTTTCAACAGGTGTTTCAACAGGGTTTTCAACAGGTGTTTCAACAGGTGTTTCATCAGGTTTTTCAACAGGTGTTTCAACAGGGTTTTCAACAGGTGTTTCAATATGAAAGTTTTTTTGTTTCTCATATTGTAAATTACCATATTTTTTATTAATAATTGAAACAAATTCCATCATTTTTTTATATACATATGTAAGAGAAGAACCTTTAATTGTTGATACAATTAGACTTAAATGTTCATTCTCAAGTTGGTCTTTAAACGTTTCAAGGTTTATTGTAATGATTGTATCTGGCATTATTTCTCTAAAACATTGAATAATAGAATCAATATTAATTTTCATATCATTATGTAAAATTTCATTATCGGTAAAAACAAGTTTTATATATACAATACGATTTATGTGTGATACTGTATTGAGTTTAGCAGTATGAAAGACACCATTGTCAATATTATGTAAATTAGTTTTTAAATTAATAGCATAAAATAAATTTTGTTCTTTATTAATTTCTTTTGTATTAATTTTAACATTATTAAATGAACTAATTTTAGATATTAATATATCTTTCATTTCTTCTTGACTTAATATTTTAGTTTCTTTTTTTTCATAACTTACATCATTATTTACATTATTATTTACATCATTATTTTTGTGATCTTTATATTTATTTAATGTATTGTTTAATTTAATATCATTTCTTAGTTTTAATTTAAAATTATTTTTTTTTTTATTCTCTACAAGTTGGAATGTATCATCATTACTATCGTCCATTTTATTTAAATTATAAATTTATTTAATTTATATTAATATAAATTTAA
>Ga0213861_10005588_pt1 | contig 10074 bp, 9 predicted proteins | sample PICome_4_FD_160110 | JGI IMG/M metagenome (GOLD analysis project Ga0213861, IMG submission 160110) | Coastal seawater microbial communities near Pivers Island, North Carolina, United States - PICO131 | ecosystem: Environmental > Aquatic > Marine > Coastal | place: USA: North Carolina | collected...
ATAGGAACGCAAGCAACAACGAGCTCTCGAGGGTAAGAAAGTTCGGACTGAGGCCGGCGCCGCACTTGTTCAAAAGAGGCCATTGTGCACCGAGGGTACCGGAGGTCAGCTCGCTGATTCTTCGGAAGGCGCTGCGGGGATCACGACGGCTGGCTTGATCTTGCCGCCTTCCACTCGTTCATGCACAGCAACCACGGCGCACTGTGAGTCGAGCAGCACCCATGGTCCTGCACCCGTCAGGACATCTTCAGAAAGCCGTTGGCCGTTCCGGACCCGGGCGACGGTTTCGTCATCGAGCGACACCGATGGATAATCGGCAAGCCCCTCGGCCAGTGAGATGATCGTGGACTTTTCAAGGACCGCAGCGTTGGCTTCGACATGACGGCCAATCGCGGTGCGTCGTAGGGATCGCAGGTGTGCTCCCCCACCCAACGCAGCACCGATATCGGCGGCGATGGTTCGGATGTAGGTGCCAGATCCACAGCGAGTCGTGAACTTAAAGACGTGTGACTCGCCAGGTTCCGTCGGCAAAAAGGCTGGATCGACCGAGATTTCGTGCACCGTGACCGGCCGAGGTTTCCGCTCGACCGTCTTACCTTCACGAGCAAGCTCATGCAGCCGTTTCCCGTCGATCTTGATGGCAGAGACCATCGGCGGGATCTGTTCGATATCGCCAACGAATTGGGGCGCAACCCGGATCACATCTTCGATCGTTATGTCCGACATGTCATGGCGCACCGTGACCTCGCCATCGGCATCGAGCGAATCGGTCTCAACGCCAAGCACCGCTTCGGCTACGTAGGTCTTTTCGAGCTCCGTAATGAAACGAAGCAACCGGGTACCGCGGCCGACGCCCAACACGAGGACACCGGTTGCACCTGGATCTAACGTGCCGCTGTGACCGATCTTGCGGGTGCCGAAGACACCACGAGCCTTGGCGACAACGTCGTGGCTGGTCCACTCGGTTTCCTTGTCGACCACCACGAACCCGTTGGGACCCTCATGGCCGCCTTTTCTTGCCATGGCGCGTACTTACTCTTCTTCTGAATCTTCTGTGGGTAGGGCTTCGGGTGATGGCGCATAGGCGCGATCGCCCTCGGCCTCCATGGTCTGGAGGATCTCTCCAACCCGGGTTCCTGAGCGCAAGCCGGGGTCGATCAGAAACTCCAAGTCGGGCACCCTGCGCATATTGCCTTGGCGAGCGATGGCCTTTCGGAGCCGGCCCATGTGGGTATACAGACCTTCGAGATCTTCCTCTTCGAGATTCAGCGTCGAGAAGTAGACCCGGGCTCGCGTCAACTCATTGTCGACCTCGACATCGGTGACGGTCACATAGGCGACGTAATCGTCATCGATACGTCGTAGTTCCTCGCCGATAATTTCGCGCAGGGACGAGCCCAGGCGATCGGTCCGGGCAAAGCCCCGGCTTCCACGTTGGTTTCGTCGACTCACGCCGCCACGGTACCGGCCGCAGCGTTGACGCCTACTTCTTGATGACGACTGTCGATGCAATCCGGTCCATCACGGTGCGATGTTGGTTATCGGAGAACAACATCGTGAGCTGTCCTCCCATGGCATGTTGCGCCGTTGCCTCGGCTTCATTGACCGTTGGCACGAATGGCTTGCACCGCGATGTAGATCTGCGCAGCCGCAACTGCCGTCATCATGAAAGCACCACCGGGCGACTCGTTCTCAAAGACCGAGTTGCGAGCCTGGTTCCATGCCGACCAGGAGCCGATCGTGAGCAGCACATCGATGAGCGACATAATCAACGCCGGTATGAACACCATAAGCGGGCGTTCTTTGAGCGCTCCCACAAACTGGAAACCCACCAGCAGAGCACCAAACGCCACAAAGAAGACGATCACGGCGATGGCTGCGCCAACGAGTCCGTCGAGTCCGAACCCCAACTCACCGAAATCATCATCGATACTGCGAGAAGCTGCCGCCAGGAAGATAGCTGCGATCAGCGCAAGGACGAGGGGGATGGCCTTCAGCACTGAGACAACGATTGCTACCGTCTTGAGCGCCGCTGAAAACCGCACCGGCGCAACGACCGGCCCACCCCCATAGGTGTACCCGCCGTGCGGTGGCGGCGGAGCCGACACTGGGTCTGGTGGTGGTTCGAACACCGGATCACCAATCCATTGGTTGCCATCCCAATACCGCCGGGTACTGGCAGGGTCACCTGCTGCGTTGTACCAACCCGGTTCTGCCACGGTCGCCTCCAACTGTCGCCAGTATCCGCGACTCAGCTCACAGTAGACGACGGCGCTGTGACTGGACGATCGATTGGAGCAGCAAACTACCGGTCGATCTCCAGCCAATGCCGGTTGATCTGGACGACTTCGACATCGACCGCCTCCCAGATGAAACGTTCCACCTGGTCGGCGAGTTTCTCGACCATCGACACGTGGCCACTTACCAAGGCGATACCAAGCTCACATCGTTGCCATGTGTCATGGTGAGCGACCTCGGCCACACTCGCGTCGAAGCGGCTGCGCAAGCCGTCGATGACGGGCTTGAGCAGCATGCGCTTCTGTTTCAACGAATGACTCGACGGAAACCGCAGATCTACCTGCAGAGCGAGAACATACATTGCCGAGTTAGGTACGAGGAACCTCGACGTCTTCGTAGGTTTCGATGATATCGCCTGGGATCAGCTCTTGGAAGTCGCTGAGACCCACACCACATTCGAACCCGGCGCGGACTTCGGTGACATCGTCGGTGAACCGCTTGAGCGATGTCAGGGTGCCATGCCAGATGACGGTGCCGTTGCGCAAGAAGCGGACCTTGTCGTTGCGTGTGATTACGCCGCTTTGGACCAAACAACCGGCAACGTTGCCAGCAGACTTGGTCTTGAAGACCTCGCGTACTTCGGCTTCGCCAGTGACAACTTCTTTGAACTCGGGCTCGAGCATGCCAATGACGGCTGCTTCGATGTCCTCGATGACCTTGTAGATGATCTCGTAGGTGCGAATCTCGACACCCTCTTGATCTGCAATCGCTCGCACACCACGATCAGGTCGGGTGTTGAAGGCAATAATCGTTGCACCAGCAGCTTGGGCCAGTGTGACGTCGCTTTCGGCTGGTGGACCAACGGCCTTGTGCAGGAAGTTGATCTTGACCTCGGGTCGTTCGAGACCGGCCAGGCTGTCGGCCAGTGCTTCAAGCGAACCATGAGTATCGGCACGGATGATGAGTTCGAGCTTGGCAGCTTCGCCGATCTGAACATCGCTGAACAGATCCTCGAGCTTTGCACCACTAGCGCCACCAGCGCCTTCACGGGCAATGCTGGCAACTCGGCGGTAATGCGCCCGAGTGTCGGCGACCTTGCCTGCAGTCTTTTCGTCCTGAGCAATAACGAACTCATCGCCGGCTCGGGGAACATCGCTGAGACCAAGTACCTGCACAGGCATTGATGGGCCAGCAATCTTGATGCGCTCACCACGATCATTGATCAAGGCACGCACACGGCCCCATGTGCCGCCAGCCACAAGTGGCTGTCCGACTTCGACCTGACCCTGTTGCACCAGGATGGTCGCAACGGGACCCTTACCAACTTCGATGTTGGACTCAAGCACGACACCAGCAGCACGGCCGGTAGCGGGAGCGGTGAGCTCTTCGACCTCGGCAACCAATTGAATGGCGTCGAGCAAGGCATCGATGTTGTCGTTCTGCAATGCAGAAATCTTGACCATTACCGTGTCGCCGCCCCACTCCTCAGGGACAAGACCCTGCTCGGAGAGACCGTTCATTACCCGGTCGGGGTTGGCTGCTTCGCGGTCCATCTTGTTGATAGCAACAATGATCGGCACGTCTGCGGCCTTGGCGTGGTTGATTGCTTCGATCGTCTGAGGCATAACACCATCGTCGGCGGCTACCACCAGGACGACGATGTCAGTGGCTTCGGCACCTCGGGCACGAATCGCGGTAAACGCAGCGTGACCAGGTGTATCGATGAACGTAAGTGCGCCACTATCGCGTTCGACCATATAAGCGCCGATGTGCTGGGTGATGCCACCGGCTTCACCAGCGACGACGTTTGCATTACGAATGGTGTCGAGCAGTTTGGTCTTGCCGTGGTCGACGTGGCCCATGATTGTGATGACCGGCGGGCGTGTTACACCATCTCGTTCATCGAGATCGTCGACGTCGAGCATGTCGCGCATTTCTTCTTCGCGCTCTTCGCCTGGATCGACAAGGCGGACATCGGCGCCAATCGACTCAGCAAATCCAAGGACCTGCTCATCGGTCAGCGTCTGTGTGGCCATGACCATTTCGCCGCTTTGCAGCAGGAAACGAACAATATCGGCACCGGTGCGGTCAAGCTTTGGACCGACCTCTTGCGCGCTTCCGTTGCGCTCGATCATGATCGTGCCAGACGGAACCGGCGCACCCTCAGGGGTGTACGTCGGGACGTCTACAGGACGCAATTCCTCGAGTGAACGACGACGACGACGACTGCGACGACGTGGTGGGCGACGGTTGTTACCGCGGCCACCGGGACCGCCGGGACGACCGCCACCTGGACGTGGGGGACCGCCACCAGGAGCAGGGGCTCCGCCGCCACCAGGGCGAGGAGCACCGCCTCCGCCGCCACCAGGGCGGGAGAAGCCACCAGGGCGGCCTCCAGGACGGCTTGCAGGAGCGGGGCCACGTCCACCGAGACCGGGAGGTGGCGGGATGGGCTTGCCAGATACACTCTTTGGTGGACCTGGCGGAGGTGGAATGGGCTTACCAGACGCCGAGCGAGGCACGCTTGATGGGTCAGGACGGCGAGGTCCTGCGTCCTTGCCCTTAGGGCCTGGCTTAGACTCGCCACCAGGAGCTGCGGGCTTGGCCTCAGCGGCGGGCGCAGCGGGCTTCGCTGGTGGCGGAGCTGCAGCCGGAGGTCGAGATGGGCCACTAGAGCCACTCGATGTGACGACACGCTTTGGTGGCGCCCCACCCGGAGGCGGGCTGGTCGGCACAGGGGCTGCGGGTGCGGTTGGCACAGCAGGCGGAGCAGCCGGTGGCGGTGTTGCCGCGGTGGGGGCTGCCGCAGCAGGCGCTGCCGGAGCAGGCGCCACGGGAGCAGGCGCTGCCGGAGCAGGCGCTGCCGGAGCAGGGGCTGCCGGAGCTGCCGGAGCTTGCGCAGGCGGAGGAGGCGTTGGCCGCGGTCCAGGAGGCGGCGTTGTGGGCACCGGAGCCGCCTGACCTACAGGTCGTTGTGGGGGCCGGTCTGGAGTGGGGCGTCGAGGGGCAGCTGACCCGGGTGGAGGTGGCACGCGGCGCGGCGGTGGCTTCCGGGTGGAAATCACAGATTTCGGCGCTTCGGCGGGCTTGTCTTCGGGCTCGTCATCGACGATTGGCTCGCGGCGGAGGCCTTCACGATCGGCCTTACGCCGGGCGCGGTCAGCGTGTGCTTCTTCCATAGAGGAAGAAGCACTCTTGACACCAATGCCAAGCGATTCGCATAGTGCGAGGGTTTCTGCGTTATCTAGCCCAAGTTCACGAGCGAGCTCGTAGACCCGTACTTTCTTAGCCAAGTGGCTGAATTCCTTGTTCGTCGGTGTGGTGTTCGCAAAGCGTCTTCGCGATCGGTGTTAAGACGCGCCGACCCGGGAGTTGGCGTTTCTCTGGCCTAGCGTCGCGCTCCCAATAGCCAGATGGCTATTGGGGCGGTTTATCAAGCCAGCCCAGCAGGGTATCAGCGCAGACTGCATCGGCGAGTTTTGAGCGCAAAGCTCTAGAAAATGCTTTTGTCTTGCCAGCGGTCACAACGCACTGCTCGTCGTGACACAACCATGCCCCTCGTCCGTGCCCCCGTTCGTTGATCACCACATCACCGTTGATGACAGCAACACGAACGAGGGCATGATCGGGTCGTCGCGTCCGACAGCCGATGCATGTTCGCACCGGCCCTGACGGCTTCGGCGCCGGAGTACTTTCAGACATGATCAGTTCAGAAGGCAGCAACCAGCGTTACTTCTGCTGTTCTTCTACTCTTCTTCGTCGCTCGAAGACGTGCCTGAATCCGTTGCAGCTGTGTCTGCATCTGCGTTGTTCGCAGCGACCATTAGTTCCCACTCAATCGAGGAAATGGCATCGCCGCCTGCCGCTGGTTGCCACATCTGTTCGCCGGTCTCATCGTCGGTGATCCATTCACCGGCGGCCCAATCAATTTCAGAGTAGGCCTTCTCTTCGGCCATCTCGGTTTCGCTCTTGATGTCGACACGCCAGCCGGTCAGACGTGCAGCAAGACGCGCATTCTGGCCCTCTTTACCGATAGCCAGCGATAGCTGATAGTCGGGAACAACCACGGTCGCAGTGCCAGTGGTCTCGTCCAGCAGGACCTCTTTGACCTTTGCAGGAGACAGCGCCTTCATGACGAAGTCCTGGGTGTTCTCACTGAAGGGGACGATGTCGATCTTCTCGCCCTTCATCTCGTTCACGATCATGCGCACCCGGCTACCGCGGGCGCCAACACAGGCGCCGACAGGGTCGACGTTTTCGTCGTTGGAGCGCACAGCAATCTTGGTGCGATGTCCAGGCTCACGGGCGCACGCCATGATTTCGACGATGCCGTCGGCAATTTCAGGAACTTCGAGTTCGAACATGCGCTTGATCAGGCCGGGGTGGGTGCGGCTGACCACGATCTGTGGACCCTTGGGGGTTTTTCGAACCTCGACGATGTACGCCTTGAGGCGGGTGTTCGGATCCGGGCGCTCGTGGGGAACCTGCTCGGCTTGGGGCAGCAATGCTTCGACTCGACCGAGATCGAGGAGCGTGTACCGACTGTCGGTCTGTTGAATGATGCCGGTGACGATGTCGCCCTCGCGGCCCGCGTATTCTTCGTACTTGAGCTCGCGCTCGGCCTCGCGGATGCGCTGCGACATGACCTGACGGGTCGTCTGGGCCGCGATACGACCGAAATCGTCGGGCGTGACTTCGAATTCCTCGCCGAAAGGGTCGCCGTACTCATCAAGTTCTTGCGCGAAGACGCGGAACTCCATGGTGTCAGGGTCAATGGTGACCCAGGAGTATTCCCATGCATCAGGGCGGCGCTTATAGGCGGACTCCAGTGCATCGGCGAGCGCTGCGAACAGTGTTTCGATCGTGAGACCACGTTCGGTCGCGACTGCCTGCAGTGCTTCCATCATGTCTTGATTCATGATTCTGAGCCTTTCGGGGATTCGTTTGAAGACCCGCCAGAGGCGGCCTTATTTGTGTTCTTCTTCGATGGGCCTTTGCCAGGTTTCGGCGCTGGGCCCCAGTCAAAGACGGTGTTCGCCTTTGCGATCTGTTCGTACGACAACGTGTGCATGCCGTCGTCGTTGGACAACGTGATGCCGTCGTCGTCGGCGGAGGCGAGCTCACCTTTGACCCGGCGTATATTCTCGGCATTCGGCTTGAGCTTGACCGCGATCTGTTCGCCGATCGAGCGGGTGTAATGCGGAGGTGTCCGTAGTTGCCGTTCGACCCCAGGGCTCGATACCTCGAGGGTGAAAGCGCCATTAATTGGCTCTTGCAGGTCGATCTCATGGCTGATCATGCGAGTCGCCTTGGTCAGCACCTCGGTGCCCAGGCCGTCGGGATGGTCGATAACGATCTTAAGTCGACCACCGGCGTAGACCAGGTCGACGAGTTCTAGTTCGAGTTCTTCGATGATTGGATCAACCACCGCGTGGGCTCGTTCTTCTGCTGCCATCGTTCACCTCCAGATTCAACAAGTGGAAAAACGAAGAGCGTGGACAAATTGCCCACGCTCTGAACCGATCTACCAATCAATTATTCAGGGCTACCCCACTATACCCCTCACAAGGTGAGGGAGACCACGAGTGTTCGCTGCTGGCCGGTCTCGACCAGCAGCACCGCTGCCCGACGGAGATGACACAACTCGGATCACATCGGTCGGCGAACCCTGCATGCCGGCGTCAGCGAAAGTTCCGGCCAGACCCGCTTGGGCCCGACCGCTGCCGTCGGCTCCCACCGTGTGGATCACACCTGCCCCAAGGTCAAAGATACACGGTAGCCGATCCCGGATCATCGAGGCCTCGGTCGCCTAGCTCGAGCAGCACCCATCAGCGTTTGCGGATGAGGTCAACCTTGGCTTCGGCGTCGTTGACGTCCTCGCCCTGCTTTTCAAGCAACATGTCGCGATCACGATCGGCTTCGCGTTTGGCCTTAACGGTGTCGGCTCGGGCCAGCGCTGCTTCGGCCCCGTGTTCGTGCATAAATTCTGCCCACTCAACGAGCGCATCGACCATCTCGTCTTCGGGCACCACTGCGACGTTCTGACCCTTGACAAACAGATGACCACGCTTGTTGCCAGCGGCAATGCCGAGATCCGCGTCACGGGCTTCGCCGGGGCCATTCACTACGCAGCCCATGACTGCGACCTGCAGTGGGATCTTTCGTTCACCGAAAGCTTCGAGGGCCCGGTTGGCTACGTCGTAGACATCGATTTCCGCACGGCCGCATGATGGGCATGCGATGAGGTCGACGTTCTTGCGTTCACGCAAGCCCATCGACTCAAGCAGAGTTCGGCCAGCACGTGCTTCCTGCACCGGGTCGGCGGTGAGTGAATACCGGATAGTGTCGCCGATCCCCTCGGCCAACAACGTGGCGATACCGGCGGTGGACTTGATAAGTCCGTTCGGTGGCGGACCCGCCTCGGTCACACCCAGATGCAACGGGTGATCGGTGACATCGCTTAGCTTGCGGTACGCCTCGATCATGAGCGGCACGCTTGATGCCTTGACCGAGATCTTGATGTCTTCGAAGCCGACCTCGTCGAAGTACGCCATTTCTTGCTGGGCGGATTCAACCATGGCATCGGCGGTAACCGTGCCCCCGTACTTCTCGTACAGGTCCGGGTGCAAGGAGCCGCCATTCACCCCGATACGGATAGGCACACCCTTCTCGCCGCAGGCTTCGGCCACGGCCTTGATGTGTTCTGGTTTGCGAATATTGCCCGGGTTCAGACGCAGACAATGCACGCCAGCATCCAGTGCTGCAAGAGCCATCTTGTACTGGTGATGGATGTCCGCAATGATCGGCACCGGCGACCGGGGCACGATCTGGGCCAAACCTTCAGCGGCGGCTCGCTCGTTACAGGTGCACCGCACGATGTCGGCTCCAGCCGCAGCTAATGCATAAATCTGCTGCAGCGTTCCTTTGACATCGGATGTCTTGGTGGTCGTCATCGACTGCACCGTTATCGGCGCACCGCCGCCCACCGGCACATTGCCCACCATGATTTGGCGGGTAATGCGACGTTCACTTACAGGCGTGATGTCCACGAGGGGTCTCCGTTTCAGCTGGGTGAGCTACACCCAGCTCTACCAGGAGAAGATATCGAGTGTTGTCGTCCACAAGCCGAGTCCAACCAAGAACAGGATGACAACCCAGGTGACGGGAACCAGTTTTGCAGCGTCGACCCGGTGTGGTTTGCGAGTAACCAGCTCACGGCTGCGCTCATAGGTGGCAATGGCTGCATGGCCGCCGTCGAGGGGCAATAGCGGTACCAGATTAAAGATGCCGATGAAGATGTTCACCACTGCGAACAAGAACACCACCTGATCTGCTGACTCGCTGCACGAGATAAGGCGGCCGATGCCGACTACCGATAATGGTCGATTCGTATCGGGACCATCACATTGTGAGGCTGGCACGTCGGTACGTGGCGTCGAGTTGATCTCGACGGAACGACGCATAATCTCACCATCGTCTCCCCCACCCCAGCTTGCGGGATTTGCAAGATCGACGAGTCCAACAATATTGACCTTGGCAATCGTGCCAAAGTCCGAAACAGCCGAACTGACCGAATCGCCAAAACCACGATCCGCTTCGGGTTCGAACGACGGCCCGACTCCGAAGAAACCACGAAACGGCGTGGAGCGGTTCAGTTCGACAGTCCCATCGAGGGTCACGGTGTCACCGCCGCGGAGGACTTGGATACGCACAACCTCACCGGCGTTATCGCTCAGGGCTTCCCGTAGCACGCTGTCGCTGACGAGGTCGGTGCCACCAAGGCGAAGCAGTCGATCACCATCTTCGACACCGAACAGGTCAAGGATCTTGGGGAGG
>Ga0213861_10005594_pt1 | contig 10065 bp, 12 predicted proteins | sample PICome_4_FD_160110 | JGI IMG/M metagenome (GOLD analysis project Ga0213861, IMG submission 160110) | Coastal seawater microbial communities near Pivers Island, North Carolina, United States - PICO131 | ecosystem: Environmental > Aquatic > Marine > Coastal | place: USA: North Carolina...
TTTTTTAGCTATCAGAAATACTTCCGCCCGAAGAAGTTTTTTGGATTACTTTTTTAGGTGTTCCTGTATAATCAATATCACCACCACTAGATGCTCTTGCTTCAATTCTTTGAGACGCATGGATGTCTATATTTGCGCCACTGGACACCTTTACAATTGCATTTTTGCTTTTCAAATTGAATGCTTTTATTGAACTTCCGCTGCTCGCTTTTGCTGCATGATTTTCTGTGTTTCCCGAAAGCCTTATGGCGGCTCCACTAGAGGTGTTTGTTGCTATGTTATTTGCGGTAACAGTCATTCTTACAGATGCTCCGCTGCTCGCGCTAATAGCAATTTCATCCGTTTGTATTGTTGTTTTCGAACGCACCTCGCTTCCGCTTGTGGCTTTCAATGAATGCAATGCTTTAAGAGAAATATGTACTTTTTTCGATTTTGCCCTCCAGATATTTTTGGCAGCATAAATTTTTAAAACACCATTTTTTACTTCAGTAACAATCACATCTTGTAAGTTTTCGTCAGCTTCCACAGCGACGGTGTTCTGATCTTCTTGTGTGAGGTATACTTCCAAATCTGTACTTGCTTTAATGGCTGTAAAATCTGCCGTTATTTTTCTGTTTTCAGTAACAACATTTCGATCTCCTTTGATGCCATTAAATGCCTCAACAACACAAGATGTGCATACAATTGCAATTAAAAGTGTAAGGGCTAATTTTGTGATTTTTGTTTTCATGATTTTTTTTTAAGATGTTCATAAAGATATACTCAAAAGACGCTTTCTAGCGACAAAAGGTTGCTCAACTGTCTTGTTTTCAAGATGAATCGTAGTTTAATTTTCATTTTGTTCGGAATCTTGAAGTGCTTTTAGAACAGGGCTATGCAGTCCTGCTTCTGTCATTAAAAAATAATGTTTCGCCATTTCTCGATCATAGGTGTTGGTGGTATTGTCAACATCAGATAAAAAGTTTTTTGAAGAGTTGTCAAAGAAAATATGTACTCCTTTTGCGAGATAGATGGTAATTTTAATTTCTTCGTCTTTAAAGAGGTTTTGATAGTCAGTAATAAAAAAAGCGTCCAAAATTAAGAAATTGTCTTCCACTTCAAAACGGTATTGAATGGCTTTTGAATTCTCTTTTGCAGCCTTTCTATTTCTTCCAGTAGACGTTTTTTGAATGGTAAAATAGCTGGTGTCTGAAGTACTCATTTCCACATCTATTGTTACATTATTGCGGTAGATTTTTATTTCACCAGCCACTTCTTCTATGATTTGTTCTCTATAGTTTCGTCGCCTGTTTAGTTTGTTTTTATAAAACACAGTATCGTCGTTCCACACTTTTAGCGTTAATGTATCATTTGCAACCAATGTGAGGTTGTTTTTACTAATGCTAATTCCGTCAATGGCATGTGTCGTAGCAAATTCTATTCCAGCAAATCCAAGTCCAAAAGCAGCGATGAGCCAAAGGCCTAAAAGTGTCAACGAAGTTGTTTTGTGTAATTTTCGGATATTTTTAGATAAGATTCGCAATCCTAAAATGAAAAGAATTAGAAATGGAATTACAAATGCCAAGAAGAGAAATGTGGTTAACAACCACTTAGGAAATATCGATCCAGAAAAGAATGGAGGTAAAAACTGTCCATCAATGTTTAAAAATTCTAAACTGCCAACAGAGAAAGCACCAAAAATTGTAAATATTAATCCGGCTGCAGCAAAAATGATTAAGAATACGCCGATACATTTTCCAATAATTTTAAAAAATGTCATAATAATAGTACCAAGTGTGTCCAGGAAATCCTGGATACCATTATTTTTTTTTGACTTTTCTTTTATTTTTTCTGAAAAATTAGTTGCACCATTTTTCAATTTGTCAGATGCCTGATTCGCAGCTTGCTTTACCGTATTTGAAACGTTGTTAAACTCTTCACGAATTTTTTTTTCAATATTGTCAATATTTACAGCTTCACCTTCCATTTGCAATTTTTCTGCAGTAGTTTTTGCCTCAGGAAGTAAAATCCAAAGAATGATATAGGCCAAGACGCCAATTCCGAACCCTGCCAGGGTGGTAAATAGAAATATCAAACGAATCCAAATGGTGTCTATCGTAAAATAATGTGCAATACCAGCGGCAACTCCTCCTAAAAATTTATCCTCACCATCTCTAAAAAGTTTTTTGCCTTTGCTGTTATTACTTTCGTACGTATAACTGTCGTCGTTGTAAGACGCTTCTGTATCTGCATAATCCTCTGGTTGTCCCATAATGGTAATAATATCGTCAATATCACTTTCGTTGACAACTTGTCTTTCATCGGTAATTTTTTCTGTTAAAAGCTCACTAATCCGCGCTTCTATATCTGCAATGATTTCATTTTTGCCCTGTGGGTCGTCACTCAAAGATTTAGAAATGGCATCCAAATACCTTCTTAATTTCTCAAAGGCGCGCTCGTCAATGTGAAAAAAGAATCCGCCTAAATTGATGTTTATTGTCTTATTCATGTGTTGTCGATTTTGTACTAGTTACTAAGTTTACGGCTGCTACTAAATTGCCCCATGTGGTACTTAATTCTTTTAAAAATAGGGCTCCGTTTTCTGTCAAAACATAATATTTTCTTGGTGGACCAGAAGTGGATTCTTCCCACCGATACGTCAATAGTCCTGTATTTTTAAGACGAGTTAATAAGGGGTAAATAGTACCTTCAACCACAATCATTTCGGCTTTTTTTAAACTGGAAAGAATTTCAGAAGTATATGCATCACCATTTTTTAAGATGGATAAAATGCAAAATTCTAAAACACCCTTTCGCATTTGTGCTTTTGTGTTCTCTATCTTCATTTATTGGAGTTTAAGGGGCATTATTTTATAAATTTTAGGGTAAAAGGATAGGCATAGTTTTCGCCTTCTTTTGCTTTTGAAGCAGCTATTATTACAAGTGCAATTCCAATTAAATAGACCATCCCTGCCAAGGTGCCAATATTTAAAAAACTGAAAACATTTTCTAGATTCAAACGGAAGGTCATTTCCTCAAAACCATTCCAACTAATTCGGTTTTTATAAAAATTTCCCACAGTATGGCCACCAATAAAAATACTGAGGAAACACACATACAACGTGTAGCTAATCGTAAAGTTTACCACTTCTTTGCCATGGGCATCTAAAAAAGGACTTCTTTCTTTAAATGTTTGCCATGCAATTAATGGCGTAATGATTTGGCCAAATGGAAAAATTAAGCCCGCTAATGCAGAAATGTGAATTAAAAAAGCATTGGTATTGGTTCGGTTTCGTTTCATAAGTTGTACGTAATATGCTACTTTCTTATGCAAATATATGTTTTTAAGATAGTATTATGCAATACATAGTACTAAAATTAACAAAATTTAACATTTTTGAGTTTCTATTCTTGAAATAAAAAACTCGAAAAGTATTGTTAATACTCAATTTTTATGGTTTTTTTGAGTATCTTGTAAATCATATATGTTTTTTTAAAATTTTAACTTTCAACGATTAAAAATGAAATTTACACCAGCAAAAGTCAATCTTTTCAACCTTTTAAAATTACCTTTAGCTTATTTCGGGGGTGTTCGAGTCCAGTCGATCACAAACAAAGAAGTCATTGTATCTATCAAACATGCTTGGAAGAATCAAAATCCGTTTAAAAGCATGTTCTGGGCAGCCCAAGGAATGGCTGCAGAAATGCCGACAGGAGTTTTGGTGATGAAGGCCATTAAAGATTCTGGACGAAATGTTTCCATGTTGGTAACACATCAAGAAGCTAATTTTTATAAAAAAGCGACGGGAAAAATTACATTTTCATGCATAGGTGGAGACGAGATAAGAGCTGCCATCGATCAATCCATAGAAACAGGAGAGGGGCAAACAGTTGTTTTGGTTTCCGAAGGAACGAATACCGATGGAATGGTTGTTTCGAAATTCCAATTCCATTGGAGTTTACGCGTTAAAAATTAAAAAATAGTTCATCTATTTTATCTTTTCAAAAATAAAATCAAGTTGAAAATTTTCATCAGAGATTTCTGCCTTCAATAGGGGGGCATCCATATAATATTTTATCTTTTTTGGAAACTCATTTTCAAGATTTTCACAAACAAAGGAGGTTGTAGTTTGGGCAGTAAATTGAAAAATTGTCGGAGTTTTATTGATTCCAGAAACCTCTAAAAACAGTCTATTGTTTTTTTCTAAAATACGCAATTGCTCAAAAAAGGTGGTGTCTTTTCCTTTTAAACTTAGTCCAAATCCTGTAAAATCTACTCGCCAATTCTCATAAGTTTTTATAGAATCAGCAGCATTTATACGAATCCATTTTCCAATTAAAAATGACGGTTTCTTGGGAATTACTTTTTTAGTTTGACACAATAGGACTGTGAATAAACAACAAATCAAGTAGAAATATTTCATCGAATAAATTGATTGTTATTCAAAGATACTTAAAACGAATTATTTAACTTACCGATAAAAATTGTAAATTCGCAATCCAAGAAAAGCACTAGAAATGTTAGATAAAATAAGAATTGTAAAGCAACGTTATGATGAGGTTTCGGATTTAATCATTCAGCCAGAAATTATCATGAATCAAAAGCGGTATGCGCAATTGAGTAAAGAATACAAAGATTTAGGAGATGTTGTAAAAAAGGGGGAAGAATATCAAACGTTACTGGACAATATTGTGGAAGCTAAAGAAATTCTTTCAGATGGTTCTGATGCTGAAATGAATGAGATGGCCAAAATGGAAATCGAAGAGGCCAATTTGCGCATTCCTCAGCTGGAAGAAGAGATTAAGTTTTTGTTAATTCCAAAAGATCCTGAAGATTCAAAAAATGCAGTAGTTGAACTGAGGGCTGGAACCGGAGGAGATGAAGCGAGTATATTTGCAGGAGATTTGTTTCGAATGTATTCAAAATATTGCGAAAGCAAAGGCTGGAAGGTTTCTACGGTAGATTATTCGGAAGGTACCAATGGAGGTTTTAAAGAAATTCAATTTGAAGTTAATGGCCCCGATGTATACGGAACCCTAAAGTTTGAAGCAGGAGTTCATCGTGTGCAACGAGTACCCCAAACAGAAACACAAGGACGTGTTCATACATCAGCAGCAACTTGTATGGTCTTTCCAGAGGCAGAAGAGTTTGATGTAGAAATTAACCCAAAAGATGTTAGAATTGATTTTTTCTGCTCTTCAGGTCCAGGAGGTCAATCCGTAAACACAACGTATTCAGCAGTGCGTTTAACACACATTCCAACCGGATTGGTGGCACAATGTCAAGATCAGAAAAGCCAGCATAAGAACAAAGAGAAAGCCTTTAAAGTATTGCGTTCTCGTTTGTATGATATGGAGTTGGCCAAGAAAAATGCAGAAGATGCGCTCAAGCGTGGGTCAATGGTTTCATCAGGTGATCGAAGTGCAAAGATTCGAACTTACAATTATTCACAAGGACGTGTTACCGATCATCGAATTGGTTTAACCTTGTATGATTTATCGAATATTGTCAACGGAGACATTCAGAAAATTATTGATGAATTGATGTTGGCAGAAAATACGGAGAAACTGAAACAACTAAGTGACGGTTTTTAACGTTCTTGTACAACTCTCAAAAAAAAAGCATAGGATACTCGAGTATCCTATGCTTTTTTTATTAGAAAAATATAGACGCCAAGTTCGCTTGGTGTTTAGAAGTTAATGTATTGTATTAGGAATTCCGCTGCTTGTTTATTTCGTCTTGGAGTTGTCTTCTCAATTTCTGTTCTCTTTCTAATGTTTTTTTACGAAATGCGGTAAATTCTTCTTCGATTTCCGTCAAATCATTTTGAGCCTTTTTAGTGATGTGCTTGTTGTTATTGTATTTACAAATAAAGATACACAACCCTAAAAGAAGTAAAAGCATGATCAACCAGAGGACTAAATTATAATTGGTTTTTCGGATTGAAGTGCCAAAAAGCGTTATGTTGTTTTCTTTTAAAATTGATTCTTTAAGCGCAATTTGAGTCTTCTCGGCTTCCGCCTTTAAGTTTTTAAAATTTCCGATTTCAATTTTTAGAAGCGAATCCTTTTGAGCAAGTTGTTGTTTATAGTTTTTCACGCTATCCAAAGACTGCTGTTTTAGATCTTGTAGATAAATTTTCTTAATAATTTTATACCGATCGTAACTGTTTGAGATGGAATAAATCGAATCAAATAGCGTAGCTAGTGGCGTCGGTTTTTCAAAAGTATCTTGGGAATTTACAAGGCCACAAAAAAATAAAACTAAAAGGAATACAACAGATTTCATTTGAATGATTTTGAAATATAAAGTTACTAAAAAAACCCAAACATTTGTTTGGGTTTTTTCTATATAAGCAAGTATTATTATTTATTTAATTTTCTCTACAACTGCCTTAAAAGCTTCTGGGTTGTTGACAGCTAAATCAGCTAAAACCTTTCGGTTTAATTCGATGTGATTCGCTTTCACTTTCCCCATAAACTGTGAATAAGACATTCCGTGTAAACGAGCTGCAGCGTTAATACGCACAATCCATAAAGAACGAAAGTTTCTCTTATTGTTTTTACGGTCACGGTATGCATAAAGCATTCCTTTTTCAACCGCATTTTTTGCTACTGTATAAACGTTTTTTCTACGTCCAAAGTAACCTTTTGCTGCCTTCAAGATTTTTTTTCTTCTATTTCTTGAGGCTACTGAATTTACTGATCTTGGCATAATTTCAATTGTTTTTTGTAGTTGGCGGTTTGTTTTCCAAACACTTTAATTGCCAAACTCCATGGTTAATGATTAAATTCCCTAATTAACTAATTAAATAGCTAATTGTTGTTTGATGTTTGAAACATCTGACTTATGCACTAAAGTATCATGAGTCAATTTTAGCTTACGTTTTTTTGACTTCTTTGTTAAGATGTGACTCTTAAACGCGTGCTTTCTTTTAATTTTTCCAGAACCAGTAACTTTAAAACGTTTCTTGGCACTAGATTTGGTTTTCATTTTAGGCATTCTCCTTCGTTTTTATATCTTGCTTATAGATAGTTATTTTACTTTTTTGGGAGCGATAAACATAATCATACGCTTACCTTCTAATCTTGGTAATTGCTCCACTTTACCATATTCTTCTAGTTCCTGAGCTAGTTTTAATAAAAGAATTTGTCCTTGTTCTTTAAAGATGATAGATCTTCCTTTAAAGAAAACAAAAGCTTTTAATTTGGCCCCTTCTTGTAGAAACTTAATTGCATGTTTCTTCTTAAACTCATAATCATGCTCATCTGTTTGAGGTCCAAAACGAATTTCTTTTACAATCACCTTAGAGGCTTTTGATTTTAAAACCTTTTCGCGTTTCTTTTGCTCGTACATGAACTTTTTGTAATCGATAATTTTACAAACAGGGGGTACCGCTTTAGGTGAGATTTCAACCAAGTCTAGTTCTTGCTCTTTGGCAAGTTCTTTGGCTTTGTCTAATGAATAAACACCTACTTCTATATTTTCGCCAACTAAACGAACTTCATTAACGTACTTAATTTTGTCGTTGATTCTGTGTTGGTCTTCTTTGATTACTCGTAAAGGCCTTTTTGACCTTGATCTCCTGATTGCTATGACTTATAAATTTAAAATTAAACAGCAGTTGTTTTGCACAACCTTATATGTATAAACTTTTGTAAAGTTAAATCTAAATTATTTAAAACTCAACGAAAGTCTTATTTACTTCTTTTTTTATTAGGGCAACAAATGCTTCAATCGTAAAAGTTCCCAGATCTCCTTCACCGTGTTTCCTGATGGAAACAGTGCCTTCTTGTTCCTCTTTTTCGCCAACGATCACCATAAAAGGAATCTTACTAACTTCTGCATCCCGAATCTTACGACCCGTTTTTTCATTTCGATTGTCTACGAGGGCGCGAATTTCGGAATTTTCTAACGATTCTAAAACTTTTTCCGAATATTTTTGATATTTATCACTGATTGGCAATAAGATAACTTGATCTGGAGTCAGCCAAAGTGGAAAGTTTCCGCCTGTATGCTCCAACAGTACTGCAATGAAGCGTTCCATAGAACCAAAAGGAGCTCTGTGAATCATTACGGGTCTGTGCAATTGATTGTCGGCACCTTTATAGGTCAAATCAAACCTTTCAGGCAAATTATAGTCCACTTGGATGGTTCCAAGTTGCCAACTTCTACCCAAAGCGTCCTTCACCATGAAGTCTAATTTTGGTCCGTAAAACGCCGCTTCACCTTCTTCAATTACAAAATCCAATCCTTTGTCCTTTGCCGCATTTATAATGGCATTCTCTGCAATTTCCCAGGTAGCAACAGCACCGATGTACTTGTCAGAATTTTTAGAATCTCTTACAGAAACCTGTGCCGTAAAGTCTTCAAAGCCCAAGGACTTAAAGACATACAATACCAAATCAATGACCTCTTTAAACTCTTGGTCCAACTGTTCAGGAGTACAAAAAATATGCGCATCATCTTGTGTAAAACCCCTTACTCGTGTTAATCCGTGTAATTCTCCACTTTGTTCGTATCGATATACCGTCCCAAATTCAGCAAAACGCTTTGGTAAATCCTTATAAGAGTACGGTTTGAAATTGTAAACCTCACAGTGATGTGGACAGTTCATAGGTTTCAATAAAAATTCCTCATCCATTTTCGGAGTCTTTATTGCCTGGAAACTATCTTCACCATACTTTTCATAATGCCCAGAGGTAACATAGAGTTCTTTCTGTCCAATATGAGGTGTCATAACCATTTCATAGCCCGCTTTCTTTTGTGCCTTCTTTAGGAAGTCTTCTAATCGAGAACGTAATGCAGCACCTTTTGGCAACCACAATGGCAAACCGGCACCCACTTTCTGAGAAAAAGTGAACAATTCCAATTCCTTTCCTAACTTTCTGTGATCACGTTGTTTCGCCGCTTCCAAGAGTTCTAGATACTCCGTAAGCATTTTTTGCTTTGGGAAAGAAATACCATAAACACGCGTCAATTGATTATTTTTTTCGTCACCACGCCAATAAGCACCAGCAACATTCATTATTTTTACAGCCTTGATAATCCCTGTATTTGGGATGTGTCCTCCTCTACACAAATCAGAAAAATTACTGTGGTCGCAAAAAGTAATATCACCATCTGTCAAGTTCTCAATAAGTTCAACCTTGTACTCATTTCCTTCACCTTTATATAAGGACAGTGCATCCGCTTTAGAAACCGATCGCATCGAAAACTCATGTTTTCCGCGTGCAATTTCCAAAAACCGCGTCTCTAGTTTTTTAAAGTCGTTTTCAGAAAGTACCGCATTGCCCAAGTCAACGTCATAATAAAACCCATTATCAATAGCAGGGCCAATGGTTAATTTAGCGGAAGGATGAAATGTTAAAATTGTTTCTGCCAAAACGTGGGCGGAAGAATGCCAAAAAGCCTTCTTACCACTTGCATCATTGAAGGTATACAATATTAAAGAACCATCACAGGTTAAAGTTGTACTGGTTTCAACTGTTGTACCATTAAAATTTGCAGAAATAACGTTTCTAGCAAATCCTTCGCTAATGCTTTTTGCAACATCCATGGGAGTGCTGTTTATTGCAAACTCCTTAACCGTTCCGTCAGGTAAAGTGATTTTAATCATTTAATATCTAAAATTTGAGTCCACAAAGATATTAGAAAACAATTTTTCACACAATATATATATGTACTTATTATAGAATCGTTTTTTTGGGCAATTCATTGCAGCATAATACGGTCGGACTTTCTTACGCATTTTTGTTTCTGTCTCACTAAAGAGTCCTTATATAAGCAACAATCCCCGGTCCAAGCGTGTTTGCAAAGGACTAAAATTTGAAGTAACGAAGTGTTTTCTTGTCATGTTGCTAATAATTTTAAAAAAAAACATTCATTTTTTTGTTGTTGTAAGTAATCTGTTATCAGTGAATTATGCTTTGCGTTGAAAATAGTTTCAAAAGATTTGTATAAAGTAGTTGTGAGATTGAAAAGGTGTTGTATATTTGCACCCGCTAAGGGAAAAAAACAAGTTTCTTTTTCTAAGTTTATTAAAAGTTCATTGCATTAATTTTTGTGTTTTTTTTCTGAGAGGT
>Ga0213861_10005595_pt1 | contig 10065 bp, 9 predicted proteins | sample PICome_4_FD_160110 | JGI IMG/M metagenome (GOLD analysis project Ga0213861, IMG submission 160110) | Coastal seawater microbial communities near Pivers Island, North Carolina, United States - PICO131 | ecosystem: Environmental > Aquatic > Marine > Coastal | place: USA: North Carolina | collected...
CTGCCGGGCCAATGATCGCTGCCTCGCGTCCCGGCTGGGCAGGCGCTGTGCAGACGGCGAGCGTGCAAGCAGTTGTCGCAATGACCGACCAGTCGGAGCCTGCGGGCACATAAACGCAATGCGGTGGCGTCTTTTCAAAGACATCCAAACGCGCGCCCAACTCGCCAAAGTCGGTGTCCCCCGCCCCGATCCGGGCCTTGCCTTCAACGATCACCAGAATGACCTCGGTCTCGCCTGTGGGTTCGGCGACAGCCTCGCCCTCGGCCAGACGGTAGAGGCCGAAACCGACATAGCCCCAGCCCGCCCCTTCGGCCGTGATGTCATGGACCTTGCCGGTCGTCCCGGTGGGTTTGCGCAGCAGATTTGTCATCGCTTGTCCTTTTCAATGCGGGAGCGGGCCTTTTCCTCGTCAAAATGGAACAGCAGCGCATAGACGCAGTAGATCCCGGCGGCCCCAAAGATCATCGCCCAAACGATCGCCCCTGTCGAAATTTCGACCATCGTCCAGCCAAGGGTGACGACCACAACGGCGATCCGCCGCCAAAGCGGCAGAAAGAAGGGGATGTCGAAATCAAACATTAGCGCTGGCTTTTGCCTTGGCCACAAGGCCCGCCGCCGCTGCCATTTCGCGCAGCGCCGTCAGCCCCATTGTCTGATAGGTCACCGGATCGCGGACCAACGCGTCCTGCTCTGCCTCGATCACCAGCCAGCCGTCATAGCCAGCCTCGGCCAGCTGGCTCAGGCAGGGGGCAAAGTCGACCATTCCGTCCGCGTCGCCGGGGACGGTAAAGACCCCCCGCCGGACTCCTTCGAGAAACGACAGCCCCTCGCCCCGGACCTGCGCCATGATGTCGGGGCGCACGTTCTTAGCGTGGAAATGCGACAACCGGTCGATGTGGCGGGCCAGCACGGTTGCGGGATCGCCGCCACCAAAGGCGCAATGGCCGGTGTCGAACAACAACCGTGTTGCCGGGCCGGTAACCGCCATAAAGCGGTCGATCTCGTCCGGGGTTTCAACGATGGTTCCCATGTGGTGGTGATAGACCAGCGTCAGCCCCTGGGCCTGCGTCCATACGGCGATCTCTTCGACCTTGGCCCCAAACGCGGCCCAGTCACCTTCCGCCAGCACCGGGCTGGCCGCGAGCGGCAGGTCATCGCGCCCATGGATGGCGTTGGATGTCTCGCAGGCGATGCAGACGGTGCAGCCCATCGCCTTGAGCCGGTCAAGGTGGGGCTGCATTGCAGCCTTCTCGTCCTCGACCGACCGATCCAGCAGGTTGAGCGAATACCAGGCCGACACGAACGCCAAACCATTCGGGTCAAGAACGGCCTTCAGTTCCTTGGGATCGCTGGGAAACTTGTGCCCATTCTCGATCCCGTCAAAACCGATCTCGCCCGCCTCACGCAGACATTGTTCCAGCGGGATATGCGCCCCAAGGGTCTGGTCGTCATCGTTGGACCAGGCGATGGGGTTGGTGCCAAAGCGGATCATGTCCGTTCCTTCAACTTGGCCTCATAGGCGGCCCGGGCTTCATTTACACTTGGACGGACCGACACCTCTGGCACGCCAACCTCCCACCAGGACCCGCCATGCGGGGTCGAAGGGTAAGGGTCGGTGTCGATGACAACCACATAGGGGCCTTGCACGTCCCTCGCCCCGGCCAAGGCCGCTTCAAGCTCGGCAATCGTCGCCACTTTGACGGCAGTCGCCCCCATGCTGGCGGCATGGGCGGCAAAGTCGATCTTGCTGGGGTTGGTGTGGACAGCGTGATCGAGGAGGTTGTTGAACTCTGCCCCGCCGGTGGCCATTTGCAGACGGTTGATGCAGCCAAAACCCCGGTTGTCGGTCAGCACCACGGTAAAGCTGATGCCCATCATGGCGGCGGTCGCCATTTCGGAGTTCATCATCATGTAGCTGCCATCCCCGATCATGCAAACGACATCGCGGTCGGGTTCGGCCATCTTGATGCCCATGGCGCCCGCGATCTCATAGCCCATGCAGGAAAACCCGTATTCCATGTGGTAGGACATGGGGCGGGTCGCCTTCCACAGCTTGTGCAACTCGCCCGGCATGGTGCCCGCGGCACACATGACGACCGTGTCAGGACCGGCGGCCCGCTGCACCGCGCCAACGACCTGCATGTCGGTGGGCAGGGCATTGCCGTCTTCGGGCGCATCGGTCAGCGGATCAACAGCGGCAAACCAGTCGGCCTTGAGGCCCGCGTCGGGGCCAGGCGCCTTGTGGCCGCCAAGGGCAGCCGTCAACTCTTGCAGACCGGTCCGGGCGTCGGACAGCAACGGCACAGCGCCGCGTTTGGCGGCGTCATAAGCCGCGACGTTGAGGCTGATCAGCTTTCGGTCGGGATGTTTGAACAGCGACCAGGAGCCGGTGGTAAAGTCCTGGAACCGCGTCCCGACCCCCAGCACCACATCCGCCGCCCCACACAGGGCATTGGCGCTATGCGCACCCGTCACCCCGATGGGACCGAAGTTGAGCGGATGATCCCACGGCAAGGCAGACTTGCCGGCCTGGGTTTCGACCACCGGGATCTGATGGGCCTCTGCAAAGGCGCGCAGCGCCACTGTCGCGTCCGAATAGTGGACGCCACCGCCCGCAACGATGACGGGCAAGGACGCGCCCCTAAGAAGGGCGGCCACATCCGACAGCTCGGCCACATCGGGCCGCACCCGGCGCTGGCGCCAGACCTTGGTGGCAAAGAAGCTTTCAGGCCAATCATAGGCCTCGGCCTGCACGTCCTGGCACAGGGCGAGGGTCACCGGGCCGCATTCGGCCGGATCGGTCATCGTGGCCATGGCGCGGGGCAAGGCGGTCAGCAGCTGTTCGGGCCGGGTGATCCGGTCAAAGTAGCGGCTGACCGGGCGGAAGCAGTCATTGGCGCTGACCGTGCCGTCCCCGAAATCCTCCACCTGTTGCAGGACCGGATCGGGGGCGCGGGTGGCAAAGACGTCGCCGGGCAGGAACAGGACTGGCAAACGGTTCACATGGGCAAGGGCGGCGGCGGTCACCATGTTGGTGGCCCCCGGCCCGATGGACGACGTGACGGCCATCGCCCGCTTGCGGCCCAGTTGCTTGCCATAGGCGATGGCGGCATGCGCCATGCTTTGTTCGTTCTGGCCCCGGTAGGTGGGAAGCACATCGCGCACGCCATACAGCGCCTCGCCCATACCTGCCACGTTGCCATGGCCAAAGATCGCCCAGACACCTGCGATGAAGGTCTCGCCGTCTTCGGTCTTTTGGGCGGCCAGATAGCGCACCAGCGCCTGCGCCGCGGTCAGTCGGACGGTTGTCATGCACTCAACTCCTGTTGTTGGTGGCGGGCCTGATCCCAGGCATCGCAAAGGCGGGCGTAGCTTTGGGCCATCATGGCGGTGGCCGCTTCTGCCCCGATCGTGCCGCCAAGGTATTTCTCGGCCGCTTCGGCAAAGATGGTCCGTCCGACAGCAAAGCCTTTGACGAGGGGGTAGCGGGCGGCGATGGCAAAGCTTTCGGCCAGCGCCTCTTCTGTCGATCCAAGGCCCAGAACGACGATGCCACGGGTGTGGGCATCGTTGCGTTCAATCGCCTCGCAAGTCTGCTGCCAAGCGGCGTGGCTGATCATAGGCTCCAGCTTCCACCAGTCGGGGTAGATGCCGATATCGTAGAACCGCTGGATCAGTCGGGCCGTTGTGTCATCCGCCACAGGCCCAACCTTGGAGGGGATCACCTCAAGCAGAAACTCAAGCCGGTTGCGGCGGGAGGCATGGTAAAGCCGGGTGATCGTCGCCTCTTGCGCGGCCTGCATCTCGGGCGTGTCGTCGGGATGGCAAAAGCACAGCGCCTTGACCACATGGTCCAGTGGCCATTCATTCAGCCCGCCGTAGTCCGGCCCGATCTCAGGTTCAAGCGTCAGAGGGCGAGAGCCGGGCCATTCCACCGGCCTTCCGATCCAAAGCCCCTGTTCCGCCGCCTTGTACAGCGCCTCGCGGCCAAGGCGGCCGTCGCACAGGATGCCGTGGCCAGGGCGTCCGTCCGCGACCTGAACGGCGGCGTCAAGGCACAGCTCCTTGAACGTGCCGATACTGTCGGACGTTGCCCCGGCCACGGATTCAAGCTGGCTGCGGTGATCAAAGGCAAAGACCCGCATCGTCGACCAGTCGCCTTTGCGGTTGGTCGACCAGTGGATCTGTTCCAGCGGCTGATCTTTGCGAAGGGCGGGTATCTGCACGCCGCGCTTAAGGAAAAACTGCAACTCTTCCCAGCTTGGATAGGCCGGTGCACAGCCATGGCGGCTGACGGCAAGCGCCCCGCAGGCATTGGCCCATGTGAGCGAAGTAGGCCAGTCCTGCCCCCGAAGCCAGCCGGTCAGAAGGCCGGACATGAAGCCGTCGCCAGCCCCCAGCACATTGAACACTTCAATCGGAAAGCCCGGCCCGCTTTCGCCTTCGTCCAGCGTGTCGGGGATGGCGCCCACAAAGGCCGCAGCCCCCATCGGGCCACGCTTGCAGACCAGCGTCGCGCCGCTCACCGCCCGGACGGCACGCAGGGCGGCGATGGTGTCTGTGGTGCCACCGGCAATATGAAACTCTTCCTCGGTCCCCACGATCAGGTCAAACAGGTGCAGGTGCCCCTGCAACTTGGCCGTAACAGCGGCGGATTCGATAAACCGCTCCTCCCCCGCACCGTGGCCCGCCAGCCCCCAAAGATTGGGGCGATAATCGATGTCGAGGGCGGTCTGCATCCCGTTTTCGCGGGCCAGCCGCAGCGCCTTGAGGACCGCGGCCTCGGTATTGGCGTGGCTCAAGTGGGTGCCGGTCGCCACCACGGCGCGGGCCTGCGCGATGAAATCGGGGTCGATGTCATCCTCGGACAGGGCCATATCGGCGCAATCGGAGCGATAGAAGATCAGGGGAAACCGCTCACTGTCGCGAATGCCCAGCAGGACAAGGGCGGTCAACCGCTCTGGGTCTGTCTTGACGCCGCGCACATCGACGCCCTCGCGGGCCAGCTCCTCACGGATGAACCGGCCCATGTGTTCGTCGCCCACCCGGGTCAAAAGGGCCGACTTCAGCCCCAGACGGGCGGTGCCCGCCGCCATATTGGTAGGCGAGCCACCGATGTATTTCTGAAACGATCCCATATCCTCAAGCCGGCCGCCGATCTGGCTGCCGTAAAGGTCGACAGAGGACCGGCCAATGGTGATGACATCGAGCGGCTTGGTCAGGTCAGGCATCCAGTATCTCGCTCAGATTGACGCTGCGGCCTTCGGCCACCGACTTCAGCGCCGCATCGGCAAGGGCCAGCGCCATCAGACCGTCATGGCCGGTCGTCGGCGGTGCGGTCTTGGTCGACAGGGCCTCAATGAAGGCCACGATTTCGGCAGCATAGGCCGCGGTGTACCGGGTCATGAAGAAATCGAGGAGCGGCGGACGATGAAAGCCCTCGCCATTGGCGATCTCGATATTGGCCTGACGATGGTTTTCGGCAGCGACCGTCCCGCCCGAGCCCAGAACCTCGATCCGCTGGTCATAGCCATAGGTGGCGCGTCGGGTGTTGGTGATTGTGGCCTGACGGCCCGTTGCCGTTGTCAGGATGACGTTGACGCTGTCAAAATCGCCCAGCTCCCCGATCTTGGGATCGACGAGGACCGAGGCTGCGGCCTGCACCGTCTCAACCTCTTCTCCCAAGAGCCAGCGGGCCACGTCAAAGTCGTGGATCGTCATGTCACGGAAGATCCCGCCCGAGCGTTCGATATAGGCGTAGGGCGGCGGGCCGGGGTCGCGGCTGGTGATCGTGACCATCTCGACCTTGCCGATGCGGCCGGCATCCACCGCGGCCTTGAGGGCCTGGAAATCGGGATCGAACCGGCGGTTGAAACCGACCATCAGGGTGGCATCCGTCTCTTTGACCACCTTGAGGCAGTCGATGACGCGGGCCACGCTCAGGTCGATCGGTTTTTCGCAGAAGACTGCCTTGCCGGCGCGGGCGAACCGCTCGATCAGGTCAGAGTGGGTGTCGGTGGGGGTGCAGATGATCACCGCGTCGATGTCGGCGGCGGCCTCGATCTCGTCTATGGTGCGGATGTCGCAACCATAGGCCTGCTGCAGCGCCTCTGCGGCGGCGGCAACTGGGTCGGCCACGGCCACAAGGGTTGCCCCCGGCACCGATGCCACGGCCCGCGCATGGACCTGACCGATGCGGCCTGCCCCCAAAACTCCAAATCTTACTGTCATGTCCGTTCTCTTCTTATTCGGGATAAGCCCCGGCGATGTTCTGGTCAAAATCGACGAGCGCGCCCGTCATGACCCCCGACCCGGGGCCAAGCATATACGAGGCCAGACCGGCCACATGGGCAGGTTTGACCAACATTCCAAAGGGCTGTCCGGCCTCGGCCTGGGCCAGCCAGTCATCCCCCGCCCCGTGATATTTGCGCTGCACGGCGTCTTCACCGGGCGTATCCATCCAGCCACAGTTGATGCCGTTGACCCGGATGCGGTGCGTCTTGAGCGCCTGTGCAGCATTGCGGGTCACATTCGCCAGCGCCGCCTTGGAGGCGGAATAGGGGGCGAGAAAGGATTGACCACAATGCACCACCATCGACAAGATGTTTACAGCCGTCGCCTCATGCCCCGCCTCGATGGCCCGCTGGGCCATGCGCTGGATGGCGAAGAACGGGCCACGGGCATTTGTGTTCATCATCTGGTCCCAAAGGTCCGGGGTCGTCTCGAGGATGGAACCCCGGTCGGTCATGGCCCCCGCGTTCACCAGCGCCGTCACCCGCCCCATCCGGGCGGCGGCGGTATCCACCGCCGCGATGACAGAGGCCGGATCAGCCAGATCGGTCTGCACGAACGTCGCCCCGATCTCCGCTGCCGCCGCCTCGCCCTTGGTTGCGTCCCGGCCCGCCAGAACGATCTGGCCGCAGCCCTCCATCATAAGACGCTCTGCTATCGCAAGGCCAAGGCCCTGCGTTCCCCCGATGATGAGGGCCGCCGTCTGGCTATGGGGCAAGGTGGTCATCGTAGGGCCACCACAACACGCAAGACGCCACCATAGCGTGGACCGCGTGCGGTCCTGTGATCCTGCCCAAGGCGTGACATTGACTTCCTCCCCTGCGACATCCGGGTCTTTGCCCGGCGCAGGGAAAGCCCTGCAATCGCTGGGTCAGACTGCGTTCAGTTTTGGTTCCGGGTCAATCCGCCCGCCTTCATTTTCTCGCAGCAATGATAGAATTCGCGTCAGGCCAATGATGGAATTCTATCAATACATCAGCCGTCCGCAGACGCCGGTCTTTTTGGCATCCTGATTCCAATGCAGGCGCTGCGCACCCAGCACGATATGACAGAATTTCGTCACCAATGATGTCTATCCATGATGGGAAATGACGGATTTCGGGGCGGAGGAACACTGCCAGAAATCCGTCCCACCGACAGGCTGCAAACCAAAGCGTGCCATAGGACCGCCGCCCGACCGGGATGGTCCGGATACCCTGCTACGGGTTGCAGAGCGCGGCCTGTCAGCGCAGTCTGGCGGCAAAACTTGGGATGCGACAATGGCGGTGACCTTGAAGGACGTGGCTGAGCGTGCGGGTGTGTCCCGATCCGCCGTGTCGCGCACCTTTACCGAAGGGGCCTCGGTCTCGGCCCGGACCCGGGAAAAGGTGGAGCGCGCCGCCCGCGAGCTGGGATACAGCCCCAACGTACTGGCCCGCAGCCTGACCACCCGTCAGACCCGGCTGATCGGGCTGGTGGCGAACAACTTTCGCAACCCGATCTTCCTTGAGATCTTTGACCTGTTTACCCGTGGCTTGCAGGATCGCGGCCTGCGCCCCCTGCTGGTCAACCTCAGCGACCAGACCGACCCGGCGGATTCGGTTCGCCTGTTGCGGCAGTATTCAGTGGACGGGGCCATCGTCGCCTCCTCTACCCTGCCGCCTGCGTTTTCGCTGGCCTTTCATGCGGCAGGGGTGCCGGTCGTGCATGCTTTTGGCCGCCCCTCCACCACCACCGCCCTGCCCATCGCGGGCATAGACAATGTGGCATGCGGACGGTTGGCCGCCCGGACCCTTGTCGCCCGGGGTTACCGGCGGATCGGGTTTCTGGGCGGACCTGCCGGGGCCTCGACCACGCAGGACCGGCTTGCCGGGTTCCAGGCAGAATGCGCGGTCAGCGGCGGCGTCACGCTGACGGTGGACTATGCCGATACCTACAGCTTTGACGCGGGACGGCGCAAAATGGCCGACCTCATAGGCCAGCCCCTGCAAGAGGCCTATTTCTGCGGCGACGACGTTCTGTCCATCGGGGCGATGTCGGCCCTGCAAGAGGCGGGCATCGACGTGCCCCGCGATGTCGGACTGATCGGTTTGAATGACATGGAAATGGCCGGCTGGCAGAACATCGGCCTGACCACGATCCGGCAACCGATCCAGACCATCGTGGGGGCGGCCATCGACCAGATGGCGGCCCTGCTGGACGATCCAGAAAGCCCCCCAACCGTCCAGCTGTTCCCCTGCGAGATCATTGAGCGGGGAACGCTGCGCCCCCTGCCCTAGGAGGCGCCCCCGGCATGGGTGTGCCGGGTGGCGGCAGGACGGACGTCAGGAGCCAGGTATCCCCATCGGACCTGTCAGACGACCTAGGGTGGCCAATAGCGGCCATGGTTTCACTGACCGCCGCGCTTGTGACCGAGGGTGGGGAGCCGAGCATTGCTACGTGGGGGCCTGATGTCGGCAATGTGGCACCTTCCGGACGTTTGCCGAAGCGGTATAAACTGTTGTGACCGGCCCATTGCGGCCATTCACCCACGGATTGGCATGCTGCGATGCGCCCCGTCTTTGCGGACTTTTGCCGCAACCGCAAAATCAGGTGATGGGCGAACTCATAGTTCGCGGGACGAAGCTGTCATCGGTTGGTCTGCAAGCAATGACGGCTATGCGCCCAATGCAAACTGCGTTTCCAATACTCAGGCTCCTGTTTTTTTGTCGATAGCAACAAGCCAGCGCACAAAAGACAGACCTTCCGATATCAGCACAATAGCCAGTTCGTCGGCGGGCTGGCTTGGCTCTTCCGCGCCTTCTTCGTAGCGGTAATGGTGCGCAGCATCAATCCACCCACCAAATGATTGCAAAATCTGCGCGCTCGACCTCTGCATAGTAGGATGGTTGGCGTAGATTTTTTGTATCTTCACACCTATCTCTTGTATCGCGCTTGCCTTGTCCAAACGAGGTTTAGAAAACATTAGTTTGACAAGGTTTTCATTTGCTCCAAAGACTGAACGGATAGCTTGAATATAGTTTGGGGCCGGCGTCAGGAGTGCAACATCGACCTCTTCTATGCGCGCCAGAGACAGGGCGTATCGAGGCTCAGACATTCCAAGGATCGCCGTTTGTTTTGTGGCCGCATAAGCTCTGTCGATAACGGGGTGAACGCCGCCTTCCTCGTCAATCTCGTAGGCTATATTTTCTTCTTGAAGTATCCGGTTGGCTTGGCAGATAAAATCACCCTGTCGGTCACCTTTGACCATTCCTTTATGAGCAACGGTGATTGTATCTAGCACCTTGTGAAGAGGTATTTTACGCAAAAAATGCACCCAGCTTAGGAACATTCTGCCATTCACAGCAGTACTGAACTGAACGCCTATCTCTTCCTCTACCAAAGCGTGAATTGCAGAGTGATCAGGCACATATTCGCTAGTGCGGCGGACATAGCTTTCCTTGCGTTTTTGAGGTTGGTATTTATCTTTGCCAAGCAGCTTAGCCAAGCGATAGCGCATCGTTTCGCTATCGTTATTAGGGTCGCTTTGTGGTAGGTACGTTAGGCTAAAGCGTTGCCCTTTCTGTCTTTCGGTCATATGGTTTCAATACCCAAGCTTGTGCTACTGTTATCAATAAGCGCAGATTTTCGTATAGTCCACCGTATGCACTTAGCGGACATCTATGCATTTCGCAGCATCCGTCAAAATGGCCTCTAAGCCGCCATCAGATGCGGTGTAGCAGCTGCTCAATCTTGGCTTCTGTTGGCAACAAAAGCGGCCCAAAACTGCCGTTCAGAATCGCAGTATGCTGCACC
>Ga0213861_10005602_pt1 | contig 10056 bp, 9 predicted proteins | sample PICome_4_FD_160110 | JGI IMG/M metagenome (GOLD analysis project Ga0213861, IMG submission 160110) | Coastal seawater microbial communities near Pivers Island, North Carolina, United States - PICO131 | ecosystem: Environmental > Aquatic > Marine > Coastal | place: USA: North Carolina | collected...
TGGGTGGTGGACGTTGTGGGATTTGAACCCACGACATCTTGGTTGCAAACCAAGCACTCTTCCAACTGAGCTAAACGCCCCTGTAATCACGGCGTCGAGTCAATCCTTTTTGAGTCTTCACCTCGAAGTGACTCAAATTAAACAGCATCAATGGTTGCATTACGGTCAGGACCAACACCAACGCTTGTGCAAGGAACGCCGACAATTGCTTCGATTTTCTTGATGTATTGTTGGGCCGCTGCTGGAAGCGCAGAATAGCCAAGACCACCGTCGTTCGCCTTCTTTGCGATTCCGAGCCACTCCTCAAGAGAATACGATGGGAATCCTGGCATGGTGACATAGATTGGCTTGCAGCGTTCAAGTGCTGTAGCACTGGCTGGCATCTCGAGAATCTCTTTCCCATCCAATTCGTAAGCAACACAGATGTTGATTTCGTCAAGCCCGCCTAAAACATCCAACTTGGTGAGTGCAAGCCCGGTGAAACCGTTGATTCGGTTTGCATGCCGCATGACAACCGCATCGAACCATCCACATCGACGCTTACGTCCAGTGGTGGTTCCAAACTCATGGCCGACCGTCCCGAGGTGTTCTCCAGCCTCATCATCAAGTTCAGTTGGCATAGCACCGTGGCCGACTCGAGTGATGTAGGCTTTGGTGATTCCAATGACCTCCTCGACGTGTCCAGGATGAATACCTGCACCATGCGATGCATTACCCAGAGAAGTCACTGACGAGGTGACAAACGGGAAAGTACCTTGGTCGATATCCAAGAGGCATCCTTGAGCACCTTCGAGGATGACATGCTCACCCAATTTGAGGGCGTTATCAAGCATCAAGCCAGTGTTGCGGATTGAGGTCTTGTAAGCGTTCCAAATCCATTCAATATCCGACTGCAACCCTGCGACGGTAATTCGCTCTTCGGAACCGGCTGCTGCGAGGGTTGCGTTCATCCGTTCTGTGGTAGCAACGGCCCAATTCGCATCGCTCATCACTTCAGCAACGTCTCCGAACCGCAAACCGATTCGATTGATTTTATCAGCATATGTCGGGCCAATACCTCTGCCAGTGGTTCCAATTTTCTTGTCCAAACCGTCGAGGAAGCGATGGTAAGGAAGAATCACATGCGCTCTTTCGCTGACGTACAATCGCTCTCCACGCGGGTCTTCGCCTGTCGTGTCTTTCCAACCGGTCAACTCAGAGTCGAGAACCCATGGGTCAACCACCATGCCATCACCCAAAACAAGGTTACATTCCTTGCGAGTGATCCCAGACGGTAGGAGGTGGAACTTCAGTATTTGATCGCCAAGGACAACCGTATGTCCTGCATTGTTGCCGCCTTGGAAGCGAGCCACCCAAGTGGCTTGTTCGGCAATTCGGTCGACAAGTTTTCCTTTTCCTTCATCTCCCCATTGGGCTCCAAGAACGACTGTGGCTGGCATAGAACTCTCCTCATCCCATTGCCCTCGCGTACCGTCTTTGAACTCTCCGTTCAATTTCCAGTGATTTCGGTACGAAGGAATTGAGTTGATGCCGGATTGTTCGGATGAAACTGACAGTGAAAAAATTCAGTGTTGGGCACGAAACAAGGCATGTCAAGCGCTTGCATTGTCGAACAGAAAACAACCTTTTATAATCAGTAGTGAGATGTTCCTAATTGTTGCCAACCACGGACACCACAGTGTAAAACCGCTTCACGCAGTTTCAGCCACGGCGAGCATCCCCTCGTGGGATTTATATACCTCGGATGACAACTATGTAACATGAGGTTAACAAGATGAAAATTTACTCCGAAGGAAATGCAGGCGAGAAGCCGAACAAAAAGCAGAAAGGCGAATCAAACCGCAGCGGTACAGGCGTCATCCGCCGTACGCTTGAGGGTCACACACGGCCCTGTGAGGACTGCGGTGTCACCGATTGGCAGATGGACGACAGCAGAGGCGAAATAACCTGCAACAGTTGTGGCCTTGTTGTCGAAGAGAATGTGATCGACCCAGGAGCTGAATGGACCAATCGTGACCGAAGCCAAGATCGCTCTCGTGTTGGCCAGCCGCTCACCTACACCCTTGCCGACAAAGGACTCAACACCACCATCGATGTTCGCGATTTGAACACCGGCAGCGCAGGAAGACACGGGATAACCTCTCAATCGAGGAGAGAATGGCGACGCCGTCGTGTTATTGATGAACGCTCAAAGACTCGGAAGAGTCGAGAACGTAATTTGGTGCGTGCGAATCAATTCATACGCGACCATTCAGGCCTACCAAAACCATTGCAGGAAGAATCCGCTCGACTCTACCGGCGTTTGTCCGGTGAAGGTTTCGTAACCGGGCGTTCGATTGCTGGAGTGACTGCAGCATGCGCATACCTTGTAGCAAGACAGGAAAACCTGCCGCGTCAAATCAGTGAAATCTCAGAAGCGTTTGATGTCAAGGAAAAGGAATTGTCCCGACTGATTCGACAGGTGTCGAGAAAACTCAATCTCCACAAGATCTCATCCCCAGACCAGTACTTTGACAAATTTATCTCAGACCTACAATTACCACCAAGTATCCACACACAACTGGACCACTTGTGGAGCGTTATTCAACCGCATGACGAGTTGTGGCAAGGAAAGAAACCGATGGGTGTTGCTGCTGCGTTACTGTACAAAGTGGCCAACGAATCAAGCTCGCCCCGAACACAATCTGAAGTGTGTCAAGTCGCCAATGTCTCCGAAGTGACACTTCGTGGTCTGCTTCGCCTCATTGAAGGACTACTTGGACAGCTCGGTGAAGTTTCAAAGCAGTGAATTTTGCTTCAAACGAAGGAGAAACTTGAAGGACGACATCGGTTGGCGAATAGACATGGGATTCAAATCGAAGGCGAGAAAGCATAAGGCTGAATCTGGCGAAGAAACAGCGACAAAGAAGAAATCCTCGGAAAAGGTCGGGGAAATTCCCTGTGGCGTCAAATCCTGCGATGGATTCGCCGACAAGAGTTTCGGTGGCCGCTCACTTTCCATTGACAACGCTATCGACGTTTGGGGTGACAGCGGCTATACCGAACGTAAAGGTCGAGTACGGGTTTGCAAAAGTTGCTACCGGAAATGGAAGAAGGACAACAAGTCTGAGGACACCTACTGATTATATTCACTTTCAGTTTCATCCGAGGGGTGTGGCGAAAGAAAGTGTACCGACGGCTCTGCTTTCGTATGTATGAACAACAGAGTAGTCATCCGTAGCCTTGTCACATCAGAAGGCAACCTCGTAGCCATGGACGACGGTGCTATTGTTTGGCGTCCAACACTTGGAACGAGGGTGCAAATTAAACTTGAAGCCGTTGCGACGGTACTCCTCGCCGTGAAAGGTCCAACAGGATGCTATGACATGGTCGCTGTCGGCGATTCAACCGGTGGCATAAGCATCCTTTCTTTACCACGCCTCGACACCATCGATAAGTTCAGTATCGAAGGAGGTATTGTTCGCTCAATTAATGCAGTGAGTGATTCCTCTGGGAAATTCCTAGCAGCAGCACAAGATGGAAGTGTATGGGTGATCGGAAACCAGGTCCCTGGGAGAGTTGTCCACCTCTTTTCGCACACTGGACCGATTACAAGCCTTCGAGTTCTTGGGGACTCAATTTTGATTCAAAGCGGTTGGAATCGACGCACTTACGATTGGACCGGTGAAACGACCAATGTTTTTGATGGCACAAGACAATTCCAAGTGAAAGAAACACAACGGGCCAACAGGCGTGCTCGAATCCTCGAATCAGAGCAATTACGTAAGGAAAAATCACAACCACTGATGCTGGACTTACCTGTCCTCGGCTAGAGACTTTCATTCTCTTCAAGTGGCCAAGGCGGATGCGGTGTGTACCACAATGCCGTTTGTGCAGGTCGAGGTACTGAACGAGGCACTTGCCCATCGTGTTCTAGACATTGTTCGAAGAATTCGATGTGTTGCTCGACAACTTCCCGAACATGTTTCAATCCCTTGATGGCAGGCCCCTGAAGAGGTATGAGTGACTTCGGTTTGAACGTTAAAATCCGTTGTAGACTGGAGATTAAATCCGGTAGGCATCCACTTGGCAAATCCCATCGAGTCGGGCGGTCAGCACGAGGAATCAACGTGCCTACAATCATCATCTTTTGTTCAGGAATCCAATACCCCATACCATCCGATGAATGCCCTGGCAGGGCAACGGACTCAACTTGTCCGTTCCCCAATGCAAAGACGTCTCCATCCTCAACTTTTTGAGTGAATACCGGTGGCATATCCGAATCGAAACGGTTCGCCCAAGTGGTGAAAAAATCTCCAGTTTCCAATGCAGCCTGTCCATCCGGGTGGGCATGAACGGCACAACCATCAAACGACTTGGAGAGGTGCTGAGCCCCTCCGGAGCAAGGATACCGTTTGCTGGTTAACAAAATGCGGTCGAGACTACCGCCTTCATCCAGAACGCCCTTGATTCGCTCAACTTGCAATCCTTGATACCATGAAGTCCCAGCATCGATGAGAAGACTCCCCATAGAGCCACCAATGACCACCAAATTGGCGTCGTGGTGTATGGCCGGCAGGCGTAGGACACGCATGTTCTCCCGAATCGCTGATACACCTTGAACCATACTCTTCCAGCCAATGCACAGTTGGAAGCAATGCACTATCCATTTTATGACACTCGGTTGCGATTAAATAGGGGAAGTGAGTCGCAAAGCCATGGCACGATTCCCAGAAGCTGAAGCTCGCTTGCTTCACCGCAAGATTTGCATGCGCTGCAACGCACGCAACGCAGTACGTGCTGTGCGCTGTAGAAAATGCAGCTATAAGGGACTACGTCCAAAGAACATCGAGCGCAAGGGCGCATGATGAACACTTTCTTTGAGATTCTTCTCAATTCAATCCAAGCAATGGCATCAGTATGGCCATTGGATCACCGAGCAAAAACATCGGAATGATGGCAGGGAAAAGGAACACGAGCAATGGGAGTTTTTGACTTACCCATACGCTCTCGACTCCTGCTTCTTTCAATTCAAATAATGCAGCATCGACTTCCTCGGTTGATGGAGACTTACGAGGTGCACGTTTTCGGTGGTAGACCTCGAGCGAACCATTTGGCTTTTCGACAAGTGTTGTGAGCAGCCAAACATGACGATGAGGAACTTCATGGCGAGGTATCTGAATCGCATGCCATGCCAAGAATAAATCTGCAAAACTTCTCACATGGCCTCGAATCAGATTAAGCGTTAACAGAATGAACGGGATGGCAAGGAAAGACAGCCCCCCCCACATGAGAAGCGCAAAAGCAGGCGGTAATGTAAACAGAGCATCACCGGTGGCAGATGAGAATGTCAACGGCATGGTCGACCAACTGGGAATCAATACTGCAACCCACATCAACGCCTTAGCATCCGCACCACCATGGAGCATTCGGACTCGCCAGGCCAAATCAATCAGTAGAATGAGCGGGAGGACCGCTAAAGTAGACCACCACAGAGCACCAAGACCTTCCTCATTACCGACAAGGACATCGACTGGATGAACGGACTGATAGGTGACTGCACCGAAAATCAAGCCAACTGCACTGGCAACGTACCATAGAGCAACGATTTGATCAAGACGGGAACCTGCTCGAATGTCCGAAAGTGTTGGTCTGCCAAGAACCGCACCACTGGCATAAGCAACCGCAGCAGATGCTGTCAGATAAATGGTCCAATCCGCACCCTGTGTCATCAAATCCAGTGCCCAGAGAAACAAGGCAGGCTTAATCCATACCAGCCAGTGCTCATTTTTCACTCGTCGTTCTTTGTGATCCATCCATGCGGCCCAACCCATACCCAAGAAGAGCGTAAAGATACGGGCCCAACCCAAAATATCGGTTTCGGAGAGGGCCATGACCTTCGGATGGCGGCAATGGACTTAAAGACGGCCTCCACACACGACACATTACGAACAGTGGTGCATGATAATGGATATTGAAAACAGACTCCAGCAAGTAGCCACGGTCATCAACCAAATTGACGATCCTAAAGTTCCTCGAAATATTCGCCGCCAAGCGAAAGAAGCATGCGAACAATGGCTGTTGAACAAGGCTAAGAAATTGGATGTACGAATTGCGATGGCTCAATCAAAGCTTGAGGAATTATATGAAGATCCGAACATCCCTCCAGAATTCGGCACACTCATCTTGATGATTAACACCGAACTTGAGAAGATTCTCACCGAAGTTCTGTGATTACTCTTCTTCCATTACATCGATGAACTTCGATAAAATTGGGCGCAATTCCTTGTCCATTTTACCTTCACTTAACATTGAAACGACTTCCGTCATGATTGGGTTGTCGCCAACAGCATCTGCTGCCAATGAAATAATGTCAATTTGGTCGTCTGAAAGTTTGTTTCGTTTCAAAGCACGCTGGGCAGCAATACGTCCAGCTATGAGTTTTACTTTGTAATCGGAATAGCCAAGAAGCACCTGCAATTGGTTGAGGGATTGGCTTTCAAAATTGGAAATCTTACCGTCACGCATAGCATCGTCCCATGCTTCATCGATGGACGGTGCACGCTCGGACATCAAAATCGCAAACGGTTGTGTTGCCTCGATATTCTCAAGAACAATCTTGATGATGACCGCAAATGGAACGGCCAGAACCATACCGAGAATCCCCCAGCCTGCGAATGAAATGGATGTGACGAGCAACAAAAGGACCGGTGAAAGGTCGAGTGCTCGACCTGCCCATTTGGTCTCGATGATTTGACCCCAAACTTGTTGATTTGCAAGAAGCAAGAGAACCAAAAGCATCAGGGAGTTGGGTTCCAACAAAATAACACCCAAGATGATTGGAGGCATCGTGGCGATAAGCGAACCAATGTAAGGCACATAGTTCAACAAGAAGGTAATTAGCGCCCAAGTGAACCACAAATCAATATCGAACAAAAGCATCACAATACCAGCACAAACCGCAGTACCTGCGCCAACACCCGTTTTCACAACGATGTATGTATTGACACTGGCTTCGATTTTTGAACGAACGATTTGTACTTTTTTGCTCCCGCCATCAGGCCACGCCCGTTCTATCCGACCAGGAAGAAGACTGGCTTCGAAAATGATGAAAATAAGGAAGAACATCACGGTCACACTGGTTGCAATCAAACCTCCGACATTGGAAACCATCCTCATAGCTGCATCCGAAATCTTCTGGTCATCTTCAAGCAACCCCATTGAAGCAAGGTCATCGGCCAGTGTCGTATTGGCAGAATTCGAATCTGAACTGAGTGCGGAGCCAATCAGCGGGGATTGCTTCAAATCACTCCATCTTTCCTCTAATTTCACGTTGTACAATTCCATTTGTTCTTCGTCTTGAATCAAGTCATTTGCCTGCTGATAGGCCACAAATGAGGCTGCAGAAACAACCAGTAACGTCAGCAAAACCATCGTTAGATACGAAAGAATAGTTGGAAAACCGTTACTTGAAAGATAGTCCGAGCCGGGTTTGAGAACGAAATAGATGCCCAAAGCAATGAAGAACGGCTGAAGAACACCTTTCAGCACAATGAGCCAAATCACCAGTAGGGTAATCAGTAAAGATATGTGAGCAAATGTCGATACTCGTCGATTAAATCGTCCGGAGTCCCAACCAGGTCCAACTACTTCCATACTTGGCGAGAAACAACTTCACCACTTGAGTGTTTAGGATTCTTCACTGGCATTGGGTATTGGTTGGAGGTCTTCTTCAAGATGAGGCAGTTTCAACGAGAGTACGGCGGCTAAGAGCATCATTAAACCACAAATGTGGAACGCAGTATGGTAGTCGAATGGCCATGCACGGCTAACGGTCAATGTCCACACCAAACCTCCTGTCAACGGTCCAAGGATACGTGCAAAAGCACCGAGCGACTCCTGTGCACCCATCACCACACCCAATTCATAGCCGTTGGATTTAGCAACTCGAGTCAAGAACGATGAAGAAGATGGCTGGAAGATTCCATTACCCAAGGCGATAATGATGGATACAATCAAAATGTGAAACCAACTGCTTGACGCCTCAGTGTAAGGTATCAAAACCAGCCCAATACCTGTAAGAACACTTGCCATCGGTATCAGTGTGCGTGAACCGAATTTACGAGTCAGTGGACCGATGAAAAGACCTTGCGTAACGATTCCGGTGATTCCAATCATTGCAAATACGCGCCCATTATCTGCTTCGGAAAAGGCTAAACCTCCGTTCTCCGGACTCATCTCGGTATAGAGAATGAACACAGCATGCATAATGGTAAACCCAAATGTGAACAGCATCGAGACCCAAATGACGAGCGAAACGTTTGGCGCTTTGAGCATTGAAACTGAACTTTTCATGATGTGAACCATGTTGGTCATCCAAGGAACTCTCTCCTTCTGTGTACGAGATTCAGCAGGTAGCGATTCGGGCAATGAGCGGAAAGCGATGATGAGAGAAAAGACGGACAACACACTTGCCACTAAACATGGGAGTAAGTATGGATGTGAATCAAAAATTGTACTTTCAAACCAACCCCAGCGAGAAGCGGGATCAGAGAGTTCGCCGCCGATGAACGGCCCAAACGTAAATCCAAGACCGAACGCTGCCCCTATGATTCCCATTCGTGTTGCAAGTTGTTGTGGCGTACTGACATCGCCAATGTAGGCGCGTGCAACGGCGATGTTGCCGTTGAAAACGCCTGCAAGAAAACGTGCCACGAAAGCAAGAATGAGGGTGTTTGCTAATCCAAACAAAGTGAAGAAGACAGTGTTTCCAACAAGTCCAACCATCAAGACGGGACGTCGCCCGATTCGGTCGGACACGGAGCCCCAAAACGGAGAAAACAAGAATTGTGCCGCTGAATACGAAGTCATGAGCAAGCCAACCCAAAGGCCAATGTTCGCAGTTTGACCTTCGGGTGTCAAATCTTCAACCAGATACGTGAGGAACGGTATGACAATTCCAAAGCCAATCATGTCAATCATTGTAACGAGAAAGAGAACGAAAAGTGCCCCTTTGCTCGCATCTTGGACGGTTACACCGCCAACTGCTGACTCAGACATGACCTCGCCAAGACTTGGCCTTTTAGTAACCCTCGCTCACAAGCGAGAAGACTTTCCAGTTTGCACTAACGTTAGGCAGATGTCAAGGAACTTGCAGCAGGCGTCAGACGGTCGATAACTGCCCCAAGACGTTCAACTAAACTCTCCTTTTGTTCGTGCATAATCAACGCATATTCCATGACTTCATCGAGTGTGTCAACAGGGACAACTTCAACCATCTTTTCGAATTTCTCATCCAGCAGAACATCTTGCATATTGGCCCGTGGAATCACGATTGTTTTGATTCCAGAGCGAGCTGCTGCCTCGATTTTGGCAGTAACTCCACCGATTGGCAGAACTTCACCACGGACCGACAGAGAACCGGTCATGGCCAAATCCTGTCGAATGGGTATGTTTTCCAGGGCAGATATAATTGCAGTTGCAATGGTAATCGAAGCGGAATCTCCGTCGACACCGTGAGTGTCAACGAACTGAATGTGGATGTCATAATCAGAGATGTCTTTTCCAGTCAACTTCTTGATGACCGCACTGACATTGGTAACGCTCTCTTTCGCAAGGTCCGAGAGTCCACCGGTTGCGTGTATCTTGCCACCCCCACCAAGCGATGGAGTCACCAGTGCTTCGACTGGTAGCATGATGCCGCTAAAATCAGAAAGACCAGAGTTAGCACCAAGCACTGCAAGACCGTTGACTCGGCCAATTCGTTCACCAGAGTTCACAATCATTGCATAATCGAGACGGCGTTCAATCATTCGATCAGCGACTTGTTGTTCAAGTGGCTTTGCGATGTTGCGAGCACCCAGTACGTGGGCCGCTGTTGTCAGAGGAGCACCTTCTTCCATAGCAAGGTCACCTGCGATTCGAACCAGTCCACCCAATTCACGGAGTCGCAAAGAGAGTTTACCTCTGCGGCCTGCGCGGCGTTGAGCCTCTCGGAGGATGATCGCAACTGCCGATTTCTCAAAGTGAGGAATCTCACGGGAGGTGCCCATGTCCCGAATAACTTCTTGAGCGATA
>Ga0213861_10005604_pt1 | contig 10053 bp, 7 predicted proteins | sample PICome_4_FD_160110 | JGI IMG/M metagenome (GOLD analysis project Ga0213861, IMG submission 160110) | Coastal seawater microbial communities near Pivers Island, North Carolina, United States - PICO131 | ecosystem: Environmental > Aquatic > Marine > Coastal | place: USA: North Carolina | collected...
CCTGCACGCAACTTCCCAGATAACTCGAAACCTACTACTTCAGGTAATAGCATATAGATTGGTTGACCGAGCATTACTGCTTCTGCTTCAATTCCACCAACTCCCCAACCAAGAACACCAAGACCATTAATCATGGTTGTATGAGAGTCAGTACCAACTAAAGAATCAGGTATCCATAAGTTATTTTCTAAACGAGCAACACTCGCAATCCATTCTAAATTCACTTGGTGGACAATTCCTCTACCTGGCGGCACTGCTCGGAAATTATCTAAATTCATTTGACCCCATTTTAGAAATTTATATCTCTCCATGTTTCGTTGGTATTCTATTTCCAAATTACGTTCCCTGGCGTCTGGGAATAACCCTGAAATATCAACCTGAACGGAATGATCTATTACTAAATCCACAGGGACTTGAGGGTTGACTTTCTCTGGGTCACCTTCTAAATCTACCATTGCGTCTCTTAATGCAGCGATATCTACTACCGCAGGAACACCTGTGAAATCTTGTAAAATTACTCTACTTGGGTTAAAAGGAATTTCTTCTGGTTTCATTATGGGAGACCAAGAAGCAATTCTCTTGACATCTTCTTTGGTCACAAGAAAACCGTCACATTTCCTAAGAGCAGATTCAAGTAATATCCGTATTGAAAAAGGTAATTCATCTAAGTTACAGAGGCCCTGTTCTTCTAGACTCTTCAATGACATGAAGAAACCAGTATCTCCTGAATGAGTAGTGAATTCAGACTTCGCAGAGAACAAATCATCAGCAACCATGTTTGGACCGGCCGTGATTAAGCACAAGAATATGCCTAAAGATAAACTTCGTATTTTCGTTTTAATCAAGATATATCTACAGAAAGTAGACGTACTTCAAAAATTGGCCTATCATTATCGCCAGTTTCAACATCACTAATTGCGGTTACTGAACTTAAACCACTCGAAACTTTTCCAAAAACTGTATGCTGGCCATCGAGATGAGATGGAGTACTATCTTCGGGAACAATAAAGAATTGACTTCCTCCAGTATTTGGACTACTTGTTTTAGCCATCGAAATAACTCCAGGCTCATGAACAAGACCATTATTTGCCTCATCTCCAACTGTCCAAGAAGTTCTATCACAAGCGCTCGAACTAGTTTCTGCTTGACCATTACAGTAGCCGTACCAATTGTATGCATGGCCTCCACTACCTGTGCCCGATTCAAAGTCTCCTCCTTGAATCATAAAACCGTCTATAACCCTATGGAATATTGTTGATTTATAGTTATCATTAACAGAATGAGCAATGAAATTTTCAACATGGTCTGGAGCCTGAGATGCATACAAATCTATTACCACCGTGGCTGTAGTTCTACTAGTCTCATCCATGCCATTGGGAACATATGAAATCTGCATAGTTGCTTGTGAACCAGAAACTGATACATCTTCATTCATGAAATCAGCCAGTACTTTGACTGAAGATAATAGAAGAAGGCATACAACTAACATTACTACTAATCCCATTGGAGTTGGACTGCCATTATCCAATACTTGGAAGGTTGAGCCTGTTGATATCCCCTCTTGATCCATAACTGAAATTAGTTTGCCTCTTTCTCGAAGAGTTTCTTTTGATTTAGGGTCTAGTTTTAACGCATTAGAATAATTCTTGTATGCTTGTTTTAAATTTGTCTTTCTAGATGATGTATCAGTATTAGATTTGATAACATAAAGATCGGCTGCCAGAGATAGAGTTTTGGCTCTCTGTACATCGTTTTCACAGTTATCCCAAGCAACTGAACGGAGTAAAGCTAAGGCTTTATCTGGATGGTCTTGACTTGCTATCGAATTCTTTGCTTCATCCCAAGCTCTTTGCAGTTTTTCGGATACGGGCATGTGCCTCGGAAGAGCACCTAATAAAAAACTACAACGGAACTAGTTCCGCTAAAAATTTCGGATTGGTGAACGGCAATACATAATACTAGTTCTCTACGGCAGATGACTCACGCAAGCACCTTACGGGCTACGGTACCAACGGAGAATGTGAAATAATGAACCCGCGAGTTAATGACTTTACAATCAATATAGCAACAGCAAACGGAACTGGTTCTCAATCAGCAAATCTAGTCATTTTACATTCAATGTATGAAATGGGAGTTCCTGTTAGTGGGAAGAATTTATTCCCTAGTAATATTTCAGGACTACCTACTTGGTTCATCATCAGAGCAAGTGACGCAGGATATCAAGCACCTGGAGATTACACTCATATACAGATATTGATGAATAAAGATACGTGGCAAAAAGATCTCGATAAACTTGACCCAGGGACGGTTATTATTTACAATAAAGATACAAAATTACCAGTCGATAGAGACGATTGTATTTTACTTGGAATGCCAATGACTAAGATGGCTAGAACGATTAGCCCAAAGATGGCTAAACTTATGGCAAATATGTATTATGTAGGTGCGCTCGCTCATATCTTAAAAATAGACCAAGAGGCTATTAGAAAGGCAATTTCTCAGCAATTTGGTGGGAAAGAAAAAGCCATTGAATGGAATATGCAAGCTATATCTGAAGGCATTGAATATGCAAAAGATAATTGGGATTATGAATCTGAATATTTAGTTGAGGAGAGAGAAAAAGATCCAAACACATTCCTTATTGAAGGTAATGAGGCAACTGCCCTAGGTGCTATATATGGAGGAATAAATATGCTTTCTTGGTATCCTATTACTCCGTCATCTTCTGTTGCGGAGTCGATCATTGGATGGATTCCAAAACTCAGAGAAGGTGAAGACGGTGGTGCAACTTGTGCAGTAGTACAGGCAGAAGACGAATTAGCCGCTGCTGGGATGGTTTTGGGTGCTGGATGGGCTGGCGGTAGAGGAATGACCTGTACTAGTGGACCAGGAATTTCATTAATGTCCGAATTTATTGGATTGTTTTACTTCTCTGAGGTGCCAGGAGTTATTTGGGATGTTAATAGAGTAGGCCCTTCTACAGGATTACCTACTAGAACTCAACAAGGAGATTTGTCAATGCTTTACGAAGCAAGTCACGGAGATACTCAACATATTGTTTTGATTCCAGGAACTGTCGATGAATGTTTCGAATTTGGATGGAGAGCATTCGATTATGCTGATCGATTCCAGACTATGGTCTTTGGATTTGGTGACTTAGATTTAGGTATGAATAGGTGGAGTACGGCTGGTTTCAAATATCCTGAAACTCCAATGGATAGAGGGAAAGTAATCAGAAGCCAAGAACAAATGGACGCGATAGCGAATTATGGACGTTACAGAGATGTAGACGGAGATGGAATTGCATATAGAACATTACCAGGAAGTGGTCTAGACCCAATTCTTTATCGGGGAACTGGTCACGATGAAGATGGAATATATTCCGAAGACCCTCAAGTTTATCATGCCACAATGGAAAGACTGAGGAGAAAAATTGACGGTGCTAGAGATTTATTGCCTGCTCCTGTAATTAGAGTAGAGAAAGATAAGAGTATAGGGATAATATTCTACGGATCTATGGAAAATACTATTGTAGAAATTGATGATATGCTTGAAGAAACTGGATTGTCTGTGAGTACCTGCCGTGTTCGAGCACTGCCTTATCACTCAGAAGTGGAATCATTCATAGAAGAACATGAAAGAGTGATTGTTCTTGAAATAAACAGAGATGGGCAACTTTTCGGCATTCTAAGAAAAGAGCTCCCAGTTGATTTACTAAGTAAAATTCAAAGTGTTGCTTATAGCGATGGATTACCACCGAGAGCAAAGGTGTATTCAGATATGATTATTGATGCTTTAGATGAGGTGAAATTATGAGTATTTTAAAACTAAATGTAATTGATTTAGAAAAGTCAGAATACAAAGGTGGTAAATCATCATTATGTCCAGGTTGTGGGCATGACCAAATCTCTAATGTCATCATTCAAGCAGCATGGGAAAATGGGATAAAACCAGAAGGAATCGCAAAAATGAGTGGCATAGGGTGTTCATCCAAAACACCTGCATATTTCCTAGGAAAGAGCCATGGATTTAACACAGTTCACGGAAGAATGCCATCGGTTACAACTGGCGCAAATATGGTGAATAAAGACCTCTCATTTCTAGCTGTTTCAGGTGATGGAGATACCGCTAGTATAGGGATTGGACAATTCATTCATGCAATAAGAAGAAATCTTGACATGGTATATATAATTGAAAACAATGGTGTATACGGATTAACTAAAGGTCAATATAGTGCTACTGTCGAAAAGGGTTCCAAAAAGAAGAAAGGAGCAATGAATGAACAAGCACCTATTGATTTGTGCGCAATGGCAGTAAATTTAGGATGCAGTTTCGTTGCAAGGTCATTCTCAGGAAGTAAGAAACAATTGACTGCGTTACTAAGAGCAGCAATGAGTCACAAAGGTATGGCAATTATTGATGTCATTTCACCATGTGTTACATTTGCAAATAATGATGAATCATATAAATCATACAATTATGTTAAAGAAAATGATGAAGTATTACATATCGTAGATTACATACCTCATTTCTCACCAATTGAAGCAGTAGAGGTGCCTGCGGGTGAGTTCAAAGAAATCAAATTATTTGATGGATCAACACTAAGGCTGGAAACGGTTGGAAGTGAACATAATCCAAATGACCCAGTGGAGGCTTTGCGTGCAATTCATGAAGCCGATAGAGAAGGAAGACATGTTACGGGCTTACTGTACTATGACTCTGATAAGAAAACAGCCACTGAAACACTTGGATTAACAAACACTCCACTGATGGCTCTACCCGATTCTCAATTAAGGCCTAGTGAAGAAAGCTTGGAACTATTGAATGCTGGATTTAGAACAAACTAATTACTTTAGATGAACTAAGGTTTTCTTGAAATACATAATCCTTGTCCGGGGAATGTTAGTCCCTTAGTGTAGTGGTCCATCATGTGGGGTTCTGGATCCCATGACCCTGGTTCGAATCCGGGAGGGACTACCAATTACCTCGTTCTCCGATTAGTTGATGAAAGAAACCTTTCTCTCATACATTATCATGCAACTCATTGATGAATATCAGGACTCTCCTGTACTGAATGGATTTACTCATCTAGCAGACAGTACTGACCCACTTCATATTCTGATGAGTTTGACAAATTTGATTACTGCGGCGACTCTAGTCCTGTGTACGTTAGTATTAGGAAGTTTAGATAAAAATGAAACTATATCACAATTTCCATTACTCGTAACTTTGTCAATTTCTTTGGCCATGCTGGTTGGATTGATAATAGAATATCTACTAAAAGAAAATAAGGAATTAGTTAGGGGTATCCGATCACAAATAAAATATTTTCAAGTCATAATATTCTTTTGGATGTGGATATTATGGGGATTGAATCGGACGAGCTATTTCGATTTTTCCGAATGGTCATTTATGATTCTTATATCAGTAACATTACTGACAACATTCTTTATTCTTGGAGTACATCACAGAATAAAATTGAGTAAAGTTAAAATTAATCAGGTTTCACTTCTGAATAGAGTGAAATCTACATCGAAGAAGAATCCAACTACGCTAACGAGAGCCGAAATTGAAGAAATTAGACTAATATCAACTCAAATTAATAATCAATTGCTTACATTCATGGGATATATTTCCGTAGGACTTGTCGCTGCACTGATGATGAATATTGTAGATCTAGATTCTGAATCAATTACTAGTTTCACTTCTTCTATTATTAGCATAGATATTGCATTATTAATTTCAAAAATAGTTGCTAGTCAACAGAAATCAATAATTGAATAATTGAAGTAATCTTTGCTCAATCAATTGATAAATTCTTTCTAGAAATTGCAGCGGTAATTATTGATAGAAAATAAATGAATAATGAAGGTGCAGGAAGAAGTCCTTTAGTACTTGAATTTATCGTAATTATGGATTCATCAATTAATTCTTCAACCCAAGTCGAAGAGTCAATTACTCTCTTTTGATAGTGAACAGTCCATACTCCATCGCCTACTAAACTGAGATTCTTTATTCCAACTGTGATTTCAGATTGATTTGTAGCATTAATTCCAAAATTTTCTGAATACCATAATAAGTTCCCGCTAGAATCGGAATAATGGAAAGTTGCATTTGAAGTACTTGCATGGCCAAGATTAGAAACATCTGCAACAATTCTATTATCTGTAATTTCAAAATTTTCAACTACTAATCTCGCACGCCAATACCAAATATTCTGAACTAAATACTTCATTACATCCAATTCCTCCCCCAATCTATCTGAAAGCGCTTCTACAGTCCCCAACAAAAATTGTTCATCATCAGTTTCAAAAGTGAATGTAGGGAACCCCATTACGCCATATCCGTAATCGCGACTAGTACCACAATTTGGATAGAGTCCTTGATTGGCATTTCGAATGGGTATCTCTGAGATATTATCATTAACATCATCACGAATATGATGAAATAACTCCCAGTCCGATGGCTGTTCTGGCCATTTACCCCATGGATAAAGCATAATCCAAACTCCTGTGTGCATTGTAACATATAGGTCTGCATCTGGAACAACTTCGTTCATGTAAATTGAATTTGCAAGAGTCTCTGATTCACTAAAGGCACTGCTTCCGGGTTGTGTAGAATCGCAGGTATTCCAGTAATGATCATAATTTCTATTCAGATCAACCTGATTTATGTTCCATCTACTATCGAAATCATTTCCATCGGCATTTAACATGATGAGAATATGCAACTCAGTAGTTTGTAAGATGTCAACAACTTCCTGATCTCCATCACCCCATCCTTCAATGTAATATTCAGCTGTGAGAAAAGCTAATTCAGTACCTAGGTGTTCATTTCCATGGTGACCACCATCAATATAAGCTACTTCTTTATCAGTGCCATCTGGTTTTTTTTCTTGGCTCCAGTCTGAAATTTGCAACATCCAAATCTCTCTTCCAAGCTCTGTTTGTCCTATAGAAAATAAAATTACGATTTCAGGGTAATCATCAGCCCACTCATCTAAATCAAGAGTTAGTGTTGCGTAAGAGTGATACCAATGTTCCTGTACAATATCTGGTTGTCCAATCTGTGCAGTGACAATTGAAGATGCTGAAGCCACTAGTAATGAGGTCAGAACTACAACGACCCACAATCGACTCATGCTTTGCTGTGGGGGTTACTACCTAGAATCATTTGCATCTGTATTCACCCCATTTTAATTGAAATCTAACTTGATTAACGATTACAAAAGTATATACAGAGAATTACTAATTGCATGATATGATGGATACGGTGGTAGTGGCTCTACAGATTGTCATAGCATTGGTAATATTTGCTGTTTGGATTTTTAGGCCCAGTCTAAACACAAATTATCGCGCAGGCAATGCACAGAATATTTTCGAAGAATTTGCAGTTTATGGATTGCCTAAATGGTCCGTCTATGCAATTGGTGCTACAAAGTTGACTTTGGCATTTATGTTGGTTATTGGGATATGGTATACTCAGTTAGTTCAATTTGCTGTAATCGCAATGGGTATTTTGATGGCTGGAGCAGTGATATGTCATCTCAAGACAAAAGAAGATCCTCTGAGTAGGGCCATTCCTGCATCATTAATGTTAGCAATGTGTGTCTTAGTGATTTATTTTGGTTGAATTATAATTATTCTTATACGGTGACTTAGATAATTATATCTGAGAGGAAAAATTATCTTGCCGAAGCAACGACTAAAAATACATTATGTTTAGCAGAGCATATGAGTCAAATGAAATCTATAATTTTGGTAATATTAATGCTAGTTTCTATTTCTTCTGGATGCCTAGGGAATAGCGATGAAATAGATCAAAAAAATGATACTATTACAAATCTTGAGAATGAAATTAATGACTTGAATCAAGAAAATGAGAATTTATCGAATCAAATAGAATCAATGAATGAAAACCTTGCACTGATTGATAATATTTCCTCTGAATTAGAAGGGTTGTTATTTTCTGCTAATTCAACATTAGAGAGTCTACACATAAATCTCGAGACTAATGAGCAAACTATAAATTTACTGTCGGAACAAAGGGATAATTTACAGATTGAACTACAACAAGTAATTGACTCTAATTCTACAGTAATTTCTGAATTGGAAGCAAATATTACCCAACTAAATCAACAGATAAATGATCTGGAAACTGATTCATTATCATTAAATTCTCAAATTGTAGATGCACAGGAAGAAATTTCTGAATTGACAAATACTATCGTCGCCTTAAATGACCAAATATCCAAACTAACTTATCAGATGTTTACAGACACACAAGGTTGTCCTTATTCAGCACCCTCTGAGAAAATGAAGATTGGATGGGATTTAAATTCCGATAACCAATTATTAGGCAATGAAGAAATTCAAATGATTTCTGGAGATTGTATGGCAGGAATTGGAAAAGTAGCACCTGTAGACGATAATGGAAATGAGAGGATTGCACAGATGGTAGAAATGGGAGGAGTACTATATTTTACAGCTGATGACGGAATTCATGGATCTGAATTATGGAGATCAGATGGAACAGTTGGAGGGACTTATATGGTGATTGATTTAACACCTCGAATGTGCCCAACCTGTGCAAATATGGATACTGATATTTCAGAATTAGTTGCTGGAGATTCGAAGTTATTTTTTGCTAGTCCTGTCCAAACTGCAGGGGTACCAGACCTGATCAAAGAGCTGTTCGTAAGCGATGGTACAGAAGCAGGAACTACCTTGGTGAAAGATATATTTGATTGCCCAACAAATACAGGAGAAGTCATGATAGATTATAGTGGAATTAATTCCCTAATGGTTATCCCAGGTTCTAGTATTGGTCCATCGGGACAAGATAAGGTTGTTTTCTCAGCATTCGATTGTTCAACTGCTGCTTGGACTTGTTATGGTGAAGAACCATGGATTTCGGATGGCACAGAAGCAGGAACTATGCAAGTCGATAACCTTAGAGTAGGAGACACTCCGATGTCTACTCCAGATGGATTTGGTGTAGTTATAGATGCTGTTGGAAGTCAACCAAGAAATTTCTTCCAAGATGGAAATCAGATTTATTTCACTGCAGATGATAATGTAACAGGTCGAGAAATTTGGAATTTTAACTTTCTACAACTCTCAAACGGAGCTCATCTGATTAAAGATATTAATCAAGGCGCTGCTGACTCTTTCTTATTTGATTCTGATATAGAATTTATAGGATTAGAAGGCGATATATTGTTTGCAGCTAATAATGGAATTGTGGGTAATGAGTTGTGGAAAACTGACGGAAGCATTGAAGGAACAACTTTACTGAAAAATATTGCAATTAACGAGAGCTCAAGTAATCCTTCTCAATTTACTTTAGTGGGTGGGGATACTGTTTTCTTCACAGCAAATGATGCCATACACGGGACTGAGTTATGGAAAACTGATGGAAGCTGGGCAGGGACTGAAATGGTAGAAGATATATTGCAAGGATCGGAGGGTAGTAATCCTAATTATTTGACAGAATTTAATGGAGCGATATACTTCAGTGCTGAGAGTGATGATACGAGTGGACAAGTAGCGATGATGGCAAATTATGAACATTTGACATGGGAATACACAATGCAAGATACTGTTCAAACTCTGGAAAACGGATTTTCTTCAAACTATATACTTATTACAAGTAAACCGATAGTAACTGAAAACGGATTATACTTCATAGGGACATCTCAACATACTAATTCTGATGGTCTTCTTGTCACTATGTCAGTATTACATCATTATCATTGGGAAGCTAATGCTATGTTAATGGATGAAATTATTTGGGGAGAAGGTTCATTTGAAAATGCAATTGGAGGATTATTAGGTTCTTTAGACAATACCTTATATTTCAAAATGAAAGGTTCAAATGATTTTTCATACTACAAAAGTCCATTAGATGTTTATACAATGACAGTTAATAACTAATATCAAATTGAACGATAAAGAATATCCGAAACCCAAGTAATCATGATTATTATCATAAACCAACCTAGAGCAATTTTTGCTAGAGGTTTCGATTCTTTTCTTGGAGGAAAAGGATCTA